>Ga0265330_10000336_pt1 | contig 33723 bp, 26 predicted proteins | sample 41919metaG_FD_202083 | JGI IMG/M metagenome (GOLD analysis project Ga0265330, IMG submission 202083) | Rhizosphere microbial communities from Carex aquatilis grown in University of Washington, Seatle, WA, United States - 4-19-19 metaG | ecosystem: Host-associated > Plants > Roots > Rhizosphere...
TGGCCGAGTCGCGCTCGCGGCTCGCACACCGGACTCTCTTTACTCACTTGAAGCAATACCCAATATGAGCAACCACAACCTGACGTACAGCATCTCCAAGCGGACTCCGGCACCGCCGAAGGCCGTCAAGGAGATATTGGACGCCCAATCGGCCCTAAATCGCGCCTGCACATGGACGCACGAACGCCTCGCGTTCGTGCCGCCTCGGGATGCGGGACACGCGGCCTTTCCACTGCAACTCGTAAGATTCGGACTCGCATCCGGCAACCCGCCTGCGTTGGACGGATTCGGCGTTCATTCGCCGACTCCTCCGGCAGATGCCTTCATGCACGGCTCGACGCGCGTGCGCGACAACTTATGGAACGCCCACCTCGTCGTCGCCTTCTTGAAGCTCATCTCACGCAAGCATCCGTCGCTGCTCTTCGAGCTCCGCGACGATGGCGGTTTCGTTGTTCCGGGTTCCGTCTGGATCCGCGCGGGCGCCGTGGAAGTGAACCGCGAGTTCCTGAATGCAGAGCGTGTGCGAGCGCTGGAAGTCACCGGCGACCCGCAGGCCGCGGTCCCGTACGTGTGGGCCGAACTTCAGGCTCTTGGAGGATCCTTCTTCGCGGAAGCGTCGATGGACGACTTCGGGAACATGCCGGAAGTCCGGGAGCTGGGAGCTACCTGGGACCAGCTTGAGAGCATGAACATCGAGGATCTCGCCTCGCTTGTCGTGGATCACGCGACCTCCGAGGCGGTCCCCGTTGCGGCTTAGGCAGGTTGACCCATGTCATCCGTGACCAACCAGCAGAAGGGGGCGGGCGGGGCGCGAGTCCGGTGTGCGACGCGATCGCGTCGCGGCTTCGCGCCACCGTCCGCTCCCGATGCGTTACGAGTCATACGGCAAACAACTACGACGGGTGCAGCATGAACACGATCACCGCAACGACCGGCGATGAGCCGTCACCGTCCGCGACCGCAGTGGACGATTATCGACTCTGGGACGCCAACGATGTGGCCCGGTTCATCGGCGCCAGCCGTTCCTGGGTCTACCATCAAGCGGAAGCGGGACGATTGCCTTGCATTCGCCTTCTCGGTTTCCTACGCTTTGACCCCCAGGCAGTCCGGGCTTTCGTACTGGCGGCGTCGTCAGCACCAGCAAGGTTGAAGTCCGGCGACGCTTCGGGCGCTTCAGGGAGATAGGCCATGCCTTCGGTCTTCAAACGCGGTGCTCGCTGGTACTTAAAGTACAAGGACACGACGGGGCGGTGGTGTACTCGGCCGACGACGGCTGACACGAAAACCGACGCCAAGCGACTGGCCACCGACCTCGAACGTCAGGCTGAGCGGCAGCGACTTGGGCTGGAACCGCTTCCATCCGATGATGCCAGCACTCTCGGCGATCTGCTGCGTTGGTGGGAAGACTCCTACTTCCGCCAAACACCGGCCTACTCCAGAAGTCGCGGCACCTTCCACCGGCACCTTGTTGGCTCGCCACTATCCAAGCTCTCGATCCGAGAAATCACGAGTGGTCGAGTGGAGCAGTTCGTCCAAGCCAAGACGCGCGAGCTGGCGCCGCAAACCGTGAACCACCTGCGCGGCTTCTTGTGCCGTGTGTTCGGTGCAGCTCGGCGGGCGGGCAAGGTTGGTCAGAATCCGATCTTGGATGTCAAGCGCCGACGTACACCAAAGCGTCTTCCAGATTTTCTGAGCGCCGCTGAGGTGCCAGCCGTCTTGCACGTTGTCGCGGAACGCTGGCGTCCGCTTTTCGCCACGGCGATCTACACGGGGTTGCGCAAGGGCGAGCTACTCGGTTTGCTCAAGTCCGATGTAAACCTTGCCGGCCGAATCATCACCGTCCGCCATTCGTATGCTCGCGATACGACCAAGGGCGGTCGCGCCGAGGCGGTGCCGATCGCCTCCGAGTTGGTGCCGTACCTTGAACACGCCATCGATCGATCACCGTCGGAGCTGGTCTTCCCGAAAGAGGATGGCTCGATGATGTCGGACGAGACACCGCTCGAGGATGTGCTCCGCTCAGCACTTGGCCGCGCCGGGATCGTTACCGGCTACATGCACCGTTGTCGTCGCAAGGGCTGCGGCCACACCGAACAGTCCGGGGACGCCGAACTGCGACGGTGCCCAAAGTGCAACATGAAGCTCTGGCCACGGCCACTGATACGGAGAATCCGTTTTCACGATCTCCGCCACACGACCGCATCGCTGCTCATGATGGCGGGCGCGAATCCTGCGGCCGTTCAGCGCATCCTTCGCCACAGCGATCCGCGAATCACGACCGAGGTCTACGGCCACCTCGCTCCTGAATATCTCCGTCGAGAGATCGATCTTCTCACCTTTAGGACGCCTACGAACGACACCGAAGCAGAACCTGAACCCAACAAGGAAAAGGATTCGCTTGGTGCAATAGTGGTACAAAAGCCCAATACTGCACCGCTCGCGCTTTCGGGTAAGATCGAAAACCCTCTAGGAAATCAGCAGGTTACTGCTGTGGGCGCGGCGGGACTCGAACCCACTACCCCCGGCTTCGGAGGCCGGTACTCTATCCAGATGAGCTACGCGCCCGTTCTCTTTTGATTTCAGTTACTTGCGCTGACCCATGCTCTGCGATGTCTCCCCGCGCCGTTCCTGTTCTCAGCCTAACCGTTCCTGTTCTCAGCCTAAGTGGAGCGGCAACGTCGTGCAGAGATAGCACAGCCGCTGCCGGTTTGGAAAGATCCACCGCCACCATGTCGAAAGCCTTGGCTCCGAAGAAGTCCGGGGCAAGGTGCGCGTAATGCTCGGTCGTGGACGTAGAAGAATGGCCCGGAATCTTGGCGAGCACTTCCACGCTTCCGCCGTTCATCACCCATTGCGATGCGAACGTGTGCCTTGTCGCTTGGTAGAGCGTGAGCTTGGAAAGGTCGCAGGCCTTCAACGCCGTGGCCAGCGCCTTATGAACTGTCTCTGGGCGGATGAATTGGGCAGGGCTCCCAAGGTCGGGCCGTCCGCCGCGTGTGCGCCGCCGGTCTTCAACTTCCAGGCTTCAGGTCGGCCCACCGGCCCGACCAACAAGGCCTACATGATCTGGAAGATCCGCGAAGCGCAGAAGGGTCGCATCCCGCTTGGCCCGCGCAAGAGCGCGCACCGGGAGGGCGTCACGTTCAAGGTGTTGCCCCTGCGCATGGAGGCCGCGGTGGTCGACAAGCTGGACGAGGCGTGGCGCTCGCTTCCCCAGGTAGAGAAGGAACAAGTCTCCAACAAACGAGCCGAGCAGCAACGCTCCACCGCGCCTTAGCCGCCATGGGCCGGCTCGTAGACGCGCACCCAGTCGACCTTCATTGTTTGGGGAAAGGTGGTCGTCGAATCAGGCGCGCCCGGCCACTGGCCGCCGACAGCGACGTTAAGCAGTATGAAGAACGGATGGTCGAATTTCCACGTGCGGCCGGTTGCGGTCGATGGCGTTTGCGTCTCGTAGAGATTGTCGTCAACGTAGAACTTGATCGCCGCTGCGCTCCACTCGATGGCGTAGGTGTGGAAATCGTCGCCTAGCTTCGCATTTCCGGGCAGGGTGTAGGTGCCCGTGAAATCGTCGTCGTTGGACGTCCCAGCGGCCGGCATGTGCAAGCTACCGTTGTTGGTCGACGGCTCCTTCCCGATGTTCTCCATGATATCGATCTCGCCGCAGGTAGGCCAACCGCTTGTGTCTATATCGGCTCCCAGCATCCAGAACGCGGGCCACAGCCCCTGTCCCTCCGGGATCTGGATGCGCGCCTCAATGCGACCGTACTGCTGCGAGAATTTGTTCTGGGTGAGCAGTCGCGCGCTCGTGTACTGGCATGGCCCGGAGGAAGGATAGGAGCAGTTGTACGACGATGCGCCGGCTGTCGTCGCGGTGATGACTAGGTTGCCCCCCATGACGACCGCGTTATGCGTCCCGTTGGTGTAGTACTCGAGCTCTTGATTGCCCCAACCGGAACCGCCCACATCGTGGACCCATTTTGTCGGATCGACCGCAGAGCCGTCCGCGCCGTCGAACTCGTCCGACCAAGTTAGAATCCAACCGGGTAGAGCGCTCGACCCGTCGATTCCCGTGTTCGCGTCGGCCGGTCCGCCGGTACCACCCGATCCAATGATCCCGCCGCTGCCAACCGAACCGCCCGTTGCAACCGCGCCACCACTCCCAACCACTCGCGCACACAGGACCTGGTTGCACCCGCAGGCGATGTATTGGTAGCAGGAGGCACCCACCGGGCAGATCGTCACCATCGTGTCACCGCTGGGGCAATAGAGAGCCTTGCAGCAGCCCGCAGTTCCCGTATCCACGGTGCCAGCGTCTCCACTTTCCAGGGATCCTCCACCGCCGGAGCCAATCGCCCCGCCTGCACCGCTGCTGCCCGTTCCGCCACCCGAACCACCCATGGCGACATCAGGCCTGGCGCCAGGGGCATCGGGCACCCCGGCGTCACCCCTGCCGCCGCTGCCGCCCAAGCCACCGCTGTTAGTGCCGCCCCCGCTGCCGGCAATACCGACATTGGCAGGCGTGCCGCTGCCGGAGTTCCCAGCGCTGTTGGACGCTCCGCCGCTGCTCGCTGTCGAGCTACCGGGGCTGGCTGTCGTGCCGCCAGCGCTAGCCGAAGAGGCCCCAGTACTCGTGTCGCTGGCGCTGATACCACCGTTGCTTCCGCCCGAGCTAGTCGATGCCGCGCCTCCGCTTCCGCTGCCGGCCTGCCCACCACGATTCGTGGTAGACGAGCTTGAGCATGCCGCGAGCACGACCGCGGCAGATAGGAAGAACGCCCGGTGCCACTGGATTTGAAGAGAAGCGATGGTCATGAGGCTTCCTCACTGTCTTTCGAGGACAACATTCACGCTGGAGCCACCTCGCGTAGCACGAAGCTCGGCCTCGCACAGGCGCTGATCATACACGAGATAGGGGGAAACGCGCAGTCGGGGCGGCGCTGGCACGGCAATCTGCTGGGGCCATCTGGTGTGGACACTTGGGTTCTGCACGACGAATCAGCTACAGATGACTAACGAGGAAGGGTTCCATGGAATTCAGCAAGATGTTTTCCAAGTTCTGTGAGTGGCACGATGGGTTCAAGAAGGGAGTCCTTGCGAAAGAAACGATTGAGCGTTACATGCAAGCCAGACGCGACATTTGCGGAGTTCTCCTGATCGGACAGCACCTGGCCATCGAGCCCTCCGTCGTCACACGCGGCTCGCTGCGTGTTGCGCACGCATACCAGATCGAATTTGGATTCCCATCGGGCGTCGTAGCTTCCACCACCCACGACATCAGCACCAGCGGACTTTCCGCCCCTGTTCCGGAACCACCGCCGGTAGGTTCGGTGATCACGATGCGTCTCATGATCGGCGGTGGGGCCGCAATCGTCGGGCGTTGCCAAGTGGTCAAGATCACTCCCACGCAGGAAAGCATTCGGATGGGCGTCGCGTTCGAAGGGATGCCGGCCGAAGCGCGGGAAAAGATTGAAACTGCGGTCTGCGATGTCATCGTAACCAAGCTGCGATCTGCGCTGCACGCAAGACAAGTACGGCTGAGCTAGCCCCGCCCATGCTGTGCGCTACGGGGTAAGTGCTCAACCCTATGGCGTTCAGCGGCGGCGCGAGCGTTCGTGAGTCCGCTGCCCCCTATCCCAATCGTTCTTTTGTCAGACATTTGCGGATGCGGTGCGGTGAAGGCAAAATGGTGCTTAAAACGACTATCCACCGGTAGCCCAACCGAGATGTCGATCTTCTGCAGCACTTCCCACCGCGCTAAGGTGTCCTCACCGGCCGAGAAGTCAATGTCCGCTCGTGTCGTTTAATATGTCCTCGCAGGGCCCAACATGCTCCCGCTCGCAGCATTCGTCGTTCTGTTTCTTATTTTCTGGGGGATCCTCAGCCTGGCGAAGCCGCTCGTGCACGGCGGTCTCGTCCGGACCGCGCATCTCACGACGAAATTCCGTTCTCTCGACTACCTTCCGGTGGTGGTCTTGCTGGCAATCGGCGCGGCCGTGACGGCCTATGCCGGCGACTCGTTCGTCGATCTCGCGGAGCTGGTGGTAGCGAAGAATCCGAGCCTGCAAGCGCTCGATCAACGCTGGCACGACAACGCCGTCTCGGTACGCACGCCTGGCGCCACCACATTCTTCGCGACGATGTCGGTGATCGGCGGGCCCGCGGTCTTGGCTCTCCTCACCGGTCTCTTAGCCGGAACGTTGTTCATCCGCAAGCGTCCCCGATGGGCCGTCTACCTTCTCGTCACCGCTGGCGGCGGTGCCGTCCTGAACATGGAGCTCAAGCGATATTTCGAGCGGGCCCGCCCCGCTCTGGCGGAGATGCTGCGCCGTGCGGATGGCTACTCGTTTCCGAGCGGCCATGCCATGGGATCGACTGTCGTGATGGGCGGGCTGACATATCTGGCCCTCCGGTCCCTCACGACATGGCGGCAGAAATCGGCGGTGATCGCGTTCAGTACAACGTTCGTCCTCTCCGTTGCCGCCTCACGGGTCTACCTCGGCGCCCACTGGCTCTCTGATATCGGTGGCGGCGTCTCCGCGGGTCTGCTCTGGCTGGCGACGACGACGATCGGATATGAGACCTTCCGGCGGATCCGATCGGTTCGCGACCTTCGGGCCCGAAACCGCCTGCGCGGCGGGTAGGCAGATGGCAGCGATGACGGGACCTGGGCGCCACGACCTCGGAATGGGACTGACGTCGGGCGGTGTTGGCGACGGGTCCCCACGACCCCTATGGGTAGTGCCACAGGGCTTGCCGAATGCGTGCCATCCGACCCTCAAAGTGGCGGCTTTTTGCGATAGCGAGGAGCCCTTCTTTTCCACCAAGGCGCAGCCACAACTTCGGTGGAGCGGATTCGGAGCAAAGTAAAGAGAGACACCTACTGCCCCCTCACCGCTGCCGCGAGAGTCAGGTCGAGCGCGGTCAGGAGATCCTTGTTGCCATCCTGGCTATAGTCGGCCAGGCTGCGTGCGAAATCAGGGATGCGCTCGATGAACCCGCCCAGGCCTTCCTCGGTCAACTCGCTGTTCCCTACGCCGTAGCCCATTTTTTCCAGGTACCGGGCGTTCAGCTCCTGCTCGAACTGTCCCTTGATGGGCACCGCCAGCATGGGCCGCCTTAGGTACACGGCCTCGCCCATGAGCGTGAACCCGGCGCTGGCAACCACGCCTGCGGCGGTGCGCAGATCGTCGATGAAGGCCGCCTCGGAAAACGGGCGGTAGCGCAAGTTTCCCTCGACCACATCCTGCTTGATATCCCGGCGTAGGCCGTAGATGCGGCACTCGCGCCCACTGCGCTTGAGGATTTCGGGCAGGGTGCTGTTCGACGTCGAGGTCTGGTACACCAAGAGGTGCGCGCCCGCCTCGGGTCGCGCGGCCAAGACCTCGGGCCGCAAGATGGGCGGATGCAAGCTGGTGTTGGGCTTGTCCACCGGCGGGTAGAAGAAGGTGGTGATGTGGTAGTGGAACGCACCGGAAATCTTTCCCTTCACCACCGCGTTGATGAGGCGGAAATCGTTCTCCAAGCCTTTCAGCAACTGGGGATCGTGCGCGCAGCGATTGATGATCTGCATATTGTCGATGGAGATCACCGGCAGGTCATGACTTTTTCCGAAAAGATAGCTCCAGCTCTCGAAATCCGAGATGACTACGTCAGGCGCGAAGTTCTTGGCCACCTGGAAAAAGGCGCGCGCGTTCTTGGGCAGCCCGGTCAGCGCGCCCTTCACGTTCTGCATGACCGTGGCCCATTTGCGCAACTCATTGTCCTCGTAGACCAGGGTGCAGCCCCAGATCTTGTTCACCGCCAGGTGCTCGCTCGCCAGCATGTTCAGATAGTCGTAGGCGCGGCCAGAGACCACCACCTGTAGCTCGTGCTTTTCGGCCAGCGCGCCCAGCACGACCTTCGAGCGCATCGCGTGTCCCATGCCCTCGCCCACGACTCCGTAGAGAATTTTCATGCCAGACAGTCTATCCTGATTACGAAAGAGCGCACATGAACCCAAGCGACCTGATTTTTCCTGTTCTCCTATCTTTCCTGGCCGCCCTACCTCGCAGCGCCTTCCTATTCGCCTTCGCCTTGCTGTTCGCGTTGGTCGAGATCGAAATCGAGGGGGCAGACGGCTGGGCCATCAATTTGCCCACCTGGTATCGCCGAAAGCCCGGGTACGCGCGCCTGTTCGGCCTCGTCATGTCGGGCAAGCCTCTGACCGGGTACCACGCGGTCATGTTCTTCATCCCGATTTGCGCCTTTCACATGGGGGTGGCCTTCGGCCAGGCCTGGTCTCTCAGCCTGGAAGCACGCATCATCTCCACCTACCTACTGTGGAATGTGACCTGGGATTTTCTCTGGTTTCTCCTCAACCCCGCCTATGGCTGGCGTCGCTTCCGCAAGGGCCAAATCTGGTGGCACAGCAAGCGGTGGATCGGGCGCATGCCCATCGACTACTTCAACGCCATCGTGGGTTCGTTCCTCATCGCCGCCTTGCCGCTTCTCCTGCATGGCAGGCACTGGCTACTACGCGAGCACGCCGCCTTCATGGCCGGCCTGGCCGTGCTGACCGCGCCATGCGCCCTGGCCGCCCCTCTCTACAGACGTTGGTACCACTACATGCGTCGCACGGGCGCCGACGAGCGACCGTAGCGCTCTGCCCATGCGTTCGGATAGAGAGCCCGAGACGCCTGGCCGGGCCGGCTGGACAACGTGGGTTGATTCGCTACACTGTTCTCATCATGCACGCGCGCCTCCGAACTTCGATGCTCGTCGAGACCGCGTGTTGGTGGTGGCGCTAGTCTGGGCGCTGCCAGTCTTTTCTGTTGAACACAAGAGGAGAGGCCGCCCGGAAGCACCCGGGACATGGTCTTTGCCGTGGGTGCGAGTCGGGCGGAAAACGCGATGACCAGCACCACGAATCATTACACATTTGGCGAAACCGACACGGCCGCGCAGCGACTGGCGCTGCTGGCCTCCGCCTATCAACCAGCCACTCAGGCATTTCTCGACGAATGGGGTCCACGCGAGCCCGAACATGCCGTTGATCTGGGGTGCGGCCCGGGACACACCACGCGGCTCGTGCACCGTACGTTACGCCCCCACTGGACCACCGGCGTTGACGCGTCGGCGCGCTTTCTCCAGGACGCCCAGCGCGCGTCCGAGGAGGGCATCGAGTTCGTCTGCCATGACGTCACACAAGAGCCGTTCCCGACCGCGTCCGCGGACGTCTTCTTCTGTCGTTTCCTGCTCACGCATCTGCACGACCCCGGTACGGCCTTGCGCACATGGGCCGCGGCCGCCCGACCGGGCGCGCGGCTCTTGGTGCAGGAGACGGCCTGGCTGCGCGCTGATGATCCCGTCATTGCTCGATACTACGAGCTGTTGGCAGCTCTGCAGGCGGGCTACGGCCAATCGAGTGAGGTCGGCGCTGAGCTGGAAGCGCGCGTACGCTCGCGCGGCTGGAAAATCCTGTCGAGCCGACTTGCCGTGATCCAGCAACCTGCGGAAGTCATGGCCAGACTGCATGCCATGAACATCCGCACCTGGGGCTGCGACCGCGTGGTGCAAGATTCCTTCGATCTCGACGAAGTGGCAGGCATCCAATCAGGCCTGGATCGCATCGTTTCGGGCGAGCAGATGGCCCATCCGGTGAGCAACGCTCTCCGCCAGTTGGTGGCGGTGGCCGAGTAGGCGAGCGGCGCTGCAGATCGAGCGCTCGATAGCGGCCACCTTCCATGCAGACCGGCGACCCCACGGCCTGCGACACCTTCGGAGCGAGCGCTCGATAGGCACGCCCGTTCATACGGGCCTGCCACGCGCAGCCCTCGCCAGATGTACCGAAGAGGTTTCTCGAACTGGGTAGCGAAGCTGCTGAGACGCGCCTACCGACTACCGAAGTGGCGTTTCAGCACGTCACGCACTGTCGTCCAGTGGATAGCCGGATAGCGATCGTTGTCGAGTGGCTCCAGCTTCGCCCGGCCGTCGAGCATGTTGCGCATGTACTGCATTCCCTGCCACGCGGCGTAGAGCTCCTTCTCGCCGCCGGGCGCGACCGTGCGTGCGACTTTGATCATCATGCCGTCACTGGCAGGCCCCGCCCTGACAGGTCTCGACCCCGGGGCAGGCCAGGCCGGTCAAGCAAGATTCGACGGGAGCGAACAGCCGCGTCCCGGCGAACTCGAAGACGTCTCCGGTCAAAACCCGAGTTGTTGGATTGTACGATGACGTCACAATGGCGATCCACAGATTAGGATCGGACTGAGTGTCGAAGTAGGCTAGTTTCACCCTCTGCGCCGGGATGGAAGTGTCAGCGAGCGAAAACGTGAGGGCCAAAGTAGCCGTGGTCTGCAAGGTCGCGTCGCGGCCCTGGGCATCGGTCTTGCTCAGGGAAAACACCGGCCCGACCGCCCCGCTTGGCAACCCCGCGTCGTCGTTGGGCAGGGCCAGGGTGACCAGGCTCAGGGTCACGTTGGTTTGCTGAGCAAAGGTTCCCCTGAGCACGGTGAACGTGGCGCCGACCGTCGCGTCGCCGAGTGTGAACCAGTTCGGGGGAGAGTCCATGGGGTATGTGATGCTTGCCCCTGGCGCGAGGCCATCCGGCGCACTGTCTGGCCCCATGACGTCCGCCGGAGCATCCACCGGGACATCCACCGCGCGGTCTGACAGCACGCGCTGGTCAGAATGCGCATCAGCAGGCCCCAGCGGCCCGTCATCACCTGATCCAGCGGCTTCGTCGGCTTGCAAGCCGACATCGCCGGTGGTCACGACCAAAGGCAAAGTGAAAAGCCCCTTGCCGCAGGCGCCAGCCGCCAATGTCATGCAAGCCGTCAGAACGACTTGAGCGCAGGAACGTGGCCGGCTCATAGAGACAGTGTAGCCTAGTCTGGGCCGTGAGCCGAAGGTGGTTGCAAGGCCATGGTCTTGCGAGGGTCGTTGGCGGCATGAGACAGTACCGCCATGGCGTTTCTTTTTCGATGGAAAGGTCAGCCCATCTTGATCGGTCTTGCGTTCGCGATGCTGGCCGGCCAGCCCGCGGTTTCCCAGACGACCAGCAAGCGGCTGGCCGTGCTGGAATTCAAGGGCGCGGCGATCAAGGGCGATGTGCTGGATACCTTTGCCGACGCGGTTCGCGGCGGGGCGGTGGAAGCGCTGGCCGGGCGACGGGTTCAGGTCATGACCCACGAGAACATGATGGTGTTGCTCAAGGACATGGGGAAGAAGGACTGCAGCGAGGGCGACTGCGAGGTGGAGACGGCCCGCAACATCGGCGCGGACTTCGTGGTGTCCGGCTCGGTGGTGCGCATCGACGCCGCCTTTGTGGTCACGCTGAAACTGCACGAAACCAAGGGAGGCAGCCTGCTGGCCACGGATCAGATAGAGGCCAAGAGCCAGATTGAGCTTCTGCGCCAGCTGCGCGAGCAAGGCCGGAATCTCGTGGCCAACAACGTGGGAGCGCGACCGGCGGCGCCCGCGCAAATGCCGGAGCCAACGGCTGGGACTGGTTTGCCGTCGCGGCCAGCGCCCGCATCGGTACACGGCTGTGCGGCCAACCAGGTTCCCATCCCCGGCGGGGCGTTCTGGATGGGGGATCCCGACTACGCCAAGCCGGTCCACAAGGTGACCTTGTCGTCGTTTTGCATCGACAAGACCGAGGTCACGGTCGCCGGCTTTCGCGCCTGCGTCCAGGACGGCGGCTGTCCGCCGCCCAGCGCGACCGTCGACTGGAAAGACATCAAGCCCGCGGAGAAAACCCAGTGGAGTCCGTACTGCACCTGGGGAAAACGGGGCATGGACCAGCACCCCATCAATTGCGTGGATTGGAACCAGGCCACAAATTTTTGCGAATGGGACGGTGGCCGCCTGCCCACCGAGGCAGAGTGGGAATACGCGGCCCGCGGCAAGGACGGTCGCCTGTATCCCTGGGGCAATCAGCGACCGGACGACAGCAGGCTGAACGCGTGTGGCGGCGAGTGCGGGCCAACGCACATGTACCCAGGCGATGACGGCTGGGCTGCCACGGCGCCCGTGGGCAGCTTCCGCCAGGGCGCCAGTGCCTTTGGCGTTCTGGACATGGCCGGCAATGTCTGGGAATGGACGGCCGACAGTTTTGCCGACTACAGCGACCAGCCCGTCAGCAATCCGCAGCGCCTGCAGCGCGACGATTCGCTGCGCGTGTTTCGCGGCGGAAGCTGGACCAACGTCGATCCGGGTTGGGTGCGCGCCGGCTACCGCAACAAGCGCGACCCTGGCTCCCGCACGATGATTCTCGGCTTCCGCTGCGCCCGCGCGGCCAAGGACTAGGACGGTCAGCGCGTCTCTTCGCCCGGCAGTTCGGACTTCATGGCGTCCCGCAGCTCGTCCTGGATGTCTTTGGGGCTGATCTTGCGCACCATCGCGCGCAGGGCGTGCTCTTCGCCGCGAGGATCCGCGGCGTTGACGTTGATCTTTTCCAGGCCGGAACGAAAGACCTGTCGCCCCGTCCCGCATTCCTGGCCCATCACCTCGAACACGGGCCGGCAGGTGGGACCGAGGCTGCCGCGGGCGCACTCGGCATCGGCGCGCACGGTGATCAGGTAGACGGACGTAGGTCCTTCGGGGCAGGTGGGGGCTAGGCGGACTTCGCTGCCCAGGGGAGCCAGCGCCTGGCGAAAGAACTCGGTCAACTCCGCACCCACAGCACTCATGCGCTCGCCGGCTCGCACGTCGAGCACGAAACGCACTTGCGCGCGCAGCTTGGTTGACGCCTCGACTAGCGCCAACCAACGCGAGGTCAGCCGCTGTTCCACCCGCGCCGGTCCACCCGCCAGCGCCCGGATCTGCACCAGGGTGGGCGCGGCGGCGGCCATGGCCACCGACAGGTTGGCCAGCGCGGCCACGAAAGCCGGCCGATCTCCGCGGTTCTGTGCGTCTTGCGCGGTCTTGTCCCAGGTGTCGAAGCGCTTCACTTCGACATCGAGATCGCTTTCCAGCCGGGCAATCGCCGGCGCGCGCGGCAGGCACGCGACCACGTAGGTCTCGTCGCCCTGGCGTTGCGGAGCGTCCACTATCTCGATCAGATCGGGATGGCGGAAGTCGACCTTCTCCAGCACGCGCTGCACGTCGCGGTACTCGGCTGACTGTTGGCCATCGACGCTGACCAGACGAGAAAACGACTCGGCCTCGACGTGGATTGAGTTGCCCAGCATCGTGAGCAGATTGCGCTTGGCGTGGGCCAGCGCGTCCTCGCGTCCCTGGGTCGACGCGCCCACAGCCGAAAGATGGCTGGAGCTGGGACACGAAGGCGGCGGATTGTGGTCTGGATCGCTCAGGTGCGCTGGCAAAGCCGACGCTGACGGCGGCGTCACCGCGGGCGGCGCCGTGACGGTCACGCAGGACAGGGTCAGCAAGGGCAGGGCAAGCAGGGCGCGCATAGCCGGAGTATAGACGTCTCAGCCGGCAGTCTCTATTCCAACCGCCTTCTGTGCATTCTTTGCGCCTTCGGTGCAAAGAAGAGCTTTCTTTCCATTCGCCCACTCTCGGGCAAGAATCCCGGCCCATGGCGCGTTCTCGCTCACAATCCGCGGACCGTTCGTTGCAAGACACAGAGAACCCGCGCGCGGCCATGCTGGACTCGCTCCCCGCCGAAGAGGTGATCAAGCTACTGGTCGAGGACGAAACCAGCGCGGTCAAGGCCGTGCGGGCGCGGGCCGCGGCGTTGGCGTCGGCGGCGCAGCTGATGGCTGATAAGCTGGCGGCGGGCGGACGGTTGGTTTACGTGGGCGTGGGCACGGCTGGCCGCCTGGGCGCGCTGGCGGCGGCCGAGTGTGTGCCGGCCTTTGGGCTGCCGCAATCGCTGGTGACGTCGATCATCGCCGGTGGCCCGCACGCCTTGGCCCGGGTGGCCGAGGCGGCGCAGGAAAACCCACGCGAGGCCGACCAGCGCATGCGGCGCGCGGCCGTGGGGCCGCAGGATGTGATTTGTGCGCTTGCCGACGCCGAGATCTCGCCGTTTCTGCAGGCCGCGCTGGACTATGCGCGTTTCCGGCGTGCCGCCATCATCTTGCTCACCTGCGCGGGGCCGGAACCATCGGCCGAGCCTCTGGCAGACGTGGTGATCGATCTGGCCCCAGGGCCCGAGATGATCGCCAACTGCACCCGAATCAAGGCGGCGACCGCTCTCAAGCTGGCCCTTGAGGCGGTTTCGACCGCCGCGTTCGTGCGCCTGGGTAAGACCTACGGCGGCCTGATGGTGGATGTGCGGCCCACCACGGCGCAAGGCTGGCAGCGCGCCACTTGGGTGGTGACCCGACTCACCAATCTGTCGGCTGACGAGGCCGTCAAGCTCATCAAGAAGGCGGGCGGCCGAGCCAAGGTCGCGTTGGTCATGCATCACGCGCGCGTGAACGCGGCACGCGCCAAGGAACTGCTCATCCAGCACAAAGGGCTGCTGCGGGCAATCATCGGTGACGTCGAGCTGTGACGGTCCCGGCCCAAGGCATCTCCATCAGGAATGCGATCCTGAACACCACCGGCAGTAATCCGAGGAGCCCACAGCCCAGAAGCGGCACTGGTCACCAAACACGGTGACGCCCCGACAGCGCTTCTTGTGGATCTCCCTTGCGCTTGCGGCCTGTGCGGCTTCACCGGTGGGAGCGGGCAGAGGAAAGCGAGGCCGTCCCGCTTGCTCGCACCAGTAACAGAATTCGCTGGCGGGCAAGGCCCAGAACCGGCATGGATCGCCGTAGCGAGTCGCGCCCTTGCAGCGAATCTTGCCGCTGGATTCGCCAGCGGCCGCAGCCGATGTCAGTGGGGCAGGAGGAGGTTCGCTGGCCGCAGGAGTGGGATTCTCCGAACGCGGGCTCGGGTTCCGCGCCTCACCCTTCCTGTGCATCGCTAGCCCGGGGGACCGACGAGTCCACGGTCGTCCGCCGCGTGCGACGCCGCCCCAGCCACAGCAGCACAGCGGGCAAGGCTAAGAGGGCCGCGCTGATGCAGGCCACCTCGCCCAGAATGGCCATGGCGCCGAACCCTTGCAGTGCTCGGTTGCGCGCAGCCAGCAGCGAGCCATAGCCCACGATGGTGGTCCACGAGCAAACCGCGACGGCCGCGCCGGTGGAAATCACGGCGCGGATCATGTCGCGTTCCTGCCGGTAGCGTACGGCCACGTTGATGCCGTACTCCGCGCCGATGCCGAAGGTGATGGGCAGGGCGATGAAGTTGAGGAAGGTGATTCTCACGCCAAACAGGCCCGCCACGCCCAGCATCCAGATCACCCCCACCAGCAGCGTGGCAATGGCGGTCCCCGCTGACGACAGGGGCCGCATGATGAGCAGAACCAGGAAGAGCACGGCGAGCAGGGAAGCCGCTGTGGCCCTCGGCCCATCGTGCAGGACCGAGCGAATCATGGAGGCAAACACCACGGCGCTGCCCGAGGTTTCGATGGTCTTGTGTTCGTCGTCGAGGTGGAGCACCTGCAGGACGCGGGCGATGCGCAGAAGATCGCGACCGTTCCACACCGAGAGGTTGTGCTCTACCGGATAGACCAGCACCACGCGGCCCACGGTTCCATCCGCTTCGGTGAATACCCGCCGCGCCAGCGCGGGCAGCTCCTCGGGCGTGAGCAGGTGCAGACGGGTGGGCGGATCCGCGGCGTCGATCTTCTTGCGCTCGTCAGGTGTGAGTACGTCGAGCGCCGGGTCGTGCACCAGCTTGCGGATGTTGGCCAGCAGCGCCAGCTTGCGCGTCTGCACCTCGGGCGTGCCCGGCAGAAGATCGTACACCGTGACGATCTGGCCGATGACCTGCTTGTCGCCGGTGGCGCGATCTTGCCTGCGGATGGCCTGGCGGATGGATTCGGTCTCGGCGCGGGAATCGGCCAGCACGATGGTGGGGGAAGGCCAGCGGCCGAAGAGCGACTCCATGCTTTGGTTGAACGCCTTGTCGTCCTGGGTGGAACTCAGCTCGGCATTGAGCTTGCGGAAGTCGTACTCGAAGGGAGTGTCCACGAAGTGCAGCACGCCGTACCCACACAGGGCGGTGAGCAGGCCGGCCAGCAGAGTGACCAGGCCCGGGTGCCTGCCCAGCAGAGGGCGCAGGAAGGAGAAGCTGAGCGGGGGCCGATCCGACGCATTTCGTGCGCTCCTTCGGCGGTCCATGACGACAAACAACGCCGGCAGTACGGTGAAGGTGAGCAGCCAGCAGAAGATCTGGCCGAAGGCCGCCATGATGCCGAACTGGTAGAAGCCCCGGAAGCTGGTCAGCATCAGCGTGGCATAGGCAGCCGACGCGCACACTGCGGCCACGCCGGTTCCGCGCATCACGCCGGCCAGCGCCTTCTCGAGCGCCTTCTCACCGGGCAGCCCTTCCGCGCGTAATTCCTGGTAGCGGGAAATGAAGATGATTCCGTAGTTGATGCCGTTGCCCAGGATGATCGACCCCAGGAACGCGGTCGACGAGTTGACATAGCCGAAGAGCAGGTCGGCCATGGCAAAGGCCATGACCGTGCCGATCAACGCAGAGACGCCGACCAGGGGCACGGCGCGCACGCGACGGAAATACACCCACAGTGAGAGAGCCACGACGAGCAAGCAGGTGACGGTGACCCACAGGATGTCGCGCTCCACCGCCGCACGCGTGGCAATCAGGGTGGCCACCGGGCCGCCCACGTGCGCCACCATCTGCTCATTGAACGTCTTCGGGTCGTGGTCCTGGATGAGCTGGTGGGCCGCTTGGAAGATCTTCTCGCCCGCCCGTTCACCGAAAAGACCACCGGGTGGCAAGGCCGCCACCCAAACGTAGCTGCCATCCTTGTTGCTGAACACGCCGTCGGGGAAGCGCTCCTGCACCCAATCGCGCTTGGTCAAGCGCTCTTTCATCTGATCGACCGATTCATCGTCGTCGCTGAGATCGACCAGCAAGGGGTTCTTGCGCTTGGTGATCTCGCGGCGCAGTCGGTCGCGGATTTCGATTAGATCGTCTTCGCTGGCGAAGAGCCACTTGTTGTCCTCCACGAACGAGCGCAGATCGCGCACGTTGTAGGCGGCGAACTGCACCACGTTCGGGGGCAAGGCGCGCAGCTTCTGGGTGAGCAAATCGGCGTAGCGAAGATTGGCGTCGCGGTCAGGCGAGCGTATGCCGATGAGCAACAGGGTCATGTCGCCCATGCGGGCTTGGGTCTTGGTTAGCGCCACGACTCCGGGATCGTCGCTGGGCAACAGCTCGGAAAACGAAGTGCGCAGCTCGAGCCGCGACGCCAGCGCGGCGGCGACGACGAACAGGGCCGCCGCGGCCGCCAGGATTGTGCCAGCGCGGCGGGAGACGAAACGGCAATAGCGGGCCGAAAATGACGCTTGGGGAACCATCAGCGTCCGTAACGTACCCGGCAACCGCGACGGGCACAACTGCGACGCGCACGACGCTGGGACCAAAATTGTGGGAATGGAACGGAGACGGGGCTGACGCAATCTCCAAATTCGGGCGGTGTAGCCGTCAGCATGACACACCGGTCGACACCGACGGCGGCGCATGATCGGTGATGGAGACTGCAAGATGCGGCGCGCATTACTGGAAGGTAAAGCTTTGTAAAGTTGCCCTATTGGCTCTCATGGTGAACTGGCAATGGACCGATGTTCAGGGTGTCGGTTGGCAGGGTGGGCGAATTCCAGGACCGCAACCAAGGAGACCTTCATGGACATCAGCAGCATCAACAGCAACAGCGCACTCTCGCAGCTCCTCGCGAATCAAGCCGGTGCCACCACCGCCGCCGCGAGTTCTGGCAGCGTGCCCATGGACTCGAGCAACGTCTCGTCGTTCGCGAACTTGATGAGCGAGCTGCAGCAGCTTCAGCAGAGCGATCCCACCAAGTTCAAGGCGGTCATGGCGGATATCGCCAGCACCTTGAAGGCAGACGCCCAAAACGCGACGGGTTCCCAGGCATCGGCTCTCAACAACCTGGCAGCCAAGTTCGATCAGGCCGCGCAGACCGGACAGATGCCAAACCTGCAAGCGCAGGGACAGCAGGGGGCCGGGGGACATCACCATCATCACCATGTGCAAAGCTACCAGTCGCAAGCAGCGGACACGGCAGGCACATCGTCCGCGGCCGAAAGCGGCTCTTCGCAGAAGACGCCATTCAGCCTGGCCCAGGTGATCCAGTCCGCCTTGCAGACGGCGGGCGTCAGTCTGAACCCGTAGCCTGGCTAGACTAGCGCGCCGCTGGATCGGCCAGCTCTTCTTCGAGCTCGATCCAGTCGAGTCTGGCACCCATGCGCGCCAGCACGGCGTACAGGCCGATGCGAATGCGGAACAGGAACATCAGTTTGCCTGGCAGACGCAGGCGCAGAAGGCTCTTCTTCAACTTCGCCACTTGTCCCATGGAAATCGCCTGGTCGGGCTCCACCCTATGTCGTCCCGGCTCAAGCAAAGGTGCGTAGAATCCGCGCAAGATGGCGCGGGTCACATCGAAATCGCGCCCCGGATCGCTGACTCCGATGGCCACCAGCGCGGTCTGAATGCCGCGGGCATCGTCGGCGCGAACCGCCCGCGACAGGCGGGCGAGCCAGGCCACGGTGTCTGGTTCAAACTCACGCACACACCCATGATCGAGAATGGTCACGCGGCCATCGGGGGCAAAGAGCAAATTGCCCGGGTGGGGATCGGCGTTGAACAGTCCGTGGCGGTAGAGGGTGCCGACGTAGAATTCGTAGAGGGCCCGCGCCGCCCGGACTCTCTCGGCTGCGTAGGCCGCCGTGCCGAGAAAGGCGTCGAGGCCCGCGCCGTCGTGCCAAGTGGAAGTGAGCACGCGCGGTCCGCACAGGTCGAGGTGGACAGCCGGAATCGTGATCGACGCGTGGCCGGCGAAGATCTCGCCGAAACGCATCTGCCTGCGCGCCTCCAGTCGATAGTCACATTCCTCAAGAAAGCGGGCCTCGGCCTCGGCGACAAACCCTTCGACGTTCGCGCCAGGAACAGCGAGGTGGGCAAAGAATGTGCCGATCGCGGCAGTCTTGAAGTCGGCGCGGATGGCGTCCTCGATGCCGGGATGCCTGACTTTGACGGCGACGCGCGTGCCGTCCTCGCGAAGCGCGCGATGGACCTGGCCAATCGAGGCACTGGCCACCGGCTCGCGCTCCAGCCGCGTCAGCAGCGAACGGCCACGCGAGCCCAGATCCTCGACGACGGTGCGCTGGATGTGGGTGAAGGCAGTGGGTTGCGACATCACCTGTAACACCGCCAGCAGGCGCCGCGCCTCTGGGGATAGTGAACCATCCACATAGGAGAGGATCTGGCCGGCCTTCATGGCCACGCCCTTGAGCTCGCCCAGAGTCTCGACCAGCCTGGCCACCGCCTCGGGCGGAAGCGCACCAATGTTGAATTCTTCGCCGCGCAATCGCCCAGCCAGCGCGCCGATCCCGATCCGCGCTGCTGCCGACGCCGTTTTCTGCAGTCGCCCCAGGGACGAGGTGGGCAGCGCTCGGCCCCCTTGCGCGCGAAGATTCCAGAGCAGTTGCTGAAGCGGATCTTTGGCCATGCCTACCTTTTCAATGCAGCGGACACTGTTCTGGCCGCCTTGTCAAAGATCTGTGCGCGCAGATCCTAGCCCTTGCGCACGGCCGTGGCCCCGCGCCGTCGGGGCAGGCAGGAGCGACAAGCCCGAGACGCCAGTCTGACGCCAGCCTAATGAACCAGGCTGATGGAGCAGCGAAATCCGATTCTGTCGCTGAAATAGGCGCGTTGGGCGCCGACAGATTGGCTGCAGTCCGGCATGACCTCGCTGAGGCCAAAGGATCCCCCGCGGGACTGGCAGCTGTCCGTCGCCCCGGCTGACCCTGTGCAGTCGGCTACCCATTCCGACACATTGCCTATCAGAGCGAAGATTCCCGCGAATCCGGGGACCGGAGACTGGCACTCCGGCATGGTTCCCACCGGCACGGTCGTGCTGGAGTTGGGCTCGGTGGTGTCATGGCATTGGCCAACGCCAAGGGAATTGCCATAGGTGAATTGGTTGACCCCGTTCGAGGTGCAGGCGTTGGACCATTCGTATGCTGAGCATAGGTGCTTGCCAATGGCACTGCAGTAGGCGACCGCGTCGCACATGTCGACGCATACTTGGGGATGGTTCGCGCAATCGGCGCCCTTGCATGTCAGCAGCGACAATACCACGTACACCGCGGGGACTTCGGGAACCTGGCCGGCAGACGGAAAGTACACCCACTACTGATTTTGCGCGGCCACGCAGGGCGAGAGGCGTCGTCGTTTGGGGATCTGCAGCCAGCCAACGACTAGCAGGGTTCCCCAACAAAGGGGAAGCGTGTAGGGCAAGGTCCGGGGGTGGTAGCGCATGCGGATTGTGTTTACGCCCTTCTTCACCGGCAACGCGCGGAAGATGAAATCCGCTGGCAAGATTTCGGCCGGTTGATCGTTGATGGTGGCGCGCCAGCCTGGGGCCCAGCGATCGGTCACCAACAACCAACCGTCGGCGGGCGCGTCGGCACGAAGCGCGAGCTCGGTGGGTTTGTACGACAGCAGTTCGCTGGCCAGAGGCCGGACCGGAGGCGCTTCCTCCAGCTCACGCGCTTGTTCGGGGGAAAGTCGTTCCGGTGCGAGAAATCCCGCCGGGCTGTGCAGGACTAGCGCCGGCCCGCGCGGCGTTTCCGAGCGCTTCATGAAGAGGGTAAAGGCGTCCTCGGAGGGTGGAGCGAAGGTGGCGCGGCTTGTGAACCACGTCTTGTTGCCGCCGACTCCCAGCACCTTGGTCGAAGCCTGCCTGGCCATGCGCTCGTGGAAAGGGTTTCGCAGCGCCGTGTAGCCCGAGAAGACAGGCTGCTTGAGGACCAGCGACCACGCGGTGATGCGGGGACAGCAGCCCAATCCATCTTCGATATAGTCGGCGCGAGTCGAGCCAGTGAGCGCGCCGATATCCAGCGAATCACGGTGACGTTGATCGAGAATTCGCCAGCGCTTGACCACTTCGTGATCGCCGACATGAATGGCGGAGATCTTCTCGCACAAGAAACCATCAGCGAAAGCGGCGAGCGCGAGCGTGGCCGCCCACACGCTGGTTTGCAGGCGCTTGGGGAAACGTGGCGAGAGAAGGTAGAACAAGAACGCCAGGTCGGTGCCCAGCCACGCCAGACCCAGATGCACGCGACTCTTCAGGGTGGGCTGCATTCCAGCCCGGGCGGAAATCAGCGAGAAAGCCACGAATGCCAACGCGGTCAGCGCGAAAGAAATGAGCACGGGGCGGGATCTTCGCACCTCGCCGCGAAACACATCGCGTGCGCCCAACAGCGCGAGTACGGCGAGCAACGCCATGGCGGGGCCACGGAACGCGGCGGGGTGGCGATAGTAGCGGGTGAACGGCACCAAGTCGTACAGCCAACCGCGCAGGGGCAGAATCGGGCCGAGCGCCACGAGAAACAGCAAGACCGCACCTGCGAATAGGCCCCAGCGCGCCTTGCGGTGGCCACCCAGCAGCGAACCCAGGGCGAGCACCAAGGTGGGCGCGCCAATGTAGACGCTGACCATCGAGGGATCGGTGTGCGGCCACAGGTTCCCTCGTGGCAAGGTCGCAAGAAAGGGACTGGCAAGAGTGAGCAGGGCGAGTGGTCCCAATGGATTCTCGCCCAGCGCCGCCTGGCGCGGAAGCGGCCCTGAACGGGCGGTCACGCCGACTGTGTCTACCAGCATGCCAATCAAATGGGGAGACATCACCGCGCAGCCGATGACCGACAAGAGGAAGACTCCGACCGAAATGCGCATCAGTCGACGGGTGAGGGGCAACATAGCCCAGGGGGAAGATGTGATGGGAAACAGGCCGCGTCCCACAGCCCAGGCCACCAGCACCAAGGCATTGTTGAAGACCAAGCCTGGATAGCCACCCAAGACCGACATCCCCCAGACCGCACCAGTGGCCGCGAAGCCACGCCACGAACCCCGTTCCAGCGCGCTCTCCAGCAACAGGATTTCGAATGGCAACGACGCCGTGACGTACAGCCAGGGTGTGTGCTCCGCGTGGCCAAGCATGAAGCCCGAGAAAGTCCAGGCAAAGCCCACCATAGCCGAGGCCCACGCCGGCGCGCCCAGACGACGGCCGAGAAGAAAGAAGCCAGCGCCCGGGAGCCACCAGACGAGAAGGAAATAGATGCGGAAGCCAAAGGAAGTCCCGCCCAAGAGCGATCCCATCGTGAGCATCAGCGGCGAGAATGCGCCCAACTGAGGTTCGGCGAAGTCGGGCAGACCGCCATTCAGCCAAGGATTCCACAGCATGAGCTTGCCGTGGCGGATGAAGTCGGCCAGAAGAACGAAGTCCGGCGCGAACGCCGCGTCGGCGTCGAAGGGCACAATGGCCTGCCCCACGCACAATCTATAGGATGCGCTGAACAGCGCCAGCAGGCCCACGAGCGCGACCAGGACCGTCGTGTTGGATTTCCAGCGCGCAAACATCAGGTCCAGTCATATCGGAGAAGCCAGGGGGCGTGGAGAAAAAGACAGCGCGACCAGACAAGGGTTGGTCGGACCGCGAGGACGTCGTTGCGATCGGGGTGGTGGAACGCGCCTGTTCCTGGTGAGGAATCTCATCGGGCAGGTTGACGCAATCTCCGGGATCGGGCGCGAGATTTCGCCTGACAAAGGCGAGGAACGACTCGGACGATGCTAACATGCCTGGTTCCATGCGCGTCCTGTTTTGCCTTGTCACCCTCGCGGTCAGCTTGACCGCCGCGCCGGCGTGGGCGGTGGACGAGGTCATCACCGACATTCGCGTTCACAATGCGGTTCGCACCGACGAGGAAACCGTTCGTTCCATCGCCGGTGTTTCCATCGGCCAACTCATGAAGCCGGATACGCTGGACATTGTGCGCGAGCGCTTGCACAGCTCCGGCCTGTTCGCCGACGTGAACGTCTACTGGGAGCCGCACCAGGATGGCGTACGTGTCAACATCGTGGTCAAGGAGAAATTCCCGTGGGCGCCGTTGCCCACCTTCTCCTATTCGCCGGGCAATATTTCGGGTGGGGCGATCATCGCCCACGGCAACCTCTTCGGCGCGGGCAAGCGCGGGGTCATCGGGGGGCGCGTCTCCAACGTGGATTCCGGCGCCCTGGCGGCCTACGAGGATCCGGCGGTGTGGGGATCGTGGATCTTCTTCACCGTTAAGGGGAAGTTCCAACTGCAGATCATTCCCGAATACAGCAACGAGTACCATAACCTGCCGGACCTGCCGCTGTCGCCGATGCGCAACACCAAGCTGCGTTCCTACGGTGGCGACGTCAACCTGGGCGTGGCTTGGCTGCGCAAGGTGCGCACTTCGGTGGGGTGGATCTTCGATCAGAACGACGTTCTCTGGTCCGCCGGCAATTCTGACAACAGTTTTGCCAAGGTTCTCGACTTGCCGGCAGCGGCGGTCAGCGGACGGCGGGGCGCCGCCACGGCCAATGTGACTTTCGACTTTCGCGCCCGCCAGCACGCGGTCATGTACGGCAATGCCCTGGGCTTTTCACTGGAGGTTGGCGGCACACGGTGGGGGGGCGACGCCAAGCTGAACTACTGGAAGGCCAGCACGTCCTACGAACATGGGATTCGCTTCTTTCGCCGCCACAATCTCATCGTGCGCGCCGCCGGCACGGCGGGCGACAACCTGCCCTTGTGGGCGGAGAATTCAGCCGGCGGCACCAACCTGCGCGGGTATCTCTACCGGCAATTCCAGGGCGACACGCACCTGCGCACCCAGGTCGAGTACCACTTCCCCCTCTTCTCGCTGTGGGGACTCGACGTTCGCGGTTTGGTCTTCAACGACGCTGCCGCCATTTGGTTTCGCAAACTGCCGTCGATCGATCCCGTCACCGACACCTACCAGCCACGCAACGACGGCCGCCAGTTCTTGCCCCCCGCCTACCTCCATCAGGGGTTCGTGCTGCAAGACGATCTGCACAGCTCCGCCGGCGCGGGCGTGCGCTTCTATTTGCGAACCGTGGCTATGCCGCTCGTGGGACTCGACGTGGGCAACGGGCTGGGCACCAAGGACGTGCGCATCATCCTGGTCTTGGGTGTCTAGAAGTGAATCAGTGAGATTGCAAATCGCAGCCAGGCGGTTGATCCTCGACGGCGATGAGTGAGAAGCCACAGCGCCAGCCCCCTGGGCTCTTCCTCTTGTTCGGGGTCGAGATGTGGGAGCGTTTTTCCTACTACGGGATGCGGGCGTTTCTGGTGTTGTTCCTGGTCAGCACCGCCGGCGGATTCGGTTGGTCCAAGCAGGAGGCCTCCAATCTCTACGGCTGGTACATCGGTCTGGTGTACCTGACCCCGCTCCTGGGCGGGTATTTGGCTGACCGGTTCCTGGGCACCCACCGCTGCATCATCATCGGCAGCATCGTGATCGCTTCGGGTCACTTCTGCCTGGCGGTGCCCAGCCGGCCCACGTTCTTTCTCGGGCTGGCGCTCATCATTCTGGGGACGGGGTTTTTCAAGTCCAACATCTCGACCATGGTGGGCCAGCTTTACCAACCCGGCGACCGGCGTCGCGACCCAGCCTTCACCATCTTCTACATGGGAATCAACACCGGCGCGGCCGTGGGGCCCCTCATCTGCGGCTATCTGGCCGAGAGCAAAGGCTTCGGCTGGCACTGGGGTTTCGGCGCGGCCGGGGTGGGCATGGTGGCGGGCCTCATCACCTACCTACTTTTCAAGCAGCGCTATCTGCCCGGCATCGGCGACGTGCCCGCGGGCCGGGTCGCTGCGCGGGCACGTCAGGTCCATCAGCCACTTTCTGCCGACGACTGGCGGGGCATTGCTGGCATCGCCATCCTGGCCTTCTTCAACATCTTTTTCTGGGTCGCCTTCGAGCAGGCGGGCTCGTCCATGAACTTCTTTGCCAAGGAACGGACCGAGCTGCAGTTCCTCGGTATCGACTTTCTGGCGCCCTACTTCCAGTCGGTGAATCCCATTGCCATCGTCGTGTTGGCGCCGGCGTTTGCCTGGATGTGGGGCCGGCTGGCGGCGCGCGGTCGCGAGCCAAGCACGCCGGTCAAGTTCGCCACCGGCCTGCTTCTGATGAGCGGCAGCTTCGCCATCATGGTGGTGGCCGGACGCCTGTCCGACGCTGGTGCGCGCGTGAGCCCGCTGTGGTTGATCGCGACCTACGTGTTGCAGACCTGCGGCGAGTTGTGCCTGTCGCCTGTCGGCCTGTCCATGGTGACCAAGCTTGCGCCGGCGCGTTTCGCCTCGCTCATGATGGGTATCTGGTTCTTGGCCTTTTTCGTGTCCGATCGCTGCTCGGGCATCTTGGCGGGTCTGGTCGAAGAGTTTGAGCGCGGCGAGGTGTTTCATGTGCTGGGCGGGCAGGCGGACTTCTTTCTCATGTTCGTGGTCGTGACGTTCATTGCCGGCGCAGCGCTGTTTGCGTTCTCGGGCCCGGTCAAACGACTGATGCGCGGACGAGCGTAGCCGACGTGTTAGCCTTCTTGCTGAGCACCCTCATGGCGACAACCATTCCCACCCGCACCGAGCCCATGACGGAAACCATCCATGGCGTGGAGGTCTCCGATCCTTATCGCTGGCTGGAAAACGGCAACAGTGATGAGGTCCGTGCCTGGACCGAGCAGCAGAACAGACTCCTGCGCCGGACACTAGACGCCGTGCCGAGCCGCAAGCGATTGGTGGAGCGGCTGTGGGCTTTGCACGGGATCGGCACCCTTGAGGCGCCGGTTCCCAAGGGCAAGGGTAGGACGACTCGCTATTTCTACACGCGACGTGAGGGCCAGCAAAATCAGCCGGTGCTCTTCCTGCGGCAGGGAGTTGCGGGAGCCGATCGCGTTTTGCTCGATGTGAACGCGCTGGCGGCCGACGGCTCACAGTCGCTCGATTGGTGGTACCCGTCGGAGGACGGCCGCTTGCTGGCCTACGGAGTTTCCGCTGGCGGCGACGAGATCTCGACCTTGCGCGTGCGCGACGTGGACACCGGCCAGGATCGCCCGGACGTGATTCCGTGGACGCGGGCTTGCTCGCTGGCCTGGCTGCCCTCGGGGCGTGGCTTCTACTACACGCGCTACCCAGCCCCGGGCTCGGTGCCTGCGGGCCAGGAGGAGTACCAGCGCCGCGTCTTCTTGCACCGTCTGGGTACTGTCGCCAGTCAGGACCGCCTGATCTTCGGCGAGGGTTTGCCCCCGTCGGCCTGGACCTCGGTGCTGCTTTCACCCGACGGCCGCTGGCTGGGCATCGAGGTTTCCGATGGCGCGGCCCAGACCGATCTCTTCCTCATCGACACCAGGAAACGGGGTGCGCCGTCTCCTATTCCTGTGGTCACCGGTCGGCCTGCGCTGTTCAACCTGGTCGAGGTGCTCGACGATCATCTGTACGTGGTTAGCAACGAGGATGCGCCTCGCTATCGGCTCTGGCAAGTCGATCCGCGCAGGCCCCAGCGCGAGCATTGGAAGCAAATCATCACCGAGGGCCAGGATACGCTGGAGGGAGTGGCGGCCGTCGGGGGCAAGCTGGCCGCGCTCTATCTGAAGGACGCGTCGTCGCGCGTGCGCGTGTTCTCGAGTGCCGGCAAGCTGGAACGTGAAATCAAGCTACCCGGCTTGGGCACGGTGACGGGGTTCCACGGCCGGCACCGGGCGCGCGAGTTCTTCTTTACTTTCTCCTCGTTCCTCGCCCCCACCGCGGTCATGCGCCACGATCTCGGCACAGGCCGCAGTACGGTCTGGCAGAAACTGGACTCGCCCATCGATCCCGATGCCTTCACGGTCGAGCAGGTGCGCTATCCCTCGAAGGACGGCACGCTGATTCCCATGTTCTTGGTCGCGCGCAAAGGTCTGGTGCGTGACGGTCGCGCGCCCGCGCTGCTCTGGGGCTACGGCGGATTCAACGTGAACATCACGCCGGGCTTTGTGGCAGCGGTAGAGCCCTTTGTCGAACAAGGTGGCGTGTACGCGGTGGCCAATCTGCGTGGCGGCGGCGAGTACGGCGAGACCTGGCACAGCGCGGGCGTTCTGGCCAACAAGCAGAATGTGTTCGACGATTTCATTGCCGCGGCCGAGTTTCTCGTCCGCGAGAAGATCTCGTCGCGCGATCGACTGGCCATCTCGGGGCGGTCGAACGGGGGCCTGCTGGTGGCTGCGGCGATCACGCAGCGGTCCGACCTGTTTCGCGCGGCGATTTGTGGCGTGCCGTTGACCGACATGATTCGCTATCACCGCTTTCACATTGCCAGGCTGTGGATTCCGGAATACGGCAGTGCTGAAGATCCCGAGCAGTTCAAGTTTCTCTACGCCTACTCGCCCTATCACCGGATCAAGGACGGGGCGGCCTATCCCGCCACGCTGGTCTTCGCTGCCGAGGCAGACTCGCGCGTCGATGCTTTGCACGCACGCAAGTTCGTGGCGCGGCTGCAGGCGGCGCAGAGCGGCCCTAGGCCGATCCTGCTGCGCATGGAGGGGCAGGCTGGTCACGGTGTGGGCAAGCCGCTGGCGCAGCAGATCGAGCAGTACGCCGATGAGATGGCGTTTCTCTTCGGCGAGTTGGGCCTCAGCGTCCCCTGATCTCATGTAAACTATCGCATCGACCATGAATCTCGAATTGGTCGCCCTGCTGTTGCTCGATTCGATGTTGCCAACCGGTGGGCTTTCATGACTCCGCCAGATCGGAAGTCCACGACGCTGGCCTCGGGGCTTTCGCTGCTCGACATTCGCGTCGGCGAAGGGGCCTTGGCCGACGCTGGGGATCGCTGCGCCGTCCACTACACGGGATGGCTGCGGGGAGGCGAAGAGACCTTCGACAGCTCGCGCGGACGAGTGGAGCCGTTTGTGTTCCGTCTGAGAAAGGGCGAGGTCATCGACGGCTGGATCGAAGGCATAGCTGGTATGCGCAAGGGTGGATTGCGACGTATCGTCGTGCCTTCTCACCTGGCCTACGGCGATGAGGGGCGCGAAGGCGTCATTCCTCCCGGGGCCGAGCTGACCTTTGAGATCGAACTTCTCGATGTGGGCAAGTGCGACCCAGAGGATCGTCTGCTGCTGGCGCCGCAAACGCGCGTGCGGTGGCAGGGAAACACCATCGAGATCTACGTTCCGGGTGAACCGAGAACCGTGGAAACGACGGACGCCGAGGTGCTCTTGCTGCTCCACCATTTTTCCACGCCTAGCCGACGGGGCGACGTGGCGGCCCAGTTTCCGCATCTGCCCGGCGATGACCTGGAAGCCGTGGTGGACGAACTGGAGGCGGCCAACATTCTCATCGCGCGCCTCGCACCCGACGCGGTGCCCGCCGAGAAGACAGGTGGTGCGCCCCAGTCAGCCCCGGGTTCGGGCCAGACGCGTCTTCTCTTCGTGCTGCCTCCCAGTCTCGACGACGACGGTCAATCGGACGTTCCTTGCGCCTTGCTTTTCTTGGCTTCCTTGGCCGAGCAAAAGGGATACGCGACAGATTTTCTAATCGCTTGTTCGTCGAGCAAGGCCCAGCCATCGTCGACAAACGCCTTCTTGGGCCCCGGCCACGAACGGCAGCCGAGCATTCTCTTCCTCGAAAGCTTTGCCAACAGGCTGCTGCAGCGAATCGCGGATATTCACGAGCGAGGCGAACAACCCATACTCGCACTCTCTTGCTTTTCATCAGTGCTTTACCCCTCGTGCATGATTCTCGGGGCGCTGGTGCGGCATCGCTTTCCTGACCTGCCCATTTTCACCGGCGGCTACCACCCGACCGTGGATCCGGTGTCGATGAACGCTGTGGTGGGCGGCCAGATGCCTGTCCTGCAGGACGATGAAAAATGGCGCCCCGTCGCCGGCGAATTCTTTCAGACCTTGGACGAGGCCACCGTGCGCATTCTGGAGCGCAAAGATTTCGTATTCGACTGTATCTTCCAGGGCCGCGCGGACCGTTCGTTTCTTGTGCTGGTGGACGAATTCGCGCGCAGCGGGAAGCGGCCCACCTGTCCCCGGGTCATTCCCGCGGCGCCCATGAGCGACGAGGAAATTTTGGCCTTCCGCTACGATCGAGAAGTTCTGTCCCGTCTGGCCACGGAGCGAGCCTCGCTGTCAACCGGACCACTGCGTCCGTTTCCCCTGTGCTTCAGCTTTGGATGTCCCTTCGCCTGCGTTTTTTGCATCAACAGCAAAACCCACGAGCGATGGCAGGGCATGGATCCCCAGCACGCCGTCGACACTTTGGAGTTCTTGCATCGCGTGTGTGGCATCAATCGCTTCTCGCTGTTGGACGCGACCTTCGCCGCCCACAAGAGCTGGCGGCAAGCCTTCTATGCAGGCTTGAGCGAGAAAGACTGGATCGAGGCCGTCCACATCGACACGGAAACCTCGGTCATGACCTGGGAGATGGAAGATCTTAGCGTGCTCGATCGGTTGAGCATGACCGTTCAGATCGGCCTGGAATCCTGCTCGCCCGAGATGCTCTTGTGCATGGAGAAGACCAAGAACCCCGAACAGTACTTGGCGCGATTGAAGAATCTGATCGAGACCTTGGCTCCCCGGGTCGATCAATTGCATCTCATGATGATCTTCGGTTTCCCGGGCGAAACTCGGCAAACGCTCAAGCAGACGCTGGCCTACCTCTTGGACGAGTGCCGCGTGCTTTCCTACGGCAACGTGGAGATCTGCCCGCAGCTCTACTTGCCCCTGGTGGGGACGCGCGCCTTCGAGCAGACCGAGGAGTTTGCTGCGCGCTTTGGCTACAAGTCCAGCCTGGGTGAGTGGTGGAACAGGGATGGCTCGGATCGATTCCGGGGCCTCCGTCCCAGCCGCACGCTCTCGTTGGATACTTGTGTGCGGCTCATAGACATCCTGGAAGTCTACTTCCGGGGCCCCAACCCACAGGCGGCTGACCAGGAGCGCGCCGTGGGGAAGGAATGGAACGTATGCGGGACGGTGAATCGCTCGAAGATCGAACAGCGCCAGGTGCGCGCCGAGCTGTGGCGCATTCTGGATCAGGAAGACGCAACCACGCCCACGTGAGCGCGTTTTGCCGGAGGCTGGTCACAAACTGGAAGCTGATGCTCGTGGGTAGTAGGTTCACATCGTGAACAAGACCCGCGTCATCATTCTCTTCGGTGGCCGCTCGGCAGAGCACGAAGTGTCGCTGTTGTCGGCCCGTAATGTTTTCGTCGCGCTCGACCGTGACCGTTTCGAACCGGTGTTGATCGGCATCGACAAGCAAGGCCGCTGGCGGCCCGAGGCCGAGCAGACCCTGCTGGGCGCAACCGGCGATCCGCGCACGCTCAGCTTGAAAGCAGTGGGGCGCGCGCTGGAAGTGCCGGTCTATCCCGACAGCGGCGAGACTGCGATCGCGCCGCGCGCTTTACTTCGTCAGGACGACGTTGTTTTTCCAGTTCTGCACGGAACCTACGGCGAGGACGGCACCGTGCAAGGCCTGCTGGAGTTGGCGGACATCGCCTACGTCGGGCCAGGGACGCTGGGCTCGGCTATCGGCATGGACAAGGACGTGGCCAAGCGATTGCTGGTGCAGGCCGGTATTTCGGTGGTTCCGTGGCGGTTGGTCACGGCGCGCGCGTTCGAACGCGATCGCTCACGCACGCTAGCGCTGGCTTCGGAACTAGGCTTCCCGGTGTTCGTGAAACCGGCCAACGCCGGCTCCTCGGTCGGTGTCAGCAAGGTCAAATCCGCCGCCGAGCTGGAACCCGCGCTGCGGGCTGCGCTGGCCTTCGACAGCAAGGTGCTGGTCGAGGCGGCGGTCAATGCCCGCGAGATCGAGTGCGCGGTGCTGGGCAACGACGAGCCGCAAGCCTCCATGCCGGCCGAGATCGTCGTCCATCACAAGGACGGCTTCTATTCCTACGACGCCAAGTACGTAGATGCAGACGGCGCCGACGCCAAGATTCCCGCCGACATTCCGCCCGAGCTGATTGAGCGCGTGCGCAGCTTGGCCAAGGACACCTTCCGCTGTTTGGAGCTGGCCGGCATGGCGCGGGTGGATTTCTTCCTTGATCGGCAGAGTGGCACGCTCTACGTGAACGAGGTCAACACCATCCCAGGCTTCACCGCCATCAGCATGTACCCCAAGATGTGGGAAGCATCAGGCGTGTCGCAGAAGCAGCTGATCGCGCGCCTCATCGAATTGGCCATCGAGAGGCGCGCCGATCGGCGCAAACTGAAGACGCAGATTTGATCGGGACTTCAGAGTTTTTGAAGAGCGCGTAGCCAAGGGGCGTCCTGCACACCACCGCGCCGGTACCCGACCCGACTGCTCCGGGCCGTGTTGACCTACAACTAGCGCTGCGATTTCTTGGCGCGCAGGAATTTGAGCAACCCGCGCGACTTTGCCTCGGGCCGATTGCCCATGCACATCGCGGTCTCGTAGTTACTCTGGTTGGATCGCTTCAGAAAAAGCACATACTTCTCGCCGACGGTGGCCTCATAACTGCACGTCGTACTAGTGTGAACAGTGATCGGCGACTCGACCGACTGTTTCCACGACTCGGCGACTTCGAAAACATAGGTGGTGTCGGCGCCGTCGTTCTCCTTCTTGGCAGAAACGATTTTGCCATAAACGACACTCTCGGCCATGCGATAGGCCTGGCGCGGCTCCGGCTCGGTGCAGCGACAGGCAAAGGCAATACCGGACCCGGCGGTGAGTATTGCCGCCGTAAAGAAGGCCAATCGTGCCGAGTAGTGAGGCCTAGACAACGCCGACTCCTCCATGTCTTGCGGCGCGTTGGATTGACCCGAGAATCGTCTTGTCTTCAAGTGCATTGAGAAGGCAGGCGCTCAATGTAGCCTCGGCCGCGTGGCTGGCACCGCCGGGTGCGCCGTTCGCATGCGCCAATTAATGAATCAGCGTTGCGGCTGTTGTCCAGGCTCCCATGCGCAACGCATACTGTGTGATCGAGATTTCGCGCCCGCCGACCCTGTTCGTCACACCATATTTCCGTCCGCTTTGGTCGGGGTCGTAGCTGATCCAAATCGTGGGATCGGACCACACTTGCGCGAAGGTCTTCCCAGAGGGAAGAGCTTGAAATGCAGCGTTGCAAGGCTTACTGCCCTTGATGCGGGAGTCAATGATTTGGATCGCCCGCCTCAAGGTTGAGAGCCAACCGGCATTGGCGTAGGGAAGCCATTGCCAACCCGCTGTTGCGGCGGGTCCCGCATGCCCACTTCCCGGGGTGTTGATGCTCGGCATTTCGGAATCTCCTCTAAGGACAGCCTCCAGTCGTCTGTTTGATGGGCGCCGGAGCGCCGGCGCCCGTGATCGCATCCCTGCGCGGCCGACTACTTCTGGTCGAGCACTTCAATCGGCGGCATGGCCTTGCCTTCGAGGTACTCCAGGCTGGCGCCGCCGCCGGTCGACACGTGGGTCATCTTGTCGGCCAGGCCCATCTTCTCGACCGCTGCGGCTGAGTCACCGCCGCCGATCACCGTGATGGCGCCGCGGCCGGTGGCCGCCGCAATCGCCTTGGCCACGGCCAGGGTGCCGGCCGCGTAGTCGGGCGACTCGAACACGCCCATGGGGCCGTTCCACACGATGGTGCCGGCCTTGCCAATGATGTCGCTGAAGGCGGCCACTGTCTTGGGGCCAATGTCCATGCCCATCAGCCCGTCGGGGATGGCCGCGCCCGGAACTACAGTGGGCTTGTCGCCGGTCATGGCCTTGAAGTCGAAATTGGCCGCGGCGCTGTGGTCCGAGGGCAACACGATCTTGCCGCCGGCCTGGCCGAGCAGCTTCTTCATTTCCTCGACCTGGTCTGCTTCGACCCGGCTCTTGCCCACGGCCACGTCGCGCGCTTTCAGCAGCGTATACGCCATGGCCCCGCCGATGAGGATGTGGTCGACTTTGCCGAGCAGGTTGGAGATGAGCTTGATCTTGTCGCTGACCTTCGCTCCGCCCAGGATGGCGACAAAAGGTCGCTTGGGGCTGGACACGGCCTCGTGCAAATAGCGGATCTCCTTTTCCACCAGATACCCGGCGACAGCAGCGCCGCCCTTCTTCTGGATGGCCTTGGCCACGCCATACATGCTGGCGTGCTTGCGGTGACAGGTGCCAAAGGCGTCGTTGACGTACACGTCGCCCAACTTGGCCAGACCGGCCACGAAATCGTCGTGGGTCTTCTGCTGCTCAGCCGTCAGCTTCTTGTCGGGGTTCTTTTTGGCCTTGTCAGGCATGGTCTCGCCCGCTTGGAAGCGCACGTTCTCCAGCAGCGCGGTCTCGCCCGGCTTGAGCGAGGCCACCAGGGCCTCGGCCGCCGGGCCGATGACCTCGTTGGGGCCGAGCTTCACCGGCTTGCCCAGAAGTTCGCCCAGGCGCACGGCGCAGGGCTTGAGGCTGCCCTCTGGATCAAAGGCGCCGTCAGGCCGACCGAGGTGGCTCATCAGCACCAGCTTGCCGCCCTGGTCCAGCACCTGCTTGATGCTGGGAAGCGCAGCGCGGATGCGCCGATCGTCGCTGATCTGTCCGCCCTTTAGGGGCACGTTGAAATCCACGCGCATGAGCACGGTCTTGCCGCTGACGTTGATGTCTGCAAGGGTCTTGGTCGCCATGGTGTCTGCCTCTCGCTGATGGTTCAGTGCAGCCCCCTTGGGGCACGCGGGCAGATAGTAGCGGATCTCAGGGCAAAACGCAGGCCCTTGCTGCCTGGTTCACGCGCCTAGAACGTACCCTTGAGCGTGACCGAACCCGGACCCAGCCACAGGCTCGCGTGCGCGTCGCCGTCGCGCTTCGGAGTCCACACCAGCAAGGTCACACCCACGGCTGCGCTCACGCCGCCAGCGATGAGCCCCACCGTCGACAGGGTGCGC
>Ga0265330_10000338_pt1 | contig 33586 bp, 33 predicted proteins | sample 41919metaG_FD_202083 | JGI IMG/M metagenome (GOLD analysis project Ga0265330, IMG submission 202083) | Rhizosphere microbial communities from Carex aquatilis grown in University of Washington, Seatle, WA, United States - 4-19-19 metaG | ecosystem: Host-associated > Plants > Roots > Rhizosphere...
TGGTATTTGCCTTTCGTTATTTCTTAAGCGCATTACAGGTAGCGCGCAGAGTGAATTCGAGCGATTCTCGGGGAACGCTTTCAACGAACGGCCCGATAGCCCAGCCCAGTCCGGTGGGAATGGCGCGCGTGAGCGAGACCGACTCGATCTGCATGTAGAGTCCGCCGTCGCGTTCTTCGTAGCTCCAGTAAGTATTGAGCCGCCAGAGAAATCCGTGATCTTCGCCCGGGCCAAGCGCTTGTTCTTTGGGCGTGCCTGCGGACTCGATTTCCGAGGTCGTGGTGCTGCGCGAGAGGCTGTAACCGCGGAGCGTGCCAGTCCCGGCAAGATCGGGATGTGCAAACGTAACGTCGTAGGCAGTATCCAAAACTACGGTGATCACGTGGTGCTGTTTGACTCGCATTACCACCTGGTAATGATCCCCCTGTTGCGAGAGGATTCTGGCCTGCATAACCTGCGGCGCATAGTACTGCGGATAGGCGTTGAAATTGCGCATCAGCCGTTCGAAATCCGCAGCCTTAGCGCCGGGCGCAAATGCGGTTCCGCGCCAGTGGTGCAGCATGGCTCCGGAGAAACCCGGCGGTGATTCCGGCGCCAGCGTTTCGATCATTAGCTCGCCGTTGCGAAGGCGGCCTTGGTCCTCGGAGGCGAGGAAGCCGCCGGCAGACCGATGCTGCTGCGCCAGCCGTGACTCAACCGTGTTTATGTAGGCGTTGAAGCTTGCTGCTGCGGCCGGTCTGGGCGCCGCGACGGCCCGGCAGGGAACTGAAACCGCAACCGCGGCAATGATCGCGCAATATACAAGAGTGCTGCGAAGAGCGGAGCCGAGCGTGTCTGCGGATCTGTTAACCGGAAGGCTCCCGTTGCAATGCGTCATGGAATGGACGTTACTCCACCGGAAGTTGGAGAGCAATGCACGCCGGCTCAATCGTGCAGGAATGTTTCTCACACCGCAAATGCACAGGCATGTGTAACTTGCCGGAAGTTGTACATTGGCCGGGAACATTCCTGGAGGAATCGCATCGAGTACACTTGACGCAAAGATATGACTGGGCCACGGCAGTACCAACGCTACCGCTTCGGAGCCTTTGAGGCGGATGCCGGAACAGGCGAGCTGCGCCGGCATGGAATGCTGATCCGGTTAAACGGACAGCCGTTTCAACTGCTCTTGCTGCTGCTTGAGCGCCAGGGCGAACTGCTGACGCGCGAAGAGATCGTGTATGAATTATGGTCAGACGGAACGATTGTCGATTACGAACACGGCGTCAATTCAGCGGTCAACCGGATTCGTGACGCGCTGGGTGACTCGGCTACCGACTCAAGATACGTGCAGACGCTTGCTCGCCGAGGTTACCGTTTCATCGCTCCCGTTGAACGGTTCGACTCTGCCGCAGCGTCCACGCCCTCCTCGGCACCAGCCAGCGGCGGAGAGTTAGGGCGCATAGAGCAGGCACTCGATTCCTTCGACAAAAGGACAGGCGCCTTGACACGGCTGCTGGCCACGCCGGAAGATCTGCCGAACGCTCCGCATCGCATTGTGCAAGCGCTCTTCATCCTGCTGCAGGTAATGTATGTGGGGTTTTACATTGGAGCGCTCGCAAATCTGCACGAGATCGAGATACTCATATCGCCATTGGACCGTGCGACGCAGGTTTACATTCTGCTGGTATTCACTGCTGCGATTATGATTCCTGTGCGCGCGTTCCTGATTTGCGCAGTGCTCTTTCATGCGCCGGGCTTGCGAGGGAAATATTTGAAGCTGTGGCCTTTCTTGCTGTTGCTGGATGTGCTTTGGTCGCTGTCGCCGTTTCTGCTTCTGAACCACATGAATTTTGGCCTCGCGTTGGCTTGTACAACATTGCTGGTGTATTCGCCGTTTGCTCAGCGCTCGTTGATCTTGATGGGTGCCGCAGGCGACCACCTCGAAGTTCAGGCTCAAGGCGAGAGCCGAAAGAGTCGCTGACATTTTTCCGCAGCAATTTTGTAAAACCGCAACCGCTGGCGCGGCCCAATCATCTATGTTTTAGCTATGACCATGGTTGAAACAAGCTCCCTTCGCACTCTTGGCAATTCGGACCTTCAACTGACCCCGATTGGTTTCGGCGCCTGGGCAATTGGCGGCGGCGACTGGAAATTCGCCTGGGGGCCGCAGGACGATAACCAGTCGATCGAGGCAATTCATCGCGCACTCGATCTCGGCATCAACTGGATTGATACGGCCGCGGTGTATGGGCTGGGCCACTCGGAAGAAGTGGTGGCGCGCGCACTCAAGTCGACATCGCACAAGCCGTATGTGTTTACCAAGTGCGCGTTGCGCTGGAACGAAGATCGAAGCATTTACAATTCAATCAAGGCCGATTCAGTGCGGCTGGAGCTTGAGGCTTCTCTGCGCAGGCTGAATGTGGAGACGATTGACCTGTACCAGATTCATTGGCCGAATCCCGACCCGGAGATTGAAGAAGGTTGGGGGGAACTGGCCAAGCTGCAGCAACAGGGCAAGATTCGCTGGATTGGGGTTTCGAATTTCAATGTGGAGCAGATGAAGCGCGCGCAGAAGATTGCACCGATCACCAGTTTGCAGCCGCCTTACTCAATGCTGCGCCGCGCGATTGAAGCTGAGATACTGCCTTTCGTCCAGGAGCAGGGAATCGGGGTTATCAACTACTCGCCAATGTTATCCGGCTTGCTGACGGGGAAGATGACTGCTGAGCGCGTGGCGGCCATGCCTGCCGACGACTGGCGCCGCAATGCGGTTGAATTCAACGAGCCCAGACTGAGCCGCAATCTGCAACTGGTGGAACTGCTACGCGAGATTGGCGGCGGACACGGCGTTACCGCCGGCGTTGTTGCGGTGGCATGGACGCTGCATCACCCGGCGATTGCCGCGGCAATTGTTGGAGGCCGCAGCGGAAAGCAGGTTGAGGAGATTGCTCCTGCATTGAACTTCAGACTCAGCCAAGAAGAGTATGTGCGCATCAATGCGTTCCTGGCGGAAAACGCGACGTGACGCTGCGTTGAGCGCAAACAAAAACCCCGGCACTTTGCCGGGGTTTTTGTTTGATTCCAGAGTGCGGTTGCGCCTTACATTGCTGCTACGAAATCCGGTACCAGGACTGCGGCGTGTTCCTGAAGCAGTTGCGTCATCCGAGCGGCCATTCCCGTGTAGATTGAAGCGGCGCGATAGGCGTTAACGCGTACACCCTCGCTGGCTTGGGTGAAAGCATATTGCACAAGGGCAGTAAGAACGCAGACTCGAATCTGCATTGCATCGCTGTGCAGGGTCTCAACTAGAAGTCGATCGACGCCTTCGCAATGCTTGGCTGCATAGTCCGCCATTTCGAGCATGACCCGGGCATTTTGATAAATGACCCACAAACCTTTTGGGCCTTCCATGCGGCGCCAGGCGTCCTCAGGTGTGGCGCTCAGGCCCTCTTTCCAGAGGAACTGGTCACTGAGTTCTCGAGCGCTCCAGTCGAGGCGTAATTTGGCCAGGAGGGAATCCCAAGTCTCGGCGTTGCGGCGTCTGACGCTCATCCTCCAACGGACGAGATAGAGCGTGATGGCCACAAGTGCTGCGATTTGAACCAAGGGCAAAATCATTCGTACTCCTCAAACCGGGTCTGTGCAGACGCAATCGGCTGCAACTTTCCCAGCTGGACTTCCATGTACTTTCAGAAGGTAGCAGATATTTATCTCGTATGCATCTGAATTCATGGGGTTTGCTCTGCCACTTTAGTTGTAGTTGCCAAAATCCAGAGGCATAGCGCCCATAGATAGCTGGCCACCAGAAACTGGTCGAGCCAGTGATATTGCATGCTCGCCATGTCGTGAGTGTGGAGCACCACAACCAGGAAAGTAACCAGTATATAGAGGCCCAGGCCGGTAACAATGCGGAGCTCGCGGGGGTGCCAGCGCAATTTGAACAGGCTGGTCCACCAGACCAGTGTCAGCAGAAAGACGAGACGCAAGGTCGCCAGAAACTGCAGAAGCACTATGTAAATCAGATTCAAGAGGGGCCAGTCGCCCGGCACCCTCCACCAGTTCAGCATCATGGCAACGACGGCGGCCAGCCCACCAAGCAGAAAAATAATCACCCGGCTGGGAGGGGCGGTGCGGTTATAGCGCACTACGGCTCGGCCAATCTCGGCAAGAATTGCAATTTGAAACAGCGCGTCTACCGCCATGTTGACCAGCGTGGCTGGCAGATATGCATTGGGAATCCGCTGCATTTCCGCCATTCCGGCGTCGCTCAATAAGCACCAACCCAGAAAGCAGGCAAATACCGGCAGCGTGCGGTAAGTTCGCCGCCAAAGAACGACTGCAAGAACAGTGCCCTCCAGCAAAACCGCAAGCAGCCACATTGCCAGATCAACGCTGTCCAGTGTCACAGCCGAGCACTCCAAAGGAGCTAGTGAAATGGTTCTGAAACTCAGTTTCAGTGTGTGGCCGAATGCCCAACTATTTACGCAAATTGGACGGATCTTCCATATCGACACGCGCGGTATGGGCTGCGCCGGCGACCGCAAGAAGCATGCTTTTCATCTGCGGAGTAAATTCACGGCGTTCCACTGTCTTTGTTGCGAAAGCCACGCACCAGTACACAAGGGCTCCAAGATAACTGAACGATACGATCCGATCGAGCCAGTGATAAAGTACGCCCCATTGCCCATCTGCGGGCCCGATGGCTTGATGAGTGTGAATGATGGTGACGGCAAGAGAGATGATGGAAAAGAACCCAAGTCCGGTGGCAATCTGAAGTTCGCGATCGCGCCAGCCGATGGAGAGGAACTGACTGAATACAGCCAGCACCAGGAAAAAGACAGCTCGAAGGATGGCAGTGGTCTGCTGCAGCAGGAAGAGGTTGCGGCTTTCAGGGTTGAGGATGGGCGCGGTCAAGCCTGCAATTGGCCACAAGATGGCTGCGCCGACCGCAACCATAAGGGCAATACCGACCCATGAGTATTTGGGCAGGGCATTACGTATGGGACGCAAAACGCTCCACGCCACTTCCACCAGCAACGCAAAGATCATAATTGAGTCAATTACCAGCTGGGCTATGTAGATATTGAAAAAACTCTGCGGAAAGCTGACTCTCACGTAGTAGAGAAGGCCATCGCTAAACAGGCTCCAGCATAGATAGAGGAAGTAGGCAGGAAGAGTTCGAAAGACACGGCCTCTGGCAAGCAGAAAGATGAGAATTACTTCCGCTGCCATACCGGCGATTAATATAGCTAATTCCCAACCCAACCCGGCCTCCTACGTATAAGGCAGCCTAAGAGATGGCCTATAAAAGTCTAGCAGGAGGGCCAGAGAGGTCGCAGAGCGGAGAACCAAAAATCCCGTGCAGCGTAGCTAGGCAGTAACACCGGGCCTTGATGGCAGCGGCGGAACGGTCAGCGGGCTGGCGGCCATTGTCACACCGGGCCTTGACGGCAGCGGCGGAACGGTCAGCGGGCTGGCGGCCATTGTCACGCCGGGCCTTGACGGCAGCGGCGGAACGGTCAACGGGCTGGCGGCCATTGTCACGCCGGGCCTTGACGGCAGCGGCGGAACGGTCAACGGGCTGGCGGCCATTGTCACGCCGGGCCTTGAGGGCAGCGGCGGAACAGTCAAGGGGCTGGCAACGGCAAAACCAGCAACGGCAACCATAGAGGCGGCCAAAATCAAACTGCGGACTTTCAACGAACTGGCAGTCATGAACGTACACTCCTTAACAGCAAAGAGAACTATGCAAATAGAGAGTAACTCAAAAGTGTCATGCGATCTACAACAAAAGTAACATTGCAAGGATTTTTTTCGCAGAACGTCTGTTTTTCCCTATTTGGCACCAATTTCGTACCTAAATAGCTCAATCTTCGCTGTTCATTTGCCATTTACCGCGACTTGCTAGGTAACCAATTCCGGCTTCGGTGACCCAATTAACTCCGGAACTGGCCGACTTACATACATCGGGTAACCAAGAGTAACACGAAGGTGGTATATGGCAAGGGCAAAGTTTTTGGCGTTCCAAGGAGGGAGACCTGGTGCTTCAGGAGGGATATCTCCGGGCGGCATAAATGGCCACAATCGGCAGTCAAAACGGAGATTTTGCGGCCCTGCCGGCGGCTTATCGGGCGTCGATCGGATCCACAGCGCAGTTTCTGCCCCAGCTCAATTTGCCGCGAGGCGAAGGGCCCTGAGCGGCCATCCACTTCTCAGGTCTCTCTATCCTTATAGAGGGAACTTGATGGGCGGCGGAGGGGCCCATCTTGCCTCCGTAGTACGACCTGAAATGCCGTCTCGCCAGATTGATTTGCAGGCCTGGCAGGTTGAAATCGGCATCAACTTCCTAAGAATGAACAAGATCGGAATCCAAAGTGTCAATACCTGCCACTGCTGTTCAAAATCTGTGCAGGGAGCGGCGTGGGGCGAGATTGGCGGCTATCGTAAGCATTTGATTACAGATAACTTATTGAAATGGAGCAGATGTAAATGTTTTCAGGCCGCCGCAATGAGAATGTCAAAATCCGCTGCTAAATTGGCGACTCTGCAACCGGTTACCGCATTTAAAACTTTCGTGCCCTGTGTAGAACTGAAAATCTCCGCTAGAGTTGCGAATGAGACCAAGTTTGGTCCGGGTGCAAAACATGAGGGCAATGAAATCGGATGTAGACGTTCAGTCGACCATTCCTGCAAGCATCAGGCAGGAGGTGCGCTGCGCCGTGCGCTTCCCCCTTGCGCTTCCTGTGGTGTTAAACGTTGGCAAGACCGAGTTTTCTGCACAGACGCGCAATGTTTCGGCCAGCGGGGTACTTTTTGCCGTGGATCGCGAGCTGAAAGTGGGTTCAGATATCCGTTTTTCAATGCGAATGCCTGGCCCGGTGCTGGGCGCGGCACACGATATTCTGGTTCACTGCACAGGACGTGTGGTACGCTGCTCCTTAAGCCAACATCAGTACTTTGCGGCATCCACGATCGACGATTACCGATTCGCGGATAATTGACGGTACTAGCGGCTCATGCAGCGGCAGCCAAATATGGACTTTCTGGAAGACTCTCCTGAAGACGAGGTTTTAGATTCCCCGGCTAAGCCAGGGGCAATCCGCATTATTCTTGCGGATTCGCAGGCAATCTACCGCGTCGGAATTCGCAAGATTTTTGCGCTTGAAGATGACTTGCGCGTGGTGGCGCAGGCCGACTCACTTGATAATCTTCGCTCTGCCATCGAGCGCTATCCCACCGACATTGTTCTGTTGGAAGGCGGTTTGCTTACTGGAACCGCAAACGTCATCCCTGAACTGATGCGCATGGCCCCCGACGTAAAACTGATTGTGCAGGCGGCGTCCACGGATGAAAGCCATACTGTCGAGCTGTATCGCCGCGGCGTGCGCGGCATCATCTCGCGTTCGATTTCGCCCGATCTGCTGGTGCGCTGCGTGCGCCGGATCGCAGCGGGTGAAACGTGGATCGACAATCAATCAGTCAATTGGGTGATTGAAGCCTATCGCTCGCAGGCAGCTGCACTGGTGAGCCCACGCAACCAGCCCCGCCTTTCTCCTAAAGAGATGGCGATCATTACCTGCATTACTCAAGGCAAGCGCAACAAGGAAATCGCATTCCAACTGGGAACCACCGAACAGGTGGTGAAAAATTATTTGCGCAAGATCTACGACAAGCTCGGCGTTTCCGATCGCCTTGAGCTTGCCCTCTACTGCCTCCACAACAAGATCATTCACAACGAGGTGGAAGAAGAAGTCTCCGCACAGAAAGTTGCCGGAAACTAGACGCCACTTTCGCAGCTCATTGAATGACGGCTCAAGGCCTCAGGCTTTGAGCCGTTTCGCATTTGGCCGCAAACTCGCAATAGAAAAGCCCACGCACAAACCTGATTTCAACCACCGGCACTTGTCGAAGCGCGGCCCATGCCGTGATACTGCGGGATGCAATCAATCGTCAGCCGATCTCTGAAGTAAACAAGATCCCTGGCCCGAAAGAAAGGTCTGGATAGGTATGGAAGATGCAAGTTTCAATCTGACAAGGCGAGAGTTTGCACGGGGAAGCGCCGCGGCAATACTGGGTTCGACGGGCGTTGCGGGCAAGCTGGCTGGGCTGGATTCGGACGCGAAAGTATCCGGCGAAGTAACGGTCGAGGTGTCTGCCAATGCAACGCCTTTCAACCGGATGATCTTCGGGCAATTCCTCGAACACTTTCACCGCCAGGTTTATGGCGGAGTCTTTGAGCCGGGGTCGCCGCTTGCGGACAAGAATGGTTTCCGAACCGACGTGATCGATGCGCTGCGAGAACTGCGTGTGCCGATTGTGCGCTGGCCCGGTGGCTGCTTCGCTTCGGCCTACCATTGGCGCGACGGTGTGGGGCATGACCGCGAGCCGAGCTTCGACAAGGCGTGGGGTGTTGAAGATCCAAACACCTTCGGCACCGACGAGTTTGTGCAATGGTGCCGCCTGGTGGGTTGCGAGCCGTACATATGCACCAACGCAGGCACCGGTACCCAGGAAGAGATGAGCGACTGGGTTGAATATTGCAACCTCAAAGACAAGGGCCGTAACGCTCGACTGCGCAAAAAGAACGGCAGCGAGGAACCCTTCAACGTTCGCTACTGGAGCATTGGCAACGAGAATTATCTGGGCGGCGAGATCGGCGCGAAAACCGTTGACGAGTGGGCGCCCCTGGTGCGCGAGTCCGCCAAAATGATGCGCGCGGTTGACAGCAATCTGAAGATTCTTGCGGCTGCAACCGTGACCGGAAACTGGACGCCGCCGATGCTGAAGTCGGCTGGACGCTATCTCGACTACATATCGATTCACTATTACTGGGACGCGCTTTGGCAACACGGAACTCATCCATCGAACTATCTCAAGTGCATGGTTGCCGGGCCTGTTCCCGAACAGCATATTGTGCAAGCCGTTGATCTGCTGAATCAGAACGGATTCGGCGACAAGATCAAGATCGCGTTCGACGAATGGAATCTGCGCGGCTGGCATCACCCGGGCTTCCCAGGCGGCGGCGCCAATCAACTTGGAATGATCCAGGAGCGCGACGAGAACGATCTCAACGAAACTTACACCATGGCGGACGCAATTTTTACAGCGTCATTCCTGAACGGCTGCCTGAGACAAGCGAAGTACGTGCACATGGCATGCATGGCCCCGGTTGTGAATGCGCGCGGACCGCTGTTCGTTCATCCCAAAGGCGTGGTCAGGCGCACTACTTTCCATGTGATGAAGATGTATTCAGATTTGCTGCTGCCTAACGTGCTGAGCAGCCAGGTCTCAAGCGATCTGTTGCATGTGGACAAAGACACTGTGCCGGTGATCGATGCAGTTGTGACGCGCAGCGATGACCAGAAGCGCCTTGCAGTAGCGCTCATCAATCGGCACCCGCAGACGGCAGCGCGTTTGAAGCTGACGTTGGGCAACACGGTGATTCCTACTGGCGCCAGGGTCACGATCCTGAGCGGCGATTCGTCCGATGCCTATAATGATGTGGCTCTACCCGACCGCGTTGTTCCTGAGACGCGCGCGCTGATGCTGAGTGATGGACAGATTGAACTGCCGCCGCATTCAGTGGCGATTGCGCAGTTCGGTTCTTGAATGTAGGCCAAGGCAATCCGCGAGGGAGCTGACGGAATTATTCTGAACCGTTTTCCGACTCCAGGATTGCCTTGCTTTTTTGACGCGCGAACTCAAGCAGGCGAATGAGTTCGGCAATATTGCTTTCGCCAAGATCCCCAAGCATCTCCGTGGGTAGCTGTTCAACTTCGAGGTCCATGTTGTTGAGCAGATCGAGCCCCGCTTCAGAAATTTGTGTCCACACCACGCGCCGGTCGCTGCGGTCGCGATGCTGGCGAATCAGCTTGAGTGCCTTGAGCCGGGCGAGCAGGCGCGTAATGTCCGGCTCGGCGGTGATCATGCGGCTGCCGATGGCGGCGCAGGTAAGCCCGCGTGGCTGCGCACCGCGCAAAATGCGAAGCACGTTGTACTGCGTTGACGTAACGCCCCACTTGCGCAGTCTGCGATGGAAAACCCGGTGCAGAGTGTCTGCAGTGTGCATCAGGTTCAGCATCGCCTCCTCTTCGGCGCTTGAGAAGGCCCGTTCCTGCGCGATTTCTAGCTTGAGGCTGGACATGGAAGATTCTCGATGAATGATAGCGTGCGAGCAGCGGGCAACACCATTTGCTGATAGCTGCCCGCGGCCGCCAGGCTTTACTGTTTCGCGACGTCGATGTCGATGGTCAGATTAATTTGATCGCCCACCATCGCTGTGGGCATCTTGGGTCCAATTCCAAATGCGGAGCGGCTTAGCGTTGTGGTTGCTGAAAAGCCGGAGTGCTGTTTTCCACCCATGCCCGCGACGGGACCATTGGGGCCTTCGACGCTCAACGTAACCGGCTGTGTAATGCCATGCAGCGTAAGGTTGCCGGCAACCGACAAGCCGTTGGCGCTCTTCGACACGGTCGTGCTGGCAAAGGTCGCGGTGGGGTACTTTGCAACCTCAAAAAAGTTGGCGCTGCGAAGGTCGTTATCTCGATTGGGTTCGCCGGTGTCGACGGTGGAAACATCGATAGTGGCGATAACCGTCGACTTGCTGATGTCGGCTGGGTCAAGCTCAAGGCGCGCGTTCACCTTGCTGAATTTGCCATGCACTTTTGAGATGCCTAGGTGTGTCACAGTGAAATCGACTTCGCTATGCGCCGGGTCGGAGACCCAGGATGAGTTCTGCGCCGGGGCGAACGTAGCGGTCATGGCAAGCACGGAAAATACAAAAGCCAAACGTTTCATTGATTCGTTCCTTTTCACGGTTTGTGCGCCGTTGGATATTGAGAGTGGCGGCTCGATGGGGACATTGGTTCGAAAGCAGGAAAGGAATTGTCCGGAGCGAACTCGCTCTACTTCTTTAGACGCGCCAGCGAGATATTTGTTCCAACAAATATCATGCTTTCTCAAATGGAACGTATCGGCCTGCCGGCGGGACCTATCGGGCAGGTCAATGGGGTGGCCGGATGCTTTTGCATTCATTGCGGATAACGCTCCACCACACAACGCGCCAGCCTTGATTGCGGTCTGATATTCTCGCGCCTATGTCAGTGATGGGCAACTTCCGCCAGCTGAGCGGCGCGCAGCGGCGCACTTTCATGGCCACGTTTCTTGGCTGGACGTTCGACAGCCTGGATTTTTTCCTGCTGGTCTTTTGCGTCAAGGCGATTGCAAGCGAATTCCGCACACAGCCGTCGGCGGTGCTGGGCGCGGTGTTTATGACCCAGGCCTTCCGGCCGGTGGGCGCATTGCTGTTCGGCATGTTGGCGGATCGCTACGGCCGCAAGCCGGTTTTGATCTTCAACATCGTCAGCTTCTCGGTCATCGAATTTGCCTGCGCATTTGCGCCGTCGCTCAGCGTGCTGCTGGTGCTTCGTGCACTGTTCGGCGTGGCCATGGGCGGAGAGTGGGGAGTGGGTGCAGCGCTGGCGTTCGAATCGTTGCCGACGAAAGGACGCGGCGTGTTCTCCGGCATTCTGCAGGAAGGCTATGCGCTGGGCTCCATTCTTGCATCGGCCGCGTTCGGGCTTTTCTATCAAAGTATAGGGTGGAGAGGATTGTTCATTCTTGGCTCGCAGCCTGCCTTGCTGGTGATCGTTGTTCTGGTGCGCGTGCCGGAGTCGCCAGTATGGCTGGCCGGCGCAAAGAAGCGAATGTTGCGAGCTGCCACGGGATCGGGGGAGCCCGCGGCCTCGGCGAGCCTGATGGCGTTTCTGCCCACCTTTCTTTTTCTGATTTTGTTGATGACGGCGTTCATGAGTTTTTCGCACGGCACTCAGGATGTGTATCCAACATTTCTTGCGGTGGCGGCAAAGCTCCCACCTGAGACCATCGGCGCCATCGGCGTTTTTTATGGATTAGGCTCAATTGCCGGCGGATTTGTGTTCGGGCTGCTTTCAGAAAAATGGGGACGCAAGCGCGCCATTATTACCGCGGCGCTGCTTTCGATTCCGGTGATTCCTCTTTACGCCTACGGGCACACGGCATTTGTGCTGGGTACAGGAGCAGTGCTCATGCAGTTCATGGTGCAGGGCGCGTGGGGCGTTGTTCCTGCATATCTCACTGAGCTGTCTCCCGCTCCGGTGCGCGCAACGGCGCCGGGCCTCGCTTATCAATTAGGTGGCCTGATCACGTCATGGAATGGCAAAGGGCAGGCGCTGGCTGCGGAACGCTGGGGCAATTATCCGGCGGTGCTGGCCGTTACGGTCATCGTAGTAGCGCTGGCGCTGGCAGGGCTGGCTTCATTGGGCCGCGAGGCTAAGGGAAGAGACATGGCGGAGGCGTAATCCTGGTCCGATTTCATGGCAAGATAGCGGAATCTGACCAGGCAGAACTTTGCAGGCTGTCTACTTGCAACAACTTGTCATGCTGTCATACCAATTTTTGTCCGGATTAGCTTCACAAAGTTTAGTTCGCGGAGCTAAGATATGCGGAGCATTGCAACCCAATGCTGCTTCTCCACCAACCAAGTTGAAAATCGAACATCGGGAGTATCGGCTATGTCAGAGATTCCAGAGCTGAGAGTGACCGAAGGCAACGCTAAGAAAGTCACCCGGCGCAAGTTCATCCTCGGGGTGATTGCGAGCGGTGGCGTTGTTGCCGCGGCGAATTACAGGCTCATCTCGTCGGCTGTCCACGGCCAAATGTCTTCAGGCGATCGGCTGATCACGATCAACGTGAACGGCATGCAACGGCGCGTGGATGTGATGAAGCAGGAAACTCTGGCGTGGACGCTGCGTTACAAGCTCGGCCTCACCGGAACCAAACTGGGCTGCGATCGCGCCGAGTGCGGCGCCTGTACCGTGCTAATTGACGATGTTCCCCACTACAGCTGCTCGGTGCTCACGCACACGGTTCGCGGCCGCAAGGTGACGACCATCGAGGGCCTGGCTGCTTCCGACGGCAAGCTGCATCCGGTACAGCAGGGTGTTGTGGATGTGCAGGGCTTCCAATGCGCCTTTTGCATGTCGGGCTTCGTCATGTCGGCGGTTGGATTTCTCAAGCAGAATCCAAATCCCACGCGCACGCAACTTGCGCACGGAGTTTCCGGTAATCTGTGCCGTTGCCAGGACTACAACAAGATTCTCGACGCCCTGGAACGCGGCGCAGAGTACATGAGGAGGGCTTGAGCATGGCTGAGAACGGCAACAACAAAGCTCCCAAGCCGAAGCCGTCAGAACGTGTCTACGGCAAAGGCTACAAGCTCATCGGCAAGAACTATCAGACTGCCGACATGCTGGCCAAGGTCACCGGCAAGGCTAAGTACGCTGAGGATTTTCGCGCCGAGGGCATGCTGTTTTGCAGACTGGTGCTGAGTCCTTACCCGCACGCGCGCATTAAGAAGATTCATACGGACGATGCGATGGCGATTCCGGGCGTGAAGGCCATTCTGACCGCCGACGATATTCCCGCGCCGGCCGATAGCATGAACGACAACGGGACAGTGATCAAGGCCAGTAAGTGGGGTGAGACGGCGCTGACCAATGAGCCCATGTACCAAGGCGAACCCATTATCGCCGTCGCCGCGGTGGATGAACTGACCTGTGCCGAAGCTATTGAGAAGATCAAGATCGATTTTGAGGAGCTTCCGTTCGTCATCGATCCGCTGGAGAGCTTGCGGCCAGGCGGTGCAAATCCGCATGCAGATGGAAACGTCTGGGTGCGGCCCGAGCCACCGAATCCGCCGATCCCGGAACTGAAAGAAGTGAAGTGGACCAGCGAAGATTTTGCTGATTACGAAAAAGGCAATCTGCCCATGGGCCACGCGCCGGACACGTGGGCCTTCGGCGACATCGACGCGGGGTTCAAGAACGCCGCGCTGATTCTCGACGAGACATTTATCACCCCCGACGTGAGCCACCAATGCCTTGAAACGCGCACCGCCATGGCCTATTGGCAAAACGGCAAACTGTTTCTGCACTCGGGCACGCAAAGCACGTATCAGACACGCCCCGCAATCGCGAAGTGGATGAACATCCCGGTGGACGACATTGTGTTCATCAGCGAATACACCGGCGGCGGATTTGGCAGCAAGATCACCGGCGGATTGAGCATGATCATTCCCGCTCTGCTTTCAAAAAAGCTGAATGCGCCGGTCATGATGCGCATTAGCCGCGAAGAAGAGCATGCCATTGGCCGTGCACGCCCCAGTGTGATTGGCCGCATGAAGATCGGCTTTGGCAAAGACGGCCGCATTTTGGCGCTCGACATGTTTACCGTGACCAACAGCGGCGCTTACGATGCGCAAGGCGACGGCGCATCAGGCGCGCGCATTGTTTCGCTGTTGTATCAGCCGCAGGCCATGCGGCAGCGCGCAATTTCAGTCATGACCAATACTCCGGCGCGCAGCGCGCAGAGCGCTCCCGGCGGCATGCAGGGCATCGCGATCATTGAACCGATTCTGGCAAAGGCTGCGCGCAAGCTCGGCTTAGACCAGGTGGATATTCGGCGTGTGAACTGCCCTGAAGGCAAAGCTAAATTTGGCGCCGAGGTCAAGGGTAAACGTGGATACGCAACCAGCTGCTTCCTGAAGGAGGCGCTCGACCGTGGTGCTGAGCAGTTCCGCTGGAAGGAACGTGCGGCACGCAACCCGAAGCGCATAGGAACCAAGGTGCGCGGCGTCGGCGTTTCGTTGAGTTGCTACGTTGGCGGCTCAGTTGGATTTGACGGCTTGCTGGTGATCACGCCGCAGGGCCGTGTGCAATTTCAATCGGGCATCGGAAACCTGGGAACCGAAGCGGTGATTGACGTACATCGCGCAGGCGCGGAACGGCTTGGGATTCCCTGGGAGATTTGCGACATCGTGTGGGGCGACACTTCAAAGCACGTTCCGTACACGTGCGCCTCAGGCGGCAGTCAGACCACACACGCGATGACGCGCGCCTCATACGCAGTTGCCGACGAAGCGATCTTAAGGCTCAAAGAAATCGCGGCAAAGAAGCACGGTGGCAAGCCGGAAGATTACAACGTAGCCAACGGGCACGTGTCCCACAAAGGTGGCGGCGGAGGCATGACCTTTGCTGAGGCCGCGCAGCGCGCAATTGTTCTGGGCGGCATCTACGATGGCCACGAAGCAAATCCCGAAGTCAATAAGATGACAAAGGCATCGGTTACGGGACTGGCCGGACAGGGACTGGTTGTTTCAGCTAAAGACAAGTTCCCGCATGACGGCAACTCATTTTCCTACGTGGCCGCGTTCGCTGAAGTTGAAGTGGATGTGGAGACAGGCAAGTATTTCATCACCGACTTCCTGGCATACGCGGATGTGGGTACGGTGTTGCATCCGGCCGCGCTCGGTGGACAGATTCTTGGGCGCACGACACTTGGTATTGCTCACGCCATTGGACAGAAGTGGGTATATGACCCGCACTATGGTGCTCCCGTGGCGAGACGGTTCTACAGCAACAAGCCGCCGACGATTCTGGATGTGCCCAATGACATGCAATGGGAGGCGCTCGATATTCCCGATCCGGAGACGCCGGTGGGTGCGCGTGGTATTGGCGAGCCTCCAGTTGGAGGCGGTTGCGCTGCAATTTTGAACGCACTTGCAGACGCAGTTGGCGATGAAATATTCCGACGCGCGCCGGTCAATGCTGACACGATTCTGGCGTCATTGGAAGCGGGACGTCCGATGCAACATCCCCTGATGGCACACATCTGAGAACGGTGTGAACGGAGAGAGCTATGGCAGTAATACGAGACGTAATGCCCGCATTTGATCTGCTGCAGCCCGCATCGGCGGCTGATGCGCAGAAGCTGCTGCAGCAGTACGGGGAAGATGCCTGGATCATGGCCGGCGGGCTCGACAGCTTCGACTGGCTGAAAGACCGCATCAAGAAACCGAAGGTGTTGGTCGATCTGAGCGGCATCAGCGAAATGTCGGGTGTTCGCGAAACGGGCAATGGCGTTGAAATTGGCGCCATGACTACGCTGACTGAGATTGCGCACCATCCGGTGATCAAGTCGCAATACGGCGTGCTCTCGCAGGCTGTTGAAGTTGTGGCTTCGCCTCAGATCCGCAATCAAGGCACGCTCGGCGGCAACGTCTCGCAGGATACGCGCTGCTGGTACTACCGCGATGGATGGCCGTGTTATCGCGCCGGCGGCAATATTTGTTATGCTGACACGCCAGTGGGCCGCAATCGCGAGCACGCCATCTTCGGTGCTAATCGCTGCGTGGCCGTGCATCCATCCGATTCCGTTCCCGCGCTGATTGCGCTCGATGCAAAATTCGTCATCCAGACGCCTAAGGGCGAAAAGGTTGTGGATGCCGAAGATTACTTTGTCGGTCCCGACATCGACATTACGCGTTTGAACATCATTCAGCCGGGCGAGCTGCTCACCACCATTCGCATTCCAAATACCTGGGCGGGTGCGAAGTTCTATTTTGAAAAAGTGCGCGACCGCAACGTATGGGATTTCCCGCTGATGAACGTTGCATCTGCAATGAAAGTATCGGGCGGAAATATCGACAGCATGCGCATCGCGGTAAATGCGGTTGCGCCCAAGCCCATGCGGCTGAAAGCAGTTGAAGATGCGGTGCGCGGCAAGCCGGCAAATGCCGACACGGGCGAAATGGCAGGCAAGCTGGCGGTTCAGGGTGCGGTTCCCCTGCAATTCAACGCATACAAGATTCCGTTGATGAGGAACCTTGTGAAACGCGCCATCGGTGGCGTGCAGGAGGCACAATGGGCTTGATTCAGTGGGCAACCAGTCCCTGGGGCAACTCGGTTCCGATTCACATTGCGTGGTACCTCATCTGGGTGTGCGCGATTTCGGGACTGCTGTTCATGATCGTGCACGCGCTCTACGTGGGCATCTTTGCCAAGCCGAAAAAGTTTGCGGTCAACGACACGCCGGCGGCAGTGGCGGCAATCCCCGAGCGCGTGCCCAGGCACTCGTTTGTGGCGCGCGCGTTCCACTGGGTGATGGCGATTTCCATGCTCGCGCTGTTGGTCACTGCGTTCTTGCCGAAGGTGGGCGTCAAGTTCGATTGGGTAACGTATCACTGGATCGCGGGACTGGTGTTGTCGGCCTCCGTCATCTTCCACATTGTGCATGCGTCTTTCTGGCTGGACTTCTGGTCCATCTGGCCCGACAGTATTGACCTGCGCGATGCCAGGCGAAGGATGATGCGCGCGTTCGGCAAAGATGCGCCGCCGCCGGACCGTTTTGCAAAGTATCCACTTGAGAACAAGTTCTATCACTTCGTGATTCTGTGTTCTGGGCTAGCAGTCATCGCGACCGGCCTGTTCATGATGAAGCGTGTGAACACGTTCGGAATCTTTTCGCGCAACCCGTACGTCTTCGGCGACCTGACGTGGGGCATGATGTATGTGCTGCACGGCCTCGCCGGTGTCGGGCTGATCGCGCTCATTATGGTGCATGTGTATTTCGGCATCCGGCCAGAAAAGCTGCCGATCACCAAGTCGATGATTTTTGGCTACATGGACCGCGAGTTCTATCTTGAAGAGCACGATCCGCAGCGGTGGGCGGTTGAACCAGCAAAGAAAGGTCCGGGCTACGCACCCAGCGATGCAGACTGATATTCAGGAACGTTGCGACAAAATCGAATCCAGTTATGAATTCATGCTTTCCTACGCAGCGCAGGGATTGCTGACCGATGAGGGCAGCCCATCCGGCAAGCAATTGCGCGAGCAACTTGCCAGCATGGTTCAGGCTCTGCGCGGATTGAGCGATAGCTGCGCCGACCTGATGAGGCAGGAGCAACTATCTCCTGCGGATCGTTACCGGGCATATTTTGACGTGCTGGCGAGAGATGCAAATAAGGCATTGGTGGCGGCTGACCTGGTGCTGGCGCAACCGTCGATCAGTTCGCAGCTCATCGATAATTTGAATGCGTCCATGCATGTGCGCGCGCTGCTTACCGATCTGTTTCTGATTGCGGAGATACTGGAGCTAAGGCAGACGCGCCTGCAAGCTGACCTCAATGTACTCTCCTGAAGTCCTCGATCACTTCGAGCATCCGCGGAACGCGGGAACAGTTGCCGACCCTGATGCTTCAATCCAAATTGAAAACCCGGCATGCGGCGACGTGCTGCATCTCTCTCTCAAACTGATTGACAATCGCATCGGCGGAATTCGCTTTCTTGCTAGAGGTTGCGTGTGCTCCGTGGCGTGCGGATCCGCGCTCACCGAACTCGTGCTCGGCAAGACGGTAGAACAGGCAAGGGGACTCAAGCGAGAGGAACTGATGCAGGCCGTGGGTGGTTTGCCGCCTGCTTCAGCGCATGCAGTTCACTTGGCCATGGATGCGCTTGCCGCCGCGCTCGACCAGATTGCGGGGAACCATCGGATCTGAGTCGATCAGAGTTTCGACGTTTCGTCATGAGCCAGCGCCGCGTATTGTTCTGGCGTATTTACATCAATTGTCAGCAGCGCATCCGGAACGGGAATTGAATCGATGAGCTGCGCATGATGGTGTTTCACGGCGCGCGCGTTGCTGGTGGTAGGAGCGGTAAGAAACGCTTCGATCAGCGCGCGGTTAGCCAGCAGGGGATGGCCGTGCCTGCCGCTGTTCTCCGGTTGCGCGCCCCACTTGCCGCGCGCGGGCGAATCCGCAAACGCATCGCAAAGCTTCTGCAGGCTCGCGGAACTGAGCGGCGGACAATCGACCAGCGTGATCATCGCAGCGTCGTATCCTCGTGCGATGAGTTCATTCAATCCAACTTGCAGAGAACTGAATTGGCCGCGCTCAGGAGCGGGGTTCTGCACCATGATTGCCCCATGCCGTGCGGCGAGTGGTGCGAGCTGCGCTGCATTCGCACCGGCAACCACGATGACAGATTCCGCAAAGGCCAAGAGTGCCGCAATCGAAGCAGTGAGCAGAGTTTGATCGTTATTTGAAGAGGTGCCAGTTGCGACAGGAGGCCAGGGGAGCAGAGCCTTATCGCTCCCCATGCGCGAGGATGCTCCCGCACTCAGAATGACGGCGCAGAATCGGGGTCGGTTGATCATGGGGACCAAAGATGCTAGGTGAGTTTGTCGGCGTCGTTGCGGCAATCAATGCCTTCGCCGGCAACATCGTTGGCGGCGTCATTACCAATCTCAATGGCGTCGAGCTTGTACTTGTGGAACCAGCTCATGTGCGGAAGCGGCCTCTCCACCTTGCGGCGAATGCCGATGAGTTCCGCAGTAATCGCAATAGCGATTTCTTCCGGCGTAATGGCGCCGATGTCCAGCCCAACGGGCGAGTGGACGCGCTCGAACAACTCGGGCTTCAAACCTTCTTTCACCAGCTCGCGGAAAACGGTGATTGCTTTTCTCTTTGAGCCGACCATGCCGATGTATTTTGCATCAGTCTGCACAGCCCATCGCAAAACGCGCATGTCATCGCGGTGTCCGCGCGTGACGATGACGATGTACGAGGCCTCATTCGGCGTCACGCGAGCCAGCGCCTGGTCAAAATCTTCCGCGATCACCTGCCTGGCTTCAGGGTAGCGCTCCGCATTGGCATAGGCTTCGCGATCGTCGGTCACAATCACTTCAAAGCCGGCGCGCGTCGCAGACTTGCTCAGCTCGCGGCCCACATGGCCGGCGCCAAAAATATAGAGGAGCGGCGTGGGCAGTATCGGTTCAATGAAGATTTCCAAAGTGCCTCCGCAAACCAGGCCAGTGTCGTACTTCGGATCCTGGTTTAAATCGAAGCTCAGTGTGCGAGGTTTTTCGCTGGCCATTACTTCGCGCGCTGCCTGCCACACCTCGGCTTCAACACAGCCGCCGCCAATGGTTCCGGCGATGGTGCCATCGTCGCGCACCAGCATTTTGGCGCTCTTGAATGAGGGGATGGAGCCGCGCACGTTCACAATGGTGGCCATCGCGCCCTTGTGCCCCATGCGCTGCAACTTCACGATCTCTTCGTAGATTTCCATCCAGTGTCAATTATTGGTGGTGGTGATTGCCAAGTCAAACTTTACCGGTGAAGCGGTTAAGGCCGCTTGCGTGCGAGCGGGCCTTCGCGCAGCAGGAAGTCGAAGTCGCATCCCTGATCGGCCTGCAGAACAGTGTCTTCAAATAGCCTAGCGTAGCCGCGAGTGGGCACTTCGCGATGCGGCGGCGATTGCTTCCATACGGAAAGGCGGCGTTCAAGTTCCGCATCGTCGATCAGCAGGTCGATGCGCCGCGCGGCAACATCCAGGCTGATTTGGTCGCCTGTCTGGACCACGGCCAGTGGCCCGCCCACGGCTGATTCCGGCGTGATGTGCAAGACGATGGTTCCGAATGCAGTACCGCTCATGCGCGCGTCAGAAATGCGCACCATGTCTTTAACGCCCTGGCGCGCCAGCTTCATGGGAATCGGCAGGTAGCCGGCCTCAGGCATTCCCGGCGCGCCAACCGGCCCCGCATTGCGAAGCACAAGAATGTCGTCGGCATTGACATCGAAATCGGATTGATCGATGCGCTTCACCATGTCTTCTACTGAATCGAAGACGACGGCGCATCCAGTGTGGCGCATGAGTTCAGGCGAGGCCGCCGATTGCTTGATGACTGCTCCGCGTGGCGCCAGGTTGCCGTGCAGTACGGCCATTGCGCCTTCTTTTTTGAGCGGCGCGGCAAGGCTGCGAATCACGTCCTGGCCCGGTGCCTCTTCGGCTTGCGAAATTACGTCGGCGAGTGTGCCGCCAGTGATCGTGGGTGCCGTAACGTCGAGCAGCGGTTTGAGCTCGCGCAGCAGCGCAGGCACGCCTCCGGCGTAATGGAAATGCTCCATGTAGTGCGAGCCCGAGGGCTTCAAGTTGATCAGCACGGGAACTTCGTGGCCGAGTTTGTCGAACGTTTCAAGGTCGACCGGAATTCCTGCGCGGCCTGCCATCGCGGTCAGGTGGATAAGGCCGTTTGTCGAACCGCCGATGGCCTGCAGCACCACCATCGCATTGTGTACTGATGCTTGCGTGATTAGCTGGCTGGGCAACGACGATCCGCTGACGGCGATTTCGGCAGCGCGTTTGCCGCTTGCCTCGGCAATGCGGCGGCGATCGGCATGAGGAGCGGGCGCGGTCGCAGACATGGGCAGCGCCAGGCCCATTGCTTCAATCATGCAGGCCATCGTGCTCGCCGTTCCCATAACACCGCAGGTGCCCACGGAAGGCGCAAGGCGGCCACCGGCAAGCTCCATTTCAGCGGCGTCTTTTTGACCGGCGCGGAACTGCGCCCACAGCCGTCGGCAATCTGTGCATGCACCGAGTACCTCGCCGCGATGATGTCCCACGACCATGGGGCCGGTAGGAACCACCACCGTGGGAATGTCCACGCTGGCCGCGGCCATTACCTGCGCAGGCAGAGTCTTATCGCATCCGCCGATGACGACCACGGCGTCCATGGCCTGCGCGCGGATCATCTCCTCGGTGTCCATAGCCATCAGGTTGCGCAAAAACATCGACGTTGGACATGCAAAGCTCTCGTGGATTGAAATGGTGGGGAACACCATGGGCAGGCCGCCTGCCATGAGTATGCCGCGCTTCACACTTTCAATCAGGTCAGGAACGTTGCCGTGGCACGGATTGTAGTCGCTATAAGTATTGGTGACGCCAACGATGGGCCGGTCAAGCGCGTCGTCAGAGTACCCCATGGCCTTGATGAAGACCTTGCGATGAAAAAGAGAAAACGCATCATCGCCGTAGTTGGTCAACCCTTTGCGCAGGCCCCTGGTCATTTTGATTGCCTCGTTTGCGTCCGCTATTTTTCTGTCTTCGACTCAGCGCGAAATGCATCATAACGCGCCTTGGTTTCTGCATTTGCCGGATAAAGTCCGGGCAACGGAACGCCGCGGCGCACTTCATTCACAATCCAGCCTTCGAATCTTTCCTGCTCAACGGCAGCGTCAACCACACTATCGAGTAGTGCTTTGGGAATAACGACAGCTCCATCTTCGTCAACAACAATCGCATCGTCAGGAAATATTGCCACGCCGCCGCAGGCAATCGGCTCCTGCCATCCCACAAACGTCAATCCAGCAACTGATGGCGGCGCTGCGGGGCCTCGGCACCACACAGGCAGCCCGGTAGCGATCACTCCGGCAACATCGCGCACCACTCCGTCGGTGATCAGCCCTGCGACTCCGCGATACTTCATGCGCTCGCACAGAATGTCGCCGAAGATGCCCGCGTCCGTTACGCTCATGGCATCGACCACGGCAACGCATCCTGACGGCATGGCTTCAATTGCTGCGCGTGTCGAGATGGGCGATGCCCACGATTCCGGTGTGGCGAGGTCTTCGCGGGCGGGCACAAAGCGCAGCGTGAAAGCCGGACCAGCGATGCGTTTCTGGCCTGGCTGCAGAGGCCTGGTTCCGCGCAGCCATACGTTGCGCAGGCCCTTCTTCAGCAGGATTGTGGTGAGCGTTGCCGTTGAAACGCCTTGCAGGACCTGAATAGTTTTTTCGTCCAATGCCATTTACGTTAAGCCTCGTATGAAATGTGTAACAAGTTGCTGCAACTGCTAAACGCTGGCAATGAGTCCGCCATCGACGCGAATGACCGAGCCGGTAATGTAGGCAGCGCGCTCGCTGGCCAGGAATGCAACCACGGCGCCATACTCCTCCGGCTTGCCGTAACGGCCAACCGGAATGGTGCGTGTGCTTTCTGCCGCAACGTCTTCCACGGTGCGGCCTTCGCGCTTGGCTTTTGCTTCGTCAAGAAACTTGATGCGGTCGGTGGCAATGCGCCCCGGCAGAATCACATTGGCCGTAATGCCGTCGCTGCCAACTTCACGCGCCAGAGTTTTTGACCAGCCAACAAGCGAGAGCCGCAGCGCATTTGAGATGCCGAGATTCGGAATCGGCGACACAACGCCGGATGAGGTGCTGGTGATGATGCGGCCCCAGTGTTTCTCGCGCATGCCAGGCAGTACGCGATCAGTAATGGCGATGATGGAGAGCACCATCGCCTGAAAATGCTGGGTCCACACGCCGGGGTCTTGTCCGGCGGCGGTTGTTGGCGGAGGGCCGCCGGTAATGTTTACGAGGATGGCGACGGAGCCAAGCTCCGCTTCAACCCGAGTGATGCGCGCGTCGATTTGCGAGAGATCGGCCAGATCCCACGGCAGGCCAATACTGACGCCGCCTACGCGCGCAATGGCAGCTTCTGTTTCGATAATGGAGTTGTTGTCAATGTCGGCAACGGCGACTTTTGCGCCCTCAGTTGCGAGCGCCAGCGAGATGGCGCGGCCAAGTCCACCGCCTCCGCCCAGCACCAGCGCCGTCTTATTTTTTAACCCGAATTCCATTGGTCCCCCACGGCTTAGGCCATGATAGCTGGAGCAGGCAGGGAATAGGGAATAGGGAAGCAGGGACCAGGGATCAGGTGTCAGTGAACAAGAGGACATGCGTACAAAATTCAGGCAGAGATTTCCACGCTGAAAGCAGGTCTCGAGCTCGGCAGATAATTTTCGTTAATCTTAGCAACTAAATATTTAGTTGTGCGTCTATAAGGTTGTAATGATCAGGATGCCAGCCGCCTGATCTAATGGAATCAATAATTTACCGATGCCACCTAAAAAATCCAACACGTTGACTGAAGCCGAGCTGAGGCTCATGAAGATTCTGTGGCGCCGCGGCGAGTCGGCCGTAACTGACCTGGTGGCCGCAATGCCCGACGGCGAGCCGCTGGCCTACAACTCCGTGCTGACCACAATTCGCATTCTTGAGCAGAAGGGCTATGTCGGGCACCGCCAGGAAGGCAGAGCCTTTGTTTATCGCGCCAGCGTGGCGGAGCAGGAAGCAAGCCGGTCGGAAGTGAAGTACCTGATGAGCCGGTTCTTCGGCAACTCGCGTGAGCGGCTTCTGCTTTCGCTGCTGGGCGATGAGCAGATTTCTGCCGAAGAGCTGAGGCGACTGAAAGAAGCGATCGAGAGCTCTCCCGCTGACAGTGAGCCCGAGAAACTGGAGGAAGTGTAGCCGATGAATCTGACTGCGCTTTTCCCCGTGTTCAATGCCGTTGCTGATCGCGCTGCGGATATTGCCGTGACGGCTCTTTGGCAGGGCGCATTAATCGCCGGCATACTGGCGATTTGCATGCGCGTTGTGCCGCGCGTTTCTGCAGCGTATCGGTTTGCTGTGTGGGGTGCGGCGTTTGCTGTGCTCGTTTGTCTTTCAGTCTTTTCGTTTGTGCCGCAGTCTTCAGCGGGCGCGGTCCGTGCAGCGACAGCACAGATGGCGCAAAGCGCAACACGGCCGTGGTTCAGCGTAGATGCTCGCTGGAGCCTGGCGATTGCAGCGCTCTGGCTTGGCGTATCACTCTATCGCGCCGCGGACCTTGCTATTCATTCCGTGCGGCTGCGCAAGTTGTGGAGAAATGCAGAGCCGGTTCTGCTGGATGAGCGCGTAGAGAGCCTGCTGAGAGCAGCCGAAGTTGAGTGTGGCCGTGGTCCGGTTGAGGTTTGCACGACGGCCACTCTGCAACGGCCCAGCGTGATTGGGTTTTTAAAGCCGCGCATTCTAATTCCTGACTGGCTTTACGCGCGGCTCACGCGCGGTGAGCTGGAACAGATTGTGCTGCATGAAGCCGAGCATCTTCGCCGCCGCGATGACTGGACCAACCTTGCGCAGAAGCTCTGCCTAGTACTCTTTCCGCTGAATCCCGCGTTGGTGTGGATAGAACGCAGGTTGTGCCGCGAGCGGGAGATGGCTTGCGATGATGGTGTGGTCCGTGTGACGCGCGCGCCGCGAGCGTATGCAGCGTGTCTCGCGAGCCTTGCCGAGCGCGGACTGGAGCGGCGCGTTGAAGCTCTTTCGCTCGGTGCATGGCAGCGTCGGCCTGAGCTTGTACACCGCGTGCACAGCATACTGCGCAACAAGCGCGGACTTAGCCCGGTGGGTGCTCGCGTGCTGCTGGGAGCCCTTGGCTGCGGCTTGCTTGCCGGCTCCGTTGAACTTGCGCAGAGTCCGCAGTTGGTGGCCTTTGTACCTGCTCGCGACACGGCTGCAACAAACCAGGCTGAGAATTTGAATGTCGCAAATACCGCGACGAAGCCTGTTCAGATTGCGTCGTTGGATGGCGCGATGACGCCATCGAAAAGCCGTCGCGCTGTTCAAGCTGCTTCATTGGCTACTCTTGCACAAGCGACAGCTTCTGAACGCAGCGACGCGAGTAGCGGATCGCCTATCGCGACAGATGTAACGTTGCGGCAATCGACTGAATCTCAGATCGCCACAGTGCCTTTGATGGCTAAGTCTGAACGGCACAGCGCCAGCAAACCGCAGAGCCAGCGGACCGCGCAGAGTGAACAGTGGGTGGTGTTGACGGAGTGGCAGCAGGTGGAAACATCGGGCGATCATTCTTCACTAAGGCGGGACTATGAACTCGACTCGAATGCAGCCGCGAACGATGGTGCTTCTGCATCGCCGGATCAACAGTCCGCTAGCAGAATCACGGTAACACAATTGATCTTTAGAATTTTGCCCGCTCAAACTGGGCTGCCCGGCAATGCGGGGCCATCCGCCGACACGCATTCGAAATCCCAGGCGAAGCCGACCTCAAGTTTCTCAACAAGCCAGCCCGGCATTGCAACATTCCGCGACGGCTGGCTCGTTCTTCAACTTTAACCAGAAACCAAACACCCTTGTGAGAGGTAAATATGTCACCATCAACTAATTCATTAGTAGCACAGGCAAAGAAGTACGTCGTTCCCCTCGGCGCAACGGCAGCACTGCTGTTCGGCCTTTCTTTTGCCATCAACCACAACGTGGCACACGCGGCAGTGGGAGCCGCACCCATGGATGACAACAGCGTTTCGTCGCTGGTTGCGCTCGACAACGCTGTTGAAGCCGTGGCTGCGCGCGTTACGCCGGCTGTAGTCAACGTGGCGGTAACGGCTCGCGGCAAAGACGAAGACTCAGACGACGACCAGGGCTCCGCAGGTGGGCAGAACCAGCAGTTGCCTCCCGGATTCCAGTTCTTCTTTGGCCCGCAAGGACCGATGCGGGGAATGAAGCCGCAAGCGCAGATTGAGCACGGCATCGGAAGCGGCATCATCATCTCGCCCGATGGATACATCGTGACCAATCAGCACGTAGTCGACAGTGCTACGCAGCTTCGCGTGACGCTCGATGACAAGCGCGTGTTTCCCGCGAAGGTAGTTGGCGTAGACAAGCTGAACGATCTGGCGGTCATCAAGATCGATGCACACAACCTGCCCAACATTGCGTGGGGCGACTCAACGCAGCTGCATCCGGGACAGTCGGTGCTTGCCTTCGGAAACCCGTTTGGCAATTTTCCGTTCACGGTAACGCGCGGAATTGTGAGCGGACTCAATCGGCCCAATCCGTATTCAGACGACGCACGCAAGCCGGGCGCATTTATTCAGACCGATGCGGCCATCAATCCCGGCAACTCCGGCGGCCCGCTGGTGAACGCGCACGGCGAGTTGATCGGTATTAACACGTTCATCATTTCGGGCTCGGGATCATTTGCCGGCGCGGGCTTTGCCATTCCTACGCAGATTGTGAAGTCGTCCGTCGAGCAGATTATGAAAAACGGCAAGGTGGAACACGGCTACCTGGGCATCAGCATGAACGACGTGACGCCTGAGAATGCTTCGTTCTTCAGCCTGCCGGATGCAGCGGGCGCGCTTGTCAGCCAGGTGGTTCCCGACTCGCCGGCGAGCAAGGCTGGATTGAAATCGGGTGACGTACTGCGCAAGATCAATGGCAGCCCGGTTGAGAATGCAAGCGCATTGCAGGTTGCAGTTTCGCAGTTGCGGCCGGGCAATTCAATCGAGCTTGGAATACTGCGCGACGGCAAACCAGAGTCGATCAAGGTGACGGTCGGGGAATATCACAACCCCTCTGATATTGCGCAGAACTCGGGCGCAGACACGCAGCAACACGGCAAGATCGGCATCTCCGTGGATAACCTCTCACCCGAAATGCGCAGTCAGCTTAATATCCCTGCAAACGTCAAGGGGGCGGCCATTCAGAGCGTTCGTCCGGGGAGCCCGGCAGACGACGCCGGCCTTGCGCCGGGCAACGTAATCCTGGAAGTGAACCGCAAGCCTGTGCAGGACGCCGACGCGCTGGTGAACCAGCTTCACGCGGTGCCAACGGGAAAAGACATCCTGCTGCTGGTGTGGTCGCGTGGGGGTGCGTCGTATCGTGTTGTGCATCCGGAGCAGAGCGGCGACAGCGGAATGTAAGTAAGTCGCGAAAGCGACCGCTGCCCATCTTACTCATTGCCTCGGGCCGTCCTTCACGCGGCTCGAGGCTTTTTATTGCTCGGAATCGAGCTTGCAATTACGATTGCCTCTGCAGTCCTGGTCTCCATTTCAAATGAATCTCGATCGGAAGGTTTTCATGAAGCGATTCTGTTTTGCCGTCTTGATGTTTGCTTCTCTTGCTGCGGTGCAAGTTCAAGCGCAGGCTAAGCCGCTTGATGGCGTGATTGATATTCATGCGCATACGGCGCCGGATTCAGTTCCGCGCAGTATTGACGCCATCGATCTGGCTCGGCTGGCAGAGAGCCGCGGCATGAGAGCCATCGTCTTCAAGAACCACTATGAGCCAACGGCCGATGTTGCTTACCTGGTCCACAAAGTTGTGCCGGGCATCGAGGTGTTTGGCGGCATCGATCTGAACCTTAGCGTGGGTGGCATGAATCCCGCGGCGGTGGAGAAGATGGCGCTCGCGACCGGCCACCTTGGCAAGGTTGTCTGGATGGCGACCTACGATACCCGGGCGCAGGTTCAGTTCTCAAAAGAGAATCGGCCATTTGTCGCCGTCTCTCGCGAGGGCGAGCTGTTGCCGGAGACGAAGGCGGTGATTGCGATGATCGCCAAATACAACCTGGTCATGGCGACGGGACATAACTCTCCTGAAGATGATCTGCTGCTGATTCGCGAGGCGCGCCGGCAGGGAATTACGCACATCGTGGTCACACATGCCATGATGTCGCCGATTCACATGAGCATTCCGCAGATGCAGCATGCGGCCGGCGAGGGCGCATACATTGAGTTCGTCTACAACGGGCTGATCGGGTCATTCAAGGAATTTGATTTTACCGATTATGCCAAGGCGATCCGCGCGGTAGGCGTGGAGCACTGCATTTTGTCATCGGACATGGGACAGCCAGGCAATCCGCTGCATCCCGACGGATTGCAATTGTTTTTTGAAGGAATGCGGAAGCAGGGATTCACGCAGGGCGAGATCGATCAGATGTCGAAAATAAATCCGGCGCGGCTGCTGGGGATGCAGTAGTTCAGGTGGCGCTCGGCCTCACGGGAGTCACAGCATCGTTTCCTGCCACCGTGGTCCACTCTCTGACGTGCCAGCGCGTGACGACTCCATTGATCACGTAGGGATCGGCTTTAGCAAAGTTCTCCGCAACCTCAGGTGAGTCTCCGCGAAACAGCAAAACGGCGGCGTCGGGCGGATTGGCTAAAGCGCCACCGAGGACAAGTTCGCCGCGCTCGCTGGCCGCCCAGGCCTTTTCCAGATGAGCGTTGCGGAATTGGACGCGGCGCGTAATATAGTCAGCGGCAACTTCGTAGAACAACAGATAATGCAATTGAGCCTCCGGATCCGGTTAGGACACTGGTCCATGGCAGCAATAGTAATTGAAGTTGGGTGTCGTATCTCACATCCAGACGATTTGCGCCGCACATATGATGATGTGCTGAATGGTAGTTTCCAAGAAAGTTCTGGCCGGCGGACTGCTTCTAAGCCTGGGTCTCTGGGGCCAGGCTGCATTGGCATCGAAAAATTCAAAACAAACTGAAGCGGAAGCAGCGGAAACGGCTCAGCGCAGCCAGGCGGTCATTCCGCTCATTGACCAGGCGCTGCACTTGTCTGATTTCCCAAATATGGCGCCGCGCCAGGAACTTCGCAGCAAGCTCGTTTCGGTCTCCGATTTTATTCAGCGTGCTCCTGAAGATGGTGATCCTGCCACGGAGAAAACTGAAGTGTGGATGGCGCACACGACGGCGATACTCTACTTCGTTTTTATTTGCCATGACAGTCATCCGAGCCTGATCCGCGATCACCTGGCACGCCGCGAGGACATATTCTTTGACGACACCGTGAGCGTGCTGCTCGATCCGTTTCAGGACCGGCGTCTCGGCGTATATTTCACTGTGAATCCAGCCGGCGTGCAGGCCGACGCTTCCTGGAGCGAAAACAGTTTTCCGAAATACAGTTGGGACACGGTTTGGGATTCTGATGGCCACGTAACTCCGCAAGGCTGGATGGCTCTGGTAGCAATTCCGTTCCGCAGCCTGCGCTTCAATCCCAACGAATCCGATTGGGGCGTTGTGTTCTCACGGAATCTGCCGCGCAACTCCGAAATGGACTACTGGCCCCGCGTGGCCGCGAATGTGAGTGGCACGCTGAGCCAGGAGGGCACGCTGCACGGTATTGAAGGGGTCTCTGGCTCGCGCAATTTTCAAATCAACCCTTATAGCCTGGCGCAAAATTCACGGCGGCTGGATGTTGTCGACCCGGCGCATCCATTCTTCAGTTCGCGCAACCTGCAGGGCGCGACGGGAGGCGAAGCCAAGCTGATTTTAAAAGACAGCTTTGTTCTGGACACAACCGTGAACCCGGATTTCAGCGATGTGGAGTCGGACCAGCCGCAGTTCACGGTTAATCAGCGCTTCACAGTTTTCTTTCCAGAGCTGCGCCAGTTTTTTCTTGAGAACTCTGAGTACTTTTCAACGCCGATCAACCTGGTATACACGCGCAACGTTGTGCATCCGGCATGGGGCGTTCGCCTGACGGGCAAGAGCGGTAACACGAATGTGGGGCTGATCGCCACCGACGACCGTAGGCCCGGAGAGTCAGTGCCACCCGGTGACGCTCTTTACCAGAAGCGGACGATTGCTGCGGTGGGCCGCGTTTCGCTCGATATGGGAACGGGATCGAACGTGGGTCTGATCTACACCGATCGAGAATTTGGAAACGGATGGAATCGCGTGGGCGGCGTCGACTTTACGGCGCGCATGGACGAGCATTGGACTGCGAAGGGGCAGCTACTGGCTAGCTCAACCATGGGCGATAGCGATAGTGGCACGCCACCTCTTTATTCCGCGGGGCCTGCCGGACTGGTGCAGATTTCCCGCGACGGCCACTCGTTTAATTTGTTCAACAACTTTGCGGATATCAGTACCGGCTTCCAAACGCAGTTAGGTTTCATCCAGTCGACCAACATACGCCGCAACTTTTTCCATGTCACTCATCAGTGGTACCCAAAAGACAAGTTCTACCAAGCCTTCGGCCTCGAGGGGAACCAGGAGGTGGCGTTCGACCATCAGGGCAACCGCGTTTACAGCTATACGAGCTTTGATCCGTTCTGGCATTTACCGCGGCGTATCGCGATTGCGCCGTCCGTGGGACAGAACTCCGATACGGTGAGCCCCATCTCGTATCCCGCGCTAACGAATTACAGGAACCTCACTCAGAATTTTGGCGGTCTGTGGATGCGCGGCGCTCCGTGGTCGCAGTTCAATTTTCAGTTTGACTCGTACCTTGGCGGCAACGTCAACTACAACCCGGCTGCGGGCAAGGCTCCCTCGCTGCTTAATCGGCAGAGCGTGTCGTTGCTGGTGACAGTGCAGCCGTCTCGACAACTCACCATCAGTAACACTTATTTGTTAGACCGCAACTTTGCGGCGCACGATGGGCCGTTTGTATATGAAAGCCAAACGATGCGCAGCAAAGTGAACTACCAGTTCACGCGGTCATTTTCGGCGCGCTTAATTGCGGAGCTGAGTTCCACGCTGGTGAATCCCAATGAGACCGCGCTGCAACGCACAAAGCAAATATCGACGCAGGCATTGCTGACTTGGCTGCCGCACCCCGGCACCGCCGTCTATCTTGGCTACACCAACGATCTGCAAAATATTGGCCGCGGCTTGTGCAATCAGTTGGCAGGCGGCGGTTGCGACCCGAACAACACAGATCTGCCACGCGCCGATTCATTGCTCAACGACGGCAAGCAGATTTTCGTGAAGGCATCCTACCTGTTTCGGTTCTGAGGGAGTTGATTCGCGCTGGTTGAACTTTAAGCTTGGCTTATCCTTCAACCTGTTTGTCGCGAGGGGCGGTTGCCCGAGGTTGGCATGAGGAAGTGAACTACGACGACGAATGGCCGGGACGGGCAGATTCGAACTGCCGACCCCTCGCACCCCAAGCGTTCTGACTGTTTTTTCTGCGGTTTCCCACCAGTTACCATGAAGTGCGTTTGAGTCAGTATTCATGCACCTATGAGGACATTTCTACAGTTAAGGTATTACTGCGGTTTACCGCTGAAATTCGTCTAGGGTCCCCACAGTGTTTTTTGCTTCAGTTCCCGTAATTCCTACCCGCCCGTATCTCTGTCGAGCGTCGAGCACTTCCATGTGATCAAAGTCCCCCGCCGCAGGTGAATTGAGGTCAGGGCAAAGGATCGCCCCCGCTATTGCAGATAAGAGTAGTATTGTTGGCATCCGGGAAGCCAAAAATGGCAATCCTGGCTTCCTCAAGTCTGAAGCGGTCGCGTACCCTTCCGAACTGCTCCCGTGAAGACCGCATCCGGGACGGGTCATTCAAGTGTCGGGGGTGAGAAACATGACCTTTGACCTCGCCACCTTTCTGGAAGAGGCGGGAGTGGGACGAAAAGTCGTCCACTTGAAGCCAAAGCAGGTCTTCTTTTTGCAGGGAAGCCCGGCTGACGCCATCTTCTATCTTCGGGCGGGCAGTGCAAGACTCACAGTCCTTTCGCCGGACGGCAAGGAAGCCACGGTCGCGATGCTCTCCTCCGGGGAATTCATCGGAGAGGAGTCTCTCGCCAGCGTGGGTGGGCTGCACCTGGCCACGGCCACTGCCATTGTCGTTTGCACAGCGCTCCAGATAGCGCGGGAGGAGATGGTCCGCGTGATGCACGAGGAGCATTCCTTCTCAGAAATGTATTTGAAATTCCTGCTGGCCCGGAGTATGCGAACCCAGGCTGACCTTGTCGATCAGCTTTTCAACTCCAGCGAAAAACGTTTGGCCAGGATTCTCCTGTTGTTAGCTCAATTTGGAGAGCCGGGTAAGCCCGAACCCTTCATCCCTCCGATCACGCAAGAGACTTTGGCGGAGATGGTCGGCACCACCCGCTCCCGTGTCAGCTTCTTCATGAATCGCTTTCGCAAGCTCGGCCTTATTGAATACAACGGTCGCATCCGGGTCCATAGGGCGCTGCTCAATGTGATTTTGCATGATCATTTCACCGAGCAAGAACCCCGTGTCAATGGCGGAGAAAAAGGGGCCTCGGTACAAGAGCCCGTTCAACGGAGAGGTGATTCAGATGGAAGATCCTCGGTGCAAGATCGCGGCGACGAAGGCGGAAGACCCCCGGTGTAAGAACCTTCTCAGTGGCGTGGATATTGAGTTGGAAGACCCTCGGTGCAAGAGCCTGCTCATTCGCGTGGTGATTGGGATGGAAGACCCCCGGTGCAGGTTTGCGGTGGTAGAGATGGAGGACCCGCGATGCCGGAACCTATCCGATTTTTAAAGTAATTGATTTTAATGGTCGGCGCTAGAGAACGATTTTAGGACTTTCCTGCTCAATTCCCAGACTTCTGAAACACGAGAGCATATGCGCATCCGCAAAGCTCCAAATTCTGGTAGCTGGCGTCATTATTGACAAGGTTGGGGAGAAACGTAGAAAGGTCATTGTGACCTTGCCCGCGGAAAACGTACTCCATAACGCTCAGGGATAATGACGAAAGGGCGAGGACGATGGAGCGTTTACCGAGGAAGATTTACACCTACGAGTACAAGCTTGAAGCGGTACGTCTGGTTGAGTCGGGGCAGAGTGTGGCGGAGGCGGCGCGGTCGCTTGGGGTAGCCGAGCAGACGCTGTGGAACTGGACTCAGGCTTACAAGACGGGCAAGCTCAAGGCCAACGGTCGCGGGTCGAAGTTGACGGCCGAGCAGATTGAGATCCGACAGCTACGAGCCGAAGTTGCGCGTCTGAAGATGGAGCGCGACATACTGGGAAAAGCGGCGGCATACTTCTCGCGAGGCCAGAGATGAAGTATGCCCATATCTATTGCAGTCGTCATCTCTGGCCGGTTCGGTTGCAGTGTGAAGTTCTGGAAGTCAGCTTCACGGGCTATCACCAGCATTATGTGCGCCGCCAGCAGATCGCTGGCCGCCGCCACATGACGGATGCAGCCTTGCTGGTTAACATTCGCGCCATTCATGCCGAGCTTCGCGGAGCATACGGATGGCCGCGGATGTGGCGTGAGTTGCGTCGTCGGGGCGTGCGCGTGGGCAAGGAACGGGTTCGTCTGACGATGCAACAACATGGCATTCAGGCGCGTGGCAAGCGGAGATTTCGTGTTGCTACCACGGACAGCAACCACAAGTTGCCGATTGCGCCGAACCTGCTGGATCGCAACTTCACCGTCGAGAAGCCGAACAGGGCGTGGACCGGCGACGTGACCTATATCGCCACCGAAGAAGGCTGGCTGTACCTGGCCGTAGTGATCGACCTGTTCAGCCGGCGCATCGTGGGCTGGTCGATGAAGACGACGATCGACCGCAGTCTGGTGATCGATGCGCTGGAGATGGCCTGTTTGC
>Ga0265330_10000339_pt1 | contig 33381 bp, 31 predicted proteins | sample 41919metaG_FD_202083 | JGI IMG/M metagenome (GOLD analysis project Ga0265330, IMG submission 202083) | Rhizosphere microbial communities from Carex aquatilis grown in University of Washington, Seatle, WA, United States - 4-19-19 metaG | ecosystem: Host-associated > Plants > Roots > Rhizosphere...
CGATCCCGAAGGCCATCCCACCCTGACGGGGCGGGCGCGTTTAAGAGAGCGTGTATTTCTTCGACCGTCAAGTGTCGGACCAACCGGGTTTCGGCTTTCTTCGGCGGGATCGCCAGGATACGCCGGATCTGGTCGATGGCCGCGGGTTCGCGGAATTCCATGAAATGCATGAACGACTTGATCGCGGCGAGCCTGACGTTTCTGGAGCTTGGGTGATTCGCACGAGCCGTTTCCAGGTGATTCAGGAAGTCGACGATGAGGTGGGCATCGATCTGCTCCAAGTACAAGGCCGAAGGCGGGACATGCAACCGGCCACTCGCATATTTCAGGAGCAACTTGAACGCGTATGCGTACGAATCCGAGGTGTGGCTGCTGACGCCTCGTTCAAGCGGTAGTCGCTGCTGGAAGAAGGCGGTGATGTGCGGCGCGATCGGGGTCATCGCTGTCCTCCCATCACGAAGTGTTCGCAGCGATCGGCGATGTCGGTCATCAGCTCCGGCACGGCTTCGAGGTACCAATAGGTGTCGGCGACCCTGGCGTGACCGAGGTACGTCGACAGCGCCAACATGTGCTCGGTAATCGCATCACGCCCGTCCGGGCAGGCCTGTAATGCTCGCACGGCAAACGTGTGGCGGAGCGAGTGCGGCGTTGGTCGCGCCCGAGGCGAGTCCGGCAAACCAATGGCTCGTGCGGCTGTGCGAAAGGCGACCTCGACATCTTGGAGCAAAAGGGGCTTTCGCCGCAGCGACACGAACAGGTGGGGCTCCATGGGGGCATATGCGCGCCGTCGGCGCACGTACCGCTCGAGGCCGGCTCGGGCGGTATCGTGCAGAGGGACCAGACGGCTCTTGCGGAATTTCGAACACCGGACGACGAGACCATCGGGCGTGAGGTCTTCGAATCGGAGATGGATGGCCTCGGAGACGCGCAGTCCGGTGCATGCGAGCAGCGCAAAAAGCGTACTGTAGGTGTCGCGCCGAAGCGTACGGTACCCCGAGCGAGCGGCGGCCGAAATCAGCTGTCGAATCTGATCTGGGGAAAGGATACACGGCGCCGGACGAGTGCGCTTCTCTGCACCCCGTGCCGGAGCATTGACGCCGCGGCGGAATGCCGCAGCAGGTGTGCGGCGCCACGACTCGGGCGAGTCACGCCCGCGCGGCTGAAGGCTCGATCAACAATCACCGAGACGGCACAATGCGAGCCGAATGCGCGAAACGGTGCGCGGCAACGGACGAAGACAGCGTCGGCGTCTGTCTGCGGCCGACCACGGGTTAGATAGGTGACCAAAGCCTTCCCCACCTCGTGGCTCAGTGGCAGTCGCGTCTCACGATGGCCTTTGCCGGACACGTGAATCCACGCCCCTTTCCAGTCGATATCATGAAGTTGCATCTGAACGATGTCGCCGGCCCGCAGGCCCAAGCGCGCGAGCAGCAGCAGAATCGCACGATCACGCTTGCCGACCGGAGAAGCGATATCGCAGGAGGCGATGAGGCGCTCCACATCGTCGTCGGACAGGTAACGGGGCAGGGACGACAAGCGCCAATGGGCGAGGACGGGGACGGCTCCCGCCAATCCGCTGGCACACTGGCCTTCGGCGATGAGATACCGGAGGAACATCCGAAGCGCCGTCGTGCGCGTCTTGGCGGCCGCCCAGCCGCACGTGCGGCTCCCCTCCAGCACGAATTGTCGCAGGCCTCGCGCGTCCCACGTGCCCGGCTTGTCACCAAGCCGCATGAGGAGTGCGCGAAGGTGACGCTCGTAATTCGACAAAGTGCTCATATACGTCCCGCGCATCTGTCGCATCCAGTGGTGGAAACCTGCAATCAGCGGCGACGAGGGGACCGTGCTCTTCGCAGTCCGGCCGCCCAAAGGCCCCAAATCCTGGAGATGCGTCAGGAAGAGACGAGCGCCGTGGAGAATCTGCAGCCGAAAGGTATGCCCGAAGTGCGGGCATCGCCCAGCTCGCTGCAGGTGGCGACAAAATCGCTCCAAAGCTGGGCCAATTGTGGTGCTGAGAGACATTCCAGCGCGCTTCGCCCAATGGACGAAGTGCTCCGCAGCTCGGAGATGTCGACGAATCGTGAGTGGTGCGTACCCGTTTCGCGTCAGCGCTTGTGTGAAGCCATCAAGCATTGTCCCGCAAGGGCCATCACGAAGTGCCTGAATGCGTGCGGCGGACTCGAACAAATCGGTGAGCATGACGTCCTCCTTTCAAGAGAGAACGTCACCGTAATGCCGAGCACGCCAAGGCCAGTAGTCGTCGGACCCCCTCCATTGCCGACGCGGCCGCCATTCAGCTCCGCATAACAATGTCCTCCGCATTAAACCGGCCGTTCAAGGATTGGACCAAGGTCTTCCCTGACCCACTCAACGCAGAGGTCATCGCCAAACGTCTCACCGAGCGCGCTGAGACCTTCCTCCTCGACGGCAAAGGCTACCCAGCCGAGCAGTCTCTGAGTACCCCCAGCCTGTCCGGGAAGGAACCCTCAGCCCCGCGCTGCCGCCACCGTCGCGGCAGATGCCCTACGCCGACTTCGCGCCAACGGGCAGCGCGAAGATCCGTCTCCGCGCCACCGGGTGGGCCCCTGGTCCCCGGTGATATTGGTGAAAGTGGGACCCTCACTGGCCGCTGGCGACATTAAACGCGCTCTCTGTCTGTTAACCGCTCTCTGTCGCTCTCTCCCCAGAAAGGCCCCACCAGAGAGCACTCGCGGCGACAAGAATCCGTTCTTGCGCGCGAACCAGTGATCTCTGCGAAAGGGCACGTAGCCGGCGCGAAGGACCGGACACGCGCAAGACCCCGCAGAAACAGGCCCATCAGCGCGCTGCCAGAATCGCCGTTCCGCAGCCCCAGTTAAACCCTCAACCCCACCCAAGTTGGTGGGGGACGTGGGGTGGCTCCGGAGGAGGGATTCGAACCCCCGACCCGGCGGTTAACAGCCGCCTGCTCTGCCGACTGAGCTACTCCGGAATGTGGAAGGCGATGATTATGAGCAGAGGAGCCCCGTCGTCAAGCAGTTCGACGTGTCGACGGTGCAGAAGTTCGTAACGCAGGTCATTTCCCGACCGGTGCAACGGGCGCCGGGGGCGAGCTTGGCGCTGGGTTTCTGGCCGGATCCGCCGCAGCGTGGGGCACCACGACCGGGCCGGGCGGTGGCCGCCATTTCAGGACGCGGGCTGCATTTTCGAAATAGATCTTGCGCAAGATGGTCTCCGGCAGTCCCACGCCGTCGATCTTCCAGCGCCCCTGGATGGGCGTAGGGCTCTCGAACTGCTTGTCGCGCGTCTCGAAGTAGCGCCAGGTCGATGTGAAGTAGCGGGCTTCATCCTCGGCGGTCGGCGGGTTGGCGCCGTTCGAGCCATACATCATGCCGTCCTGCTCGGCCGCGACGCCCAGATCGGTGCCAAACAGGATGCGGTCCTGATACTTGTCGTAGAAACGTCGCATTTTGTCCGCGTTCTGGCGCCCGATCTCGGGCACGCGCGCGGCGGTGTCGATGTACAGGTTGGGGTACTTGTCGAGCATCTGCGCCACGCGATCCGGATCCTCGGGATTGTTGCCAAAGTGCACGCCTATGAAGATGGTCTTGGGGTGGCGGGCCACGCGCCGCTCAAAGGCCGCGTACAGTTCTTCCCAGGACGGCACGGGCTGACCGCGGAAGGACCACTCGGGATGCGCCTGCAGTTCGTCCCAACGCTCATTCTTGGAATCGGCCGGCAGCCAGAAGGCCTTAGGGTCGCCGGTGTGGATGGCCACCGGCATTTCCAACTCGCCTGCCTTTTCGAACAGGGGATCGAGGCCCGGATCATCGACCGGCAGCACGCGGCTGCCGTCGGGCGCGGGATATCCCAGGCCAAGGCCCTTGGGAATCTTGAGGCCGATGGCTCCCAGTTGCTTCGAGAGCGCCAGTTCCTCGGCCATGACGTTGCCGTAGTCAGCGCGAACCCCGGCATGGGCCATGCGCAAGGCCTTCATGAAGCCGGCATTGGCAAACACGGCGATGCGGCCACCGGTAGCGCGGGCCGCAGCCAACTGGGTTTCGAGGGCGTGGTGTGGCGGCCCGGGGGTCATCCCTGACAGGTTCACCATGCCGTCGACGCCCCAGGTTTCCATGATCTGCAGGGCGCGCTCGATGCCGTCAGGACTGATGTGAGTGTGCACGTCGATGCGTGAAAAACGCCCGGCCGTCGCAGCCCGGGTTTTGGCCGCAGCCGCGGACGTCTTGTTGCCACACCACCTGTGACCGACGATCCCGGCCGCGCCCAAGGCCCCAAGCACCACGAGCATGAGGACCAGGCCCGCAACGCCCCACCTCGATCGCCGGGAACCGCTTGCGCTCACTGCATGCCTACAGTTTCTCTGGCGCGGGCTCAGGCTGGGGTTGTTGCTGCGGCTGCGGCTGCGGCTCGGCCGACGGCGCGGCGCCTTGATCTTTGCTTCTTCTCAGCTTGACGACAATCTTCAACACCTCGCTGTTGCCGTCTTTCTCCCAGTGATCACCGGGGGTCACGATGTGATCATACGACTCAAATTTGGGCTTGCGGATGGATACCGTGTGAGGCTTGTCGACATCCAGGATGCGCCGCTGGAACGGCGTATCTCCCATGGACTCGCCGTCAATGATGACCTGCGCACCGGGCGGAACAGAACGCAGCTTCAGCAGATACACGGTCTCGCCTTGCCCAGCGGCCAGGGCCGAAGAGTTCGGCATCTGCGAAAGTGCGGACTTGCCCGCTGGCTTCTTGGCTCCGGTTGCGGGAGCCGGGTGTTTCATTGCCTCGGCAGCCGTCTCTGGCTTCACGGCCTCGACCGGCTTCGGATTGCTCTTGGTTGGCGTCTCAGTCGGTTTGGCTTCGCCAGCCTTGACTGCGGGTTTGGCGGGCTCGGGTTCCGGCGCCGGCAGGGTCGGCTGGGCTGCCGGCTGCTGACTGGGCTCGGGCATCTTGGGCACGGGAGGCGGGACCACGGGCGCAGGCGCCGGTGTCACTGGCGTGGGCCGCGGCTCGGGCGCGACGGCGGACTGCCAAGGCTTGGCCTGCAACAGATAGACGCCCGCAAAGGCCAGCCCCGCGGCCAGGATCCCCACGACGACGAGCTTGCGGCCCTGCCCGGCCGGCTTGCGGGGCTCTTCCTCGGGGATTTCCGGCTCAAAGACCTCTGAATTTCGAGGCGCCGCTTGCTCGGCCTCGCTCAGGGAGGGCACCGGCACCTCTTCCGGGGCCCCTGGCGGCGGCGCGGGCACCTCTTCGGTGGGTTCCGGCGAGACCTCGATCGGGGCCGCCGTGGCTGCCTCGGGCATATCCATGGCCTGGTCGAGCCAGCTTTGCCCGGTCGGGATCTTGACCGCAGCAGAACTGGGCCGACCATTTGTCGCGCCGGACGCCGGCGCTGGCGACGGGGGAAGATCGGCGATTGGAGCAGCTTCGGCAGTGTTGAGCGGCGGCAAGTCGAAGGTCTCTCGCGCGGGCTGGTCAGCCACGCGCCTGGCCCGCTCTTGTTCCGCAATCGCTCGTGGCAAAGCCATGGCGTCTATCGAGGTGGCCTCTTCGCCGTCGTCCTCGCTGCCGTCCTCGCTGATGTCGATGGGTTCTGACCGGGCCGAGTCTGGCGGCGCCACTGCCGTCTGCGAATCAGTGACCGTGTCTTCAAGCGCTGCCGCTGGTGCGGCTTCCTGCCGCGCACCCGCCCCGGCGCCATGGACGCTGTTCGCGGAATCGAAATAGAAACTCGGCGGCTTGGCGGCAATCTCGGTCCTGCCACCGGAACTGAATTCATCGAATGGATCCGCTATCTCTCGACGTGCCGGTTGAGCAACCGCCGGTGGCGCTGGCGCGGGCCGAGGCGCGACAGGCGGAGGCGTTGCGGGCCGAGGCGCGACGGGCGGAGGCGTTGCGGGCCGAAGCGCGGGCCGAGGGGCTGGCGCAGCAGGCGCCGGGGCGATCCCGGTCGGACGATCCCCGCGACCAGCCTTGACAGCCAAGATCTGCTGGTGCATTTGCTGGCTCTCGGGCGCAAGCTGGTCGAAGCGCAGCCCCATGCCGGGGATGCTGCCGACCCGCGATGGATCAGGTTCACGCACCCAAACCACCGTGCCCAGGCCCGCCAGCAGTAGACTGCCATCGGCCAGGCTGAAATCGAAGCGCAGCAGCGATCCGACGGCCAACGGCTGCTTGGTTCGGATGAAGATGCCTCCAGCGCTCACGTCCGCGCCATAGCGCGCGACAAACTCGTCGAGGCTGGCACTCTTGAACTTGATCCGAAGTGTGATCGGGTTGCCTTCAGGGCTTGACGGTTCGTCCATGGGGGTTTTCCCTATTCGGGAATAGCCATGAGGTTACGACGGCGGTGACTTTCCTTCAATTATTCATTGGTTGTCCGATGTTCCGGCGCGGCGGGGTGGCTGTTGGGGGCCTGGGGCTGCTCATGGTTACGGTACCGGCAACCGCAGGAAGCCTTCAGACTGTCCACGGCATGGTGGCCAGCGATTCCCAGCTGGCCTCGCAGGCGGGTGCGCGCGCGCTGGCCGCAGGGGGAAACGCGGCCGATGCCGCTTGCGCCACCGCCATGGCTCTTGGCGTCGTGAACCCATTCGCATCAGGCTTGGGCGGGGGCGGATTCGCCCTGGTCTACACGGCGAGGACCGGCAAGATCGAGGCATTGGATTTTCGCGAGACTGCGCCTGCAGCTTTGCGACCCGAGATGTTCTTGCGGGAAAACAAGATCGATCGCGCTCTCTCGATCCGCGGAGGCCTGGCCGTGGGTGTGCCTGGCGAGCCGGCGGGGTTGGCTGACATCGTCCGCCGGTGGGGCCGACGGCGATTCGCCAGCTGCATCGAACCGGCTGAAAAGCTGGCGCGCGGATTCCCGGCGTCGGCTTGGCTGATCGAGCATCTGGTCAGCGCGCGCCGGGAAGCGCCGACAGAGGCTGCCGAGTTTCTCGCCCGCGTGCTGGTGCGAAGACGCGGCGGTTTGGCTGATCTGCACGTCGGGGATGTGGTCCGTCGGCCCGATCTGGCGAAGACTCTGGCGCGTCTGCGCCGCGAGGGAGCAGCAGCCTTCTATCAAGGCGAGATAGCCGACGCCATCGTCGCGTCGGTGCGGAGCGCAGGCGGCGTGCTCGACCAGAAAGATCTGGCTGGCTATGCCCCGGTGGAACGGACGCCTCTGGCAACGGTATTTCGCGGTCGGCGCGTCTTCTCCATGCCGCCCCCCTCGGCCGGCGGCGTGGTCATGTTCGAGGTGCTCGGCATTCTCAACCAGCGCATGAAATCCTGGGATCCCGTTGCAGACGGGCCGCAGGATGCGACCTACCTGCACCTGCTGGTTGAAGCCCTGAAACACGGCTTCGCCGACCGCAGTCGCCGGCTTGGCGATCCTGGGTTTGTCGACGTACCGCTGGCACACCTGCTCGACGCTGCCTACCACCGCGAACTTGAGGCCCGGATTCGGCCGACTGGCACCTTGGCGCCCGACCGCTATGGCACGGCCGAGCCGTCGACCGCAGCCCCGGCGCGCGACGCAGGGACCGCACATATATCGGTCGTCGACAGCGAAGGAAATGCCGTCGCCCTGACCACCACGATCAACCTGGAATTCGGGGCGCATCTTGTGGCCGGTCGCACCGGTATCCTGCTCAACAATGAGATGGACGATTTCTCGCTGGCCCCCGGTGTGCCCGATGCGTTCGGGCTGGTTGCTGGCGGCGCAAACCGACTCGCGCCGGGCAAACGGCCGCTCTCGTCCATGTCACCCACCATCGTGGTGGGCGATAACGGTGTGGAAATGGTGCTGGGCGCAGCCGGCGGCCCGACCATCATTTCAAGCACCATCCAGGTCCTCCTCAATGCGCTGCTCTTCGGGATGGACGCCGAGACGGCGGGGGCGGCCCCCCGGGTCCATCATCAATGGAGTCCGGACGTGCTGCAGTTCGAACCCGAAATGCCAGTGCCCGTGGTCGAAGCGCTGCGCGCCAAGGGTCATCGAGCAGAAGCCCGCGACAAGATTGGCAAGGTCAATCTCGTGATTCGCAACAGGGCCGGCCTGCAGGCCGCGGGAGAGCCCCGATCCGGTGGCGCGCCGGCGGGATACTGAAAGCCTCTAGATCGCGTTGACGGGTGATGGTCTGGGGTTGTAGGGTTCCGGCCAGCAGTCATGGCTTCGATTTCCCCTACACCAACGACTGGCGAGGCCAGCGCCACCCAGCAGGTAACCACCCTCCTTGGCCGAGGCAGCGAATTCGAGGGAAAACTATCCTTTGAAGGCACTGTCCGCATCGACGGCAAGCTGTCCGGTGAGGTCTTCACCGAGGACGTGCTTATCGTGGGCGAAGGCGCGGAGGTCAACGCCGAGATATCGGTCGGCTCTATCGTTGTTCAGGGCACCGTGCGCGGCAACATCACGGCCAAGCGGGGCGTGGAGATCCACACCCCGGGCCGGGTGCGCGGCAACATCAACACCCCGTCGCTCTTCATCGAGAAGGGCGTGATGTTCGACGGCCAGTGCCAGATGGATCCGGGAAACCCGGCGTCTGAGCCGCCCCATCGGCCCAGCAAGGGCAAAGGCGGCGGCAGCAGCCCCCCACCCGCCCCTCCAACCGGCTAGCAACCGCGGCCAAAACCAATCGTGACGACACTTCGCTGTCTTCTCGAAGTTACCCCTGACCAGGGCGGCGTGCCGCAGGCCGGGGAGCAACAGCTCCTCGACATCGACAGCACGGTTTTCGTCATGCTGGGGCTGTTCCTGGTACTGGCGTTCATCCTGACGAAGTGGCTGTGGAAGCCCTACCTGCGCGTGCGCGAGGAGCGCGTGCGCCGGGTCGAGGGTGCGCGCGCTGAGGCCGAGCGTCTGGAGGCCGATAGCGCCAACCGCCTGGCACGCATCGAGGCCCAGTTGGTCGAGGCACGCAAGGCCGGTCAAGCCGAGCGGGCCAAGGTGCGGGCCCTGGCCCTGGCACGTGAGCAGGAAGTCGTGACCGAGGCGCAGGCCACGGCCCACAAGCTGCTGGCCGAGGCGCGCGGCAAGCTGGATGCAACCGTGACCGCGGAGCGGGCAAGGCTGCAAGCCAGCGCCGCCACCCTGGGACGCGAGATCGCGGAAAAGGCCCTCGGACGGAGGTTGGCTTCGTGAAGCGCGCATGGATGGTTCTGCCCCTGGCCGCCTGGCTGGCCCTGGTGGGCGGCGTGGCCCGCGCGGCTGACCACCCCACCCTGACCGAGCCTGTTTCCGGGTCATTTGATCGTCAGCCTTCGCAATCAGGCAGCGCGCCTGTGGCGGGCGAGGCGACGGCCGAACACGGCCATGGGGAACACAGCGAGCACGGCGGCGTTGATGCCAAGACCCTGGCCCTCCAGCTCCTCAACTTTGGCGTCCTTCTCTTCATCCTCATTTGGTTCGGCGGCCGTGCCTTGAGTAAGGCTTTCCGCAATCGGCACGAGCAACTCAAGACCGAGATCGAGTCAGCCACGGCCCAGCGCACGCAGGCCGAACGGCGTTTTCGCGAGCAGGACGCACGCCTGGCCAACCTGGAACAGGAACTGGCCGCCCTGCACGCGGCTGTCCAGCAGGAAGCGGAACGCGAACGCGCCCGCCTGCTGGCTGGGGCTGAAGAAAAGGCCAAGCGCATCCAGGACGACACCAAATTCCAGCTTGATCAGCAAATCAAAGAGGCTGAACTGCGGATGCGCGCCGAGGTGGCCAGCACCGCGGTCAAAGTGGCGGATGAACTTCTCAAACGCTCGGTGAGCGCGGATGACGAGCGCCGCCTGGCTCAGGACTTTGCCGCAGGCGCGGGCGCGCCGGTAGAGGTGGTGCGCTGATGGCAGCCCTGGCTGGATCGATCGCCCGCCGCTATGCGCGCGCGCTTTTCGCCATCGGGGTCGACAAACGCAACTTCGAGACCCTGGGCGGCGAGTTGGACGCCATGGCCGCGCTGTGGAACCAGGCGACCGACATTCGCGAGTCGCTGTCCAACCCCATTTTCAAGACATCGCAGAAGCGCGCCATCTTGCAGGGGCTGCTTCCACGGGTCGCGCCCACACGCGAGGTTCAGAGTCTCGCACTGCTGCTTCTCGAACGTGGCCGTATCGCGGCCCTGCCGGCCATCGCCCGCGCCTATCAAGAGATGTGCGACGACAAGCTGGGGCGCGCCCGCGCCACAGTGAAGTCGGCGCGACCGCTTGATGTCGCCACGCAAACCGAAATCCGACGGGTTCTCGAACGACGCACCGGCCGCAGCGTGATCATGACCACCGAGGTGGACCCCACCCTGCTCGGCGGTATTGTCGCGCAGGTTGCTGGCCTGGTTCTCGACGGCAGCCTGAGCGCACGCCTCAACGCTCTAGGAAATAGAATTCTCAGCTAACCGCTAGCCGCAAGGAAAGACCATGCAGATTCGCGCCGAAGAAATCAGCCAGGTCATCCGCAAGGAGATCGAGGGCTTCGACCAGAAGGTTGCCATCAGCGAAACCGGCACCGTGCTTGAAGCGGGCGACGGCATCGCCCGCGTGTACGGCCTGGAAAACGCCATGGCCGGCGAGCTGCTCGATTTTGGCAAGAACGTCGTCGGCCTGGTTCTGAACCTGGAAGAGGACAACGTCGGCGTGGTCTTGCTGGGCGACTTCGAAACCGTGCGCGAGGGCGACACGGTCAAACGCACCGGCAAGATCGCCCAGGTGCCGGTGGGCAACGCCTTGGTTGGCCGCGTGGTCAATGCCTTGGGCATTCCCATCGACGGCAAGGGCCCCATCGAGTCCAAAGACTTCCGCAAGATCGAGATCAAGGCGCCTGGGATCATTGCGCGCAAAGGCGTGCACGAGCCGGTGCAGACCGGCATCAAGGCCATCGATTCGATGATTCCCATCGGCCGCGGTCAGCGTGAATTGATCATCGGCGACCGCCAGACCGGCAAGACCGCACTCGCCGTCGACACCATCATCAATCAGAAGGGCCAGAACATGTACTGCTTCTACGTGGCTATCGGCCAGAAGCAGTCCACCGTGGCTACCGTGGTCGACAAACTACGCGAGCACGGCGCCATGGAATTCACCACCGTGGTCTCGGCCACAGCGTCCGAATCGGCGCCGCTGCAATTCCTGGCGCCCTACACCGGCGTGACCATGGGCGAGTTCTTCCGCGACAGCGGCCGCCACGCGCTCATGATCTACGACGATCTGTCCAAGCAGGCGGTGGCCTACCGGCAGCTCTCGTTGCTGCTGCGCCGTCCACCCGGACGCGAGGCTTTCCCGGGCGACATCTTCTACCTGTACTCGCGTCTGCTTGAGCGCGCGGCCAAAATGTCCGACGCCAAGGGTGGCGGATCGCTGACCGCGCTGCCCATCATCGAAACCCAGGCCGGCGACCTGTCGGCCTATATCCCCACCAACGTCATCTCGATCACTGACGGCCAGATCTTCCTCGAAGGTGACCTGTTCTACTCGGGCCAGAGGCCGGCCGTGAACGTGGGACTCTCGGTCAGCCGCGTGGGTGGCGCTGCCCAGATTGCGGCCATGAAGAAGGTGGCCGGCATGCTTCGCCTGGAACTGGCCCAGTACCGCGCCCTGGCTGCATTTGCCCAGTTTGGATCGGACCTGGACAAGGCGACACAACAGCAGCTGGCGCGCGGCTCGCGCATGACCGAGCTGCTCAAGCAGGGACAGTACGTTCCTCTGCCGGTGGAAAAGCAGGTCTTGATTCTCTTCGCTGGCGCCAATGGATTTATCGACGCCCTGCCGTTGCCCAGCCTGGGCCGCTACGAGCGTGATTTGTACACATTTGTCGATGCGAAACACCCGGAACTGTGGAGCGATTTGCGCAGCAAGGGCACGAACGGCAAAGAATACGACGGCCTGGCCACCCAGATGCGTGCTGTGCTGTCCGAGTTCGGCAAGGAATTCGCAGCCACCCTGACCACCTAGCCTTCCATGCCATCCCTGAAAGCCGTCCGCACCCGAATCGCGTCGGTCAAGTCGACGCAGAAGATCACCAGCGCCATGAAGCTGGTGGCGGCGGCCAAGCTGCGCCGGGCGCAGGATGGAATCGTGGCCGCGCGGCCCTATGCCCGCACCCTGGCCGAGGTCACGGCCGAGGTGGCGGCGCGCGCTGGGGGCGAATCGCATCCGCTGTTGCAGCAGCGCGATCCGCGCCGGGTGGCAGTGGTGGCCATCACATCGGACCGTGGCCTGTGTGGCGGGTTCAACAGCAACATCTGTCGTACCGCCCAGCGCTGGGGCAAGGAAAAGATCCAAAACAAAGAGGCGGACGACGTGACCTACCTGGTGGTGGGCCGCAAGGGCCGCGACTACTTCCGTCGGCGCAACCTTCCCATGAAGCGCGACCTGCCCGGCCCCACCGGCGACACGGCTGTCCAGTGCGCCAAGGACCTGGCTGCAACTGTGACCGACGATTTTCTGAGTGGCCGGGTGGATAGCGTGCTCTTGGTCTACAACCAGTTCCGCTCCGTGGTTTCTCAGAAGGTCACCATCGATCCTCTGTTGCCCGTGGCACCGAGTGCCGCTGGCCGCGACAGTCAAGATTTTCTCTACGAGCCGAGCAAGAACGAGATTCTCGACTGGATCCTGCCGCTCTACATCGAGATGCAGATCCACGCCGCCTTGCTCGAATCAATCGCCTCGGAATTCGGCGCGCGCATGACCGCGATGGGGAACGCCACCAAGAACGCCACCGAGATGATTGACCGCCTGACCCTGCAATACAACCGGGCCCGCCAGGCCGCCATCACCAAAGAGCTGATGGAAATCGTGGGCGGCGCCGAGGCGCTCAAAGGCTGAAGTCCCGAACCTGAGGTCGAAGATAATGATCGCGACAAACACCAGCAATCAGCAAGGCAAGATCATCCAGGTCATCGGACCCGTGGTGGACGTGAAATTTGAAGGCCAGAGTCTGCCCGAGATCAATACCGCGCTGACTGTGACCAACCCGACCATCGACGCCACACCCGACAACCTGGTCATCGAGGTGGCGCAACACCTGGGCGAGCAGACCGTGCGCTGCGTGGCCATGGACACCACCGACGGTTTGGTGCGCGGCATGCCGGTGACCAACACCGGCAAGCCGATCATGATGCCAGTGGGGCGCGAGGTGCTCGGGCGCATCGTCAACGTGGTGGGACGACCGGTCGATGAACGCGGCCCGGTCAACGCCAAGAAGTTCCTGCCCATCCACCGGGCAGCGCCGAAGTTCGTCGACCAATCGGTCAAGGTCGAGATGTTCGAGACCGGGATCAAGGTCGTGGACCTGCTGGCGCCCTATCGCCGCGGGGGAAAGATTGGCCTATTTGGTGGCGCTGGCGTGGGCAAGACCGTGGTCATCCTTGAGCTCATCAACAACGTGGCCAAGAAGCACGGCGGCTTCTCGGTCTTCGCGGGCGTGGGCGAGCGCACCCGCGAAGGACGCGATCTCTACGACGAGATGACCCACTCCAAGCTGTCGACCGGCGAGCCGGTCATCTCCAAGGCCGCGCTCATCTACGGCCAGATGAACGAGCCGCCGGGCGCGCGCCTCCGCGTGGGTCTGTCCGCGCTGACCGTGGCCGAATACTTCCGCGATGAAGAAGGCCAGGATGTGATGTTGTTCATCGACAACATCTTCCGTTTCACCCAGGCCGGATCCGAAGTGTCCGCCTTGCTCGGCCGAATCCCATCGGCCGTCGGCTACCAGCCGACACTTTCAACTGAAATGGGCGTGCTGCAGGAACGCATCACCTCGACCAACAAGGGGTCTATCACCTCAGTACAGGCCATCTACGTGCCGGCCGACGATCTGACCGACCCGGCGCCCGCCACGGCTTTCGCCCACCTCGATGCCACGACCGTGCTTTCGCGCGAAATCGCGGCCCTCGGCCTGTATCCCGCGGTTTCGCCGCTTGAGTCGACGTCAACGATTCTTTCACCGGACGTGGTCGGTGCCGAGCACTACCAGGTCGCGCGCGACGTGCAGCGCATTCTCCAGCGCTACAAGGAGCTGGTGGACATCATCGCCATCTTGGGCATGGACGAGCTCTCCGAAGACGACAAGCAGACCGTGTCGCGCGCGCGCAAGGTCCAGCGTTTCCTGTCGCAGCCCTTTCACGTGGCCGAGGCCTTCACCGGCCAACCCGGCAAGTACGTCGAGATCAAGGACACCGTGCGCGGCTTCAAGGAAATCATCGAAGGCCGTTGCGACGACATCCCGGAGCAGGCCTTCGTCATGATGGGCGGCATCGAAGACGTGCGCGCGCGCGCCGAAAAGATGGCCAAAGAGAGCTAGCCCGACATGCACCTGACCGTCACCACCCCGCGCGGCTCGCTGGTCCAGATGGAAGTGGACGAGATCGCCGCGCCCGGCGCCGTCGGAGAATTCGGCATCCTGCCCGGCCACATCCCCTTCATGGCCGCCCTGAAACCTGGCGTGCTCTTCTACCGAAGCAAGGAAGGCCCGCGCTTCCTCGCGGTGGGCGACGGCGTGCTCCAGGTCACGCGCAGCGGGGAAAGCGACAAGATCTCCGTGCTGGTCGACCGAGGCGAGGCCGCGCGCGACATCGATCGCGAGGCCGCCGCCCATGAAGTGGCTGCTGTCGACGCGGAATTGGCCAAGAGCAAAGCCGAGACCGCCGCCGAGGTGAAGGCGTTGCTTGGGCGACGGGCCTGGGCAGCGGCCAGGGTCGATGCGGCGAATCGGGTGAAGTAGAGCCCAATCTCTGCTGCTCCCGCGCACCGCCGCTGCGACAAGCGATCTCTGCCATCACAGATCCAGAACTGCACCAAACGGACGCCTCGCCTGCAAGACGCAGACGGCGCCGTCGTCTGGATCACGCCGTGCCGACCTGACTGTGCCTTTCGTCCGGGGCAAGCAGCGCGACTTCGATCCAACGGATACTGAATGTGTCGGCGCCGTAGACCCGCAGCGCCCACTCCATCGCGTGTTCGAGATCGGTGAAGAGGGCTGCCGGCTGTTGGGTCCTGTCTGGGACTATGGCAAATCCGCCCATCATGGCTAGTTTCCTTTGCTGGCTCGCGGTCTTTGGTCAGATCGCCTTAGCTAGTGTCGCCAACACGCAAAACCTTTCACCGCACATCAAGAAAGTTCGCAACTTCGAAGACCGTACCGCAGTCTCAGTTCCGCGAAGATGCCGGTGATGATCTCGGCTTCGCCCTGGCCGGAGACGTCTACCCCAAACTGCGCCTTCACCAAGCCAGCAGCTGGGTCCGCGCCTCGCACGCCCGCCGCACATTTACTTGGAAGGTTAGTCTGACGATACCCAGGAACACCAGGAGATGGTCATGCCCGAGGCACGCGATGAGGTTCTGGAAATAGCAGTCAAGGTCTGCGAATGGCTGTTCGGCGAATATGGAGTGCCGGTGACCCATGTGGCCGAACGACAGAAGTCCGCCGGTTCCATGCTCTATTGCGGAGTCCTGGGGTTCTCTGGTGACCAGATGCGCGGGTCGGCCGTGCTGGCGGCGTCCAAGTCGACCCTGGATGATTCGAACCCGGTCAAAGGCGGCTCGGCGCGCGACTGGATTGCGGAATTGGTCAACCAGTTGGTGGGCCGACTCAAACTGCGTTTGCTCCCACACAAGGTGGAGATATATCTGGCCACGCCGGTGGTGCTGCGCGGCGAGCAGTTGTCCCTGGAGGCGCGTGGTCCCGTGGTTCCTATGTGGTTCCAGCGCCCGAGTGGCGACACACTGGGTCTCTGGTTGGACCTGGACCTTGCCAAAGGCTTCGCCCTGGCCGACCCCATCGCCGAGGAATCGCCGCCCGAAGAGGGCTCGATGATGCTTCTGTAGCCGTTGGCCAGTTGTTGGGCGTACCCTGGTCGCCCCGAGCGTGAAAGATTTTCCGAGACCGGAGCGGGCCGCCGATCTCTGTCCTTGACAAAGATACACAACGCATATATGTATTATGTATCTAAGCAGGGAGACTGGCCCATGACAGCAGGGACGACGGGCGGTTCGCGCGTGCTTCTCACCGACCTCTACCAACTGACCATGGCCCAGGGGTACCTCGCCACGGGCCGGGCCGAGTGTCAGTCGGTCTTCCACCTCTTCTTCCGCCAGCTCCCCTTCCGCGGCGGCTACGCCATCGCGTGCGGGCTGGCCGACGTGATGGCCTACCTCGACGGCCTGCGCTTTGGGAAGGATGACCTGAGCTATCTCGCCGGCCTGCGTGGCAACGACGATCTCCCGCTCTTCTTGGATTCCTTCCTGCGCTATCTCGGCGGCCTGGAGCTGCGCTTGGATGTGGATGCGATCCCCGAGGGCACCGTGGTCTTTGCGCACGAACCACTGGTGCGGGTGAAGGGCCCGCTTTTGCAGGCGCAGCTGGTCGAGACGGCGCTGCTCAATGCCATCAACTTCCAAACCCTGGTGGCCACCAAGGCAGCGCGCGTGTGCGGAGCTGCGGGCGACGATCCCGTGATCGAGTTCGGTCTGCGCCGCGCGCAGGGACCGGACGGCGGCGTGACGGCCAGTCGCGCTGCGTACGTCGGAGGCTGCGCCGCGACCTCCAACGTCCTGGCCGGCTGTCGTTTTGACATTCCGGTGCGGGGCACGCACGCGCACAGCTGGGTGATGTCCTTCGACACCGAACTTGAGGCCTTTCAAGCCTACGCGAAGGCCATGCCCAACAACACGGTCTTTCTCGTCGACACCTATGACACCCTGGTGGGGGTTCGTCACGCCATCGAGGTCGGGCTGGCCATGCGGGCGCGGGGGGCGCGCCTGGCCGGCATTCGGCTCGACTCGGGCGATTTGGCCTGGCTGTCCATCGAGGCGCGCAAGCTGCTCGACGCGGCCGGCTTCACCGACGTCGCCATCGTGGCGTCCAACGATCTCGATGAGCACCTCATCGAGAGCCTGAAGCGGCAAGGGGCGTGCATCACGGTCTGGGGAGTGGGCACCAAGCTGGTCACCGCTTACGACCAGCCGGCCCTGGGCGGCGTGTACAAGCTGGCCGCCATTCGGGGTCCAGAAAACAACGCGCGTTGGTCGTATCGCGTGAAGCTGAGCGAGCAATCCGCGAAAATTTCCACGCCCGGAATCCAGCAAGTCCGCCGCTACCATGACCCGTCCACCGGGTTGTTCGTGGCGGACGTGATTTGCGACGAGGAATCGCCGCCAGCCGGGCCGGTGCAACTGGTGGATCCGCATGATCCCCTGCGGCGCAAGGACATCGCCCCTGACCTGCCCTTCGAGGATCTGCTGGTTCCCGTATTCCGTGCGGGGCGCCGGGTCTACGACGATCCGTCGGCCGCGCAGGCCCGCACACGAACCATCGGGCAACTCGCCGCCCTACCCAAGTGGACCCGGCGTCTGGAAAATCCCCACGAGTACCCGGTAGGACTGGAACGTGGTTTGGCCGAGCGCCGATTGGCGCTGGTCCAAAACGCGCGTGAGGCAAAGGCGCGATGAAACCTCTCACGTTGGGTGCCGGCAGGCTCGATCAGACGCCGCTCGATTGGAACGGCAGCAGAGGCTCGCCGTGAAGGCCCTCATCCTGGTCGATATCCAAAACGACTTCTGTCCCGGCGGAGCCCTGGCCGTGCCCAAGGGAGACGAGGTCGTGGCGATTGCGAACCAATTGCTGCCGCTTTTTCCCTTGGTGGTGGCCACGCAAGACTGGCACCCCGCCAACCACGGCAGCTTCGCCGCCAACCATCCTGGAGCCACCCCGTTCCAGATGTCCGAGTTGGCCGGACTGCCACAGGTTCTGTGGCCGGTTCACTGCGTGCAGAATACCCACGGAGCCGCCTTTCACGCCAAGCTGGACCCGCGTGCGATCGCCAAGGTCTTTCCCAAAGGCATCGATCCCGCCATCGACAGCTACAGTGGGTTCTTCGACAACGGATGGCGCAAGAGCACCGGACTCGGTGAGTTTCTGCACGAGCAGAAGGTGGCCGCGGTCGCCATTCTCGGACTCGCCACCGACTACTGCGTGACCGCCACCGCGCGCGATGCCTTGCGCATGGGCCTCCAGGTGACCCTGGTGACAGACGGCTGCCGAGCCGTCGACCTTCAGCCAGGCGACGGCGAGCGCGCCATGGCGGAGTTGCGCCAGGCGGGCGCCCAGCTTTGCACGGCGCGGGAGATCGAATAGATGGCAGCGTCAAACCCGCGCGCCGGACGGACAAGGAAGCAGCCAGCAAATTCCGAGGCGAGATTTCTTGCCGAGTACGATGCCAGCGTCTTCGACCACTTTTCGGTGGCCGTGGATGTCGTGCTGGTTTCTGCCTTCAAGGGACAACTACATACAGTCTTGCTGAAACGCCGCGAACACCCGCACAAGGACCGCTGGGCCTTGCCGGGCGGGTTTGTGCGCCGGGCGGAATCCCTCGACGATGCGGCCATGCGCGTGCTGCGCGAAAAGAGTGGCTTTGCCGGCGTATTTCTCGAACAGCTCTACACCTTCGGCCATGTGGATCGGGATCCTCGCACGCGTGTCATCTCGACCGCGTACCTCGCGTTGGTCGAGGCCGAGCGATTCCAAAACACCGCGCAGAAGAACCCAGACGTCTCAGTGGCCGCGATCGAGGTGCCTTGGCCTGGCGAGGAAGGCGGTTCCGTCACAGTTCACTCCCCATCGGGCCAGCCCCTGCCCCTTGCGTTCGACCATGCGTCGATTCTGGGTCTCACGGTCAAACGCCTGCGCGGCAAGCTCGACTATTCCAACATCGCGTTTGCCCTACTGGGCGAGCGATTCACCCTCCTCGACCTTCAACGTGCGCACGAGGCCATCCTTGGCCGCGGCCTCAACAAGGATTCGTTTCGTCGGCGTGTTCTGGCCACGGGCCTGGTGGAGCCGACCGGCGAGATTCAATCCGGCGTCCTGCACCGTCCAGCCGAGCTGCATCGCTTTCGCGATTCGAGGAAGTGAACCCGCCCGCCGGCGGCCGGTCAGCGCCCCTTCGAGTATGGTTGCACTAAGAAACGGGGCTCATGTACTTCCACCGTTTCTTCCACCAGCGTCGCGGCCCCTTGTCCACGCAACCAAACATGCGACTCTGCACCGGGCAAAACACACGCACATGCATGTGATCGTCGTGCGGTCGCGCATCAGTGGGTTGATGCAGGATCTCTCTTGCCCGAGCCCTCAGCGCCAAATCCGCATTTTCTCGTTCTGCCTCTTGCAGTAGCAACTCGGCCAGCGGCTGATGGATGAAAATCCACTGCACCTCCATCATCGGATCAGACAACAAACTCGCGACCAAGGCCCATGTCTGCCGCAAATCGAGATGGGCGTCGGGCAGCGGTTGGCGCTGGTGCTGCCCCGGTTTGGCGGATGACCAGGCCTTCGCCCTGCCATCATCGGCGAATCGAAGCATCGCGGGCAGGTTGGTCAGCGACTTCCCCTCTCGATCCGCTGCGTAGTAGAAGATGTCGACATCGCGTCCGCTCTCATGCGAGCGGTGCATGCTCGAATCCCCCCCGCGGCGCAGTGAGAGGTCGCCGACGTAGGCCAGGCTACCCGGAACGGTTTGCCGCATCAGGGCAAAGGCGCGCGTCAGCCCGCCCACCAGTTCCTCAATAGCAAAGCTGCGGTCGCGGCCCCGCCAGTCCGGGTGGATTTGGTAGCCATCGCCTTCGATCGGCAAGGCCACCGCACCCAAAAGTGCACCACGGGAGTGAGTGCCCCAGGACAAACTGCCGCCGCCATTTCTTGCGAAAACTCCCACGCAGCCCGAAGAGACACACAAGACCACCACGGCCGCCTGGGTGACCCATACGTGTCGCCGGACCATCCGCCTCTTGCCTGCCGACCGATCTGCTCGGTCAGTACCGTCGCCGATCGTCAAGCCGTTCGCTCCTGGCCATCAACTTCCAGGAACAACACGCCAATCCTTAGCCGTAGGCCTTTTCCATCCTCTCTTGATCCTCCTTGCATCGGATGCAGAGAGTCGTCTCCAGTCGGGCCTCAAGTCGCTTGAGCGAGATCGGTTCACCGCATTGCTCGCACAGACCAAAGGTGTTGTCGTCGATGCGCTCAAGTGCGTGGTCGATCTTTTGCAGGAAGGTCTTCTCGCGCCCGCGAAGCCTGAAGGTGAAAGACTGCAGATACTCGGACGACGCAAGGTCCATTTCATCCGGCAGATCGTCGGATTCCAGCGTCATGTCCTCGCTCAGCGTCCGCTGCGCGTTGCGGAGGATCTCCTTCTTGCGGGTCAACAAGATCTCGCGAAACCGCTTGAGATCTCTCTTTTTCAGACCGGTACCTTCCATGAAGCCCCTTGACTCAGGTTGTACAGACATCCACGCCTAGTTTACCGCCGGATCGGTTCATGTCGCACAAAAGATGCCAATGAATCCGTATCCTTGACAGCGTGCCCGGGAACTGCGTAAATGCAAGAAATCTCCCAGGCGAGATTAGCCACAACGGGGTGCCTCATGGCCGGTTCGGATAAGAGGAAACAAAGTCTCTACTTTCCAGAAGAGATGCTCAAGGAGATTCAAGAAGAAGCGACGCGGCAAGACCGTTCTCTCTCCTGGATCGTGCAGAAGGCATGGAAGATCTCGCGCAAAGAGATCATGAAATACCCCTCGGTGAATGAGTTCCCAGGGGAAGAAGACGAGCGCGGCGCGAGCGAGTGAGGTCACTCGCCCGCGGACTGACGTCGATGTTGTTGGCTGGCCGCCGATGCGGCCGCTCTGACGCCGAGGTACCTTCGGGGTAGATGGCTGAGTTTCTGCTTGTCGCTGACCAAGTTGCGCCTGTGGTCGAGGGCGAGTTGCCGGCGTGTGCCGCGGCCCTTGGATTGGCTTTGTCGGTCGCCAAGCACCGCGTGGCGATTTTGACATTGGCCACCCCGGAGCAAGCAGCCTGCCTGCCCGGCATGGCGCGACGGTTGCGAACGATACCGACCCGAGCGGGAGGAACCGAGCAACAACTTTCGCTCTTCGAGGGACGTTCGGCGGTCAGCCAATGTGCGCTCTACGTGCTCGGCGCCAATTCTGACAATCGCGGCCGACGTGCGGTTCTGTTGGCCAGCGCCGCGGCCTCGTTGGTTCGCGACCAAATCTGTTGGCCGGACGTCGTTGTGGGCTGGGGCGAGACATCGGCGCTGGCCTTGGCCTGTGCCCCTTCGGCCCATGCCGCTCTGGTTGTTGCGGATGGGCTTTGGGGGCAGCCTCTGTCCGGCGACGAGCGCGCCGAGCTTGATCCAGACAACCCCGCGGTCCCGGTGTCGAACGGCATGTTGGTGGGCCTGGGCGCCATCGAGGCCGACATGGTGGTTCTCCCTTGCCCTTCGGCCGCGGACGTTTTCCGCAATGCCAGCGAGCTGGCGTTTCGCGCCTCCGACCAGCCAGTCACGTCGATGCGTTTCGGGTGCGACGAGTTGCCACACGACCCGGCCATTGATCCGATCCTGGCCGCCACGTTTTCATCTGAGTCTCCTGCCGGCAAACAGGAATGTCGCCGCGCCTTGGCCCGCCGCACCTCCCTGGCGGTGGGACCGCGCACCCTGCTGCTGGCGACCGGACCACTCGATCCGGCGCGGGGCGGCCGCGAGATTCTGGAAACTGTTTCACGCCTGGGCCGCGCCGATGTCGCGGTGGTTTTTCCCGCCGGGGGCGATCGCGCGTTGGGGGAACAGGCCCATGTACTGTCGATTGGATCGCCGGGCAAGGTCACCATGTTCCCTGAGACGGGCGCGGAGGCAGAGCGCCACATTCTGGCGGCTGCGGACGCTGTGCTGCTGGCTGACGCCACTGACCTTACCGGGCGTGCCGCCAGTCTGGCGCTTCGCTACGGGGCGCTTCCCCTGGCACCCGACGCGGGCGCCAACAAGGATTTTCTGGTGGACTACGACGTGGCTTCGTTGACCGGTTGTGGCTTGCTCTATGCGGCCGCGGATCCCTGGGGCGGAATCGGCGCGATCCAGCGGGCGGCGGCACTGCGAGTGAACGCGGACCTCTGGCAACCTCTGCTGGGCTCGCTCATGCGTGCGGCCCCGCGCTGGTCGGCGACCGCCGCCGCGCTCGAAGCGATGTGCATTTCCCCGCGCGCAGCCTAGGCTGGCCGGACGCCCAATCTCAGCCCGAGGAAAGGAGGCTTCACCCGGCGAGTAGCCTGAGGATGCGCACGCCCAGTTCGTCGCCCACGCTGACCAGCTCGCCCACCGCCCAGGGCTGGCCGCCGACCCGAAGCTGGATGGCGTCGGTTCGGCGTTGCCCCAGGCTGAGCACGCCGCCCGCCATCAGTCCGGCCAGTTCGTCCCCTCGAAGCGTGAGTCGACCAATCTCGGCGACCACCTCCACCGGCGCCGTCGCAAGGATCTTCGCCACCTGCGACGCCTGCGGTTCTTCCAGACTCGGGCACGTCTCGTCTCGTGATGCCATGGATTTCGATTCCTCCTCGACCTGAGCAAAGGTTCCCGCAGGTACGATGCGCCCGTCGCCAGCCAGGCAGACGGGTGCCACGAACTCACCCACACGCAGGGATGCGGGCCAGGGACCGTCCAGCCTGGGGTAAACCACGCCGTCAAACACAACCGCATCGCCGACGACGGCAGAGGCAACGTCAGCACCCGTCAATACCGTTCTGGCCAGTTCCAGGATCGCGCTGGCCATCAACCCTTCCGGGTGAGCAGTGACCGCACCAGCCCACCCCGCCATGGTCACCCACCCGACGGGGATCAAGAGAAGGACGCGACCGCCAAGGCCTGCGGCGGTGCGGATCGAACCACCGATAGCCAACTGCTGCGAGGCATAATCGGGCCGTGCTCCCCAAATCCCGAGTCCAAGACCGACCGCCCGGGAAATTCCCAAAGCGTCCAGCGCAGAGAACAGGATCGCCGCCATTACGCCGCGTTCGGGACGGGCGAGGGGTCGAATGGCAAGCGGCGGCGGCCCGCCAAGCACGGCTCGCACAAGCGGCAGCGAGACCTGGTGACCCACTCCCACCCAGCCTCTTTCGCCAGCGTAGACCAGCGGAAACCAGTCCATGCCGTCGAGGCTGCCTGGCATCCCGCCTTCCCCCTGCGCCATATCCACCCGGTCGGGAATAATCTCCACCTCCCCTGCCCCTTTTGCCGCAATCATCACGGACCCCGGGATGCGCGCCCGTGCCCGTGCCAGCGCCGCCGTCCAGCGGGCAGCCTCGGCCGGCAGCCGTGGCAGCGTGTCCAGCGAAAAAATTTGCCAGCCAGGTTGGGCCGTCATCGGGTGCGAGAACCTCCCACGGGGATTTCTGTCGCTGTCTTCGCGTTGCTGGACATCGTGGATGCCATCGGCCATCATTTTATTGAAGGGTCTGGGTGGGCTGAGTTGACGTAGGATATACTCCAACAAGAGCGCCTCTCGGGAAAGCAACAACGTGAAGCCTTCAGACGATGAATTGGGGTTTCTCTCTTGTCAGGAGATCGTGGACTACTGCCTCGATTTTCTGAGTGGAACTCTGCCCGAGACCGAACGGAAGCTCTTCTCTGCGCACCTCCGCAACTGCACGGAGTGCGTGAGATTCTTCGAAACCTACAAAAAAACGCCCGAAATCTCGCGGGATGCCTTGGTCTTGCGAATACCCGACCGGGTCCGAAGTGCCGTGCGCGATTTCCTGCGCGAGCGCTACGAACCCGCCGCGGCCAGCGACGACAACTCGACGAGACGCTAGGCCTGCCTCGGCTTGCTTGACAGACGGAGGGATGCGGGCAAGATGGCATGCATTAGCATGCCTGTTGGCCTGGTTTGTCCCCGCTGTGACGCTATGACCGGCCTTGACGCAACTCGGTGCCCGGTCTGCCAGGCGCCGATAGTCGAGGCGGTCGCTCACGAACCATTGCCCGGCCGGTCCCAGGCTGCTGCCCGTGTGGAGGAGTCCATGTCAACCATGCCCTGCCCGACCTGTGGCAACCCAGTCCCGATCGGCGATCGTTTCTGCGGCCAATGTGGGACGCGCATCGAGGTGCAACCCGCGCCAAGCCCGAGCGCAGGCAAGACCATGTTCTTTTCGGGCGTCCAGATGTCCGGCATCGCCAAGCTGGTCGTCGTCAAGGCCAACAGCGCGGATGGCTTGGCCTATGAACTCGGCGGCACTGAGCATCTCGTGGGCCGAACCGAGGGCGCCATCCTATTCCCCGATGACCCGCTCGTGTCCCCTCGCCACGCCAATTTCTTCTACCGGACGGGCAAGCTGTTCGTGCGTGACGAGGGTTCCATCAACGGCGTGTTCGTGCGTATCCGCACCCCGGCGCGCTTGGAATCCGGCTCTGTGTTCTTGGTTGGCGAGCAGCTGCTTCAGGCGGAGGCCCTGCCTCCCGATTTCGGCCCCCAGCCGGATGCCGAAGGAACCTATTTCTATGCGAGCCCCAAGCGGGCCTCCAAGATGCGCGTCATCCAACGTCTACGGGGGGGAGAAATCGGCCTCATCGTGCGCGCCCGTGGTGACAGCATGACGCTCGGTCGCGAAGGGAATGACCTGAATTTCCCGGATGACCCATTCATTTCTGGCCGCCACGCCGAGGTGGGCATTGGCCCGGATGGGGTTTTCACGGTGACCGACCTGGGATCGAAGAACGGCACATTCGTGCGCGTCCCCGATGAATCGCCGCTGGAACATGGTGACTACGTTTTTCTTGGCCAGCAGTTACTGCGAGTCGAAATCTCGTAGCAACGCACAACGCATCAATGACACCAAACAAGAGTTAATGTTCTTCTTCATGAATTGCACGGAGGATAGCCCGTGATCATCTGTTCTCGCTGCGGCAAAGAAAACAACGACCAGTTCAAGTACTGCCTCGGCTGCGGACTGAAACTGCAGGCGGCAGTGCCGGCGCCGGCGCCGGCCGAGATCCCCAAGGCGGCTTCGGCGCCCGAGGAACCCGCGGGTTTTGGCGTGGCAAGGAACTTTGCCCCTCCCGCGCCCATGGTGACCCAGCTGGCGGGCAGTCCGGTCGCGGCCTCCCCGGTTTCGAGTGCGGGGGCGCGTGCCTCGGTGGCCGCTCCCGCCGCTGCACCTGTGGTTCGGCCCATGGCCGCTTCGGGATCAGCTCCCCAGGCGCTCCGTCCCGGCGCGGCCGTAGCCGGTCAGCGAGTCGCGCCGGCTTCAGTCGCAGCGGCGGGCAGCGCCGCATCAACGCACGCCCCCTCCGCGGTGGTACCAGCAGTTGTTCCCACACAGGATCCTTCTCGTCCGCGAGTATCAACATCTCCGCAGGACGCAGTCGCCGAATCGAGGATCGCCTCGGCTCCGACCGCCTGGCGTCCCGGCGGTGGAACCGGTTCCGCACCGAATCCACTGCTGTCAGCGCCAGCGGCGGCATCTAGTCCTTCGGCCGCTGCAGCACCGGTCCCCGTCAGAGTGGCGCCTGTGCCTAGCCCGATCGCCGTCGCCCCGGCCCCGTCGGCCCCGGGGGCGTATGGTCCAACGGCGTTTGCCACGGGCCCGGCCGCTGTCCCGGCGCCCGCCCCAGGGCCAGTGGTGTGCCCGCGCTGTGGCAAGCCGGTTGCCGCTGGCTTTGCCTTCTGCGGGGCCTGCGGTCATCGCATGAAGGCAGCCGCGGCGGTTGAGGATGCCCTGGAAATGGCAGCCCCCACGCCTGAGCCTGTGAAGGTCGCGGTTCGTGGCCAGCTCACGCTCATCCGCCCTGATGGGACCGAGGGCGGAATTCATCCGCTGCGCCAGGGCGAGAATCTGATCGGACGCGGTCAGGGCCATCTTTTCGATGCCGATCCCTACCTGTCGCCTCGCCACGCCGAATTCGTGCTCACCGAGGAGGGACTGGAAGTCCGCGACCTGCGCAGTTTGAACGGCGTGTTCGTGAAACTGACACAAGAAGAACAGCTGGAGTCGGGCGACACCTTCCGCATCGGCCAGGAGCTACTTCGCTTCGACATCATCTCTCCCCCATCGCCGCTCGAAGACGGAACAGAGATCATCGGCACCCCCAACCCGGGCTTCTGGGGCCGTCTGTCCGTCATCGTCGGTCGGGACGTAGACGGACCAGCGTTCCCGCTCTTCGACGAGACGGTGGTACTTGGACGTGAGCGGGGCGACATCCTCTTTCCCGAGGACGGCTATGTCTCGGGCACGCACGCCCAGATCGCGCTCAGCCAAGGCCGCGTCTGCCTGACCGACCTTGGCTCGTCGAACGGCACCTTCCTCCGGGTTCGCGAGGTGCGAGCCGTGCCGACCGGCAGTCTGCTACTGATGGGCCAGCAGCTCTTCCGCGTGGCCTATCAGTAGTTACTTCTTTTCGCCCGGCTTGTTGAAGAAGGCCTTGCGCAGGTCTTCGTTCTGCTTGGGCTCGACGTAGCGAAAACCGCCAGGGATCTTGAACCGCTGCCCGTCGTCGAAGTCCAAGATGACGTCCACCGGGCCCTTGTCCCCGCTGGGGGTCACGACGTTGATCTTCTCTTTGGACGAAATGACCACCTGCTCGGCCACGTGACCGCCGAATGAAACGCGAACCTGCGTCTTGCCCGGATGCAGTCCTGCCCCGACGATGTTGATGTGGTCGCCGCCGGCTGTGATGCCCTCGGCGGGCTCCACGCGATCGATGCGGAGCCTGGTCTCATCGCAGGCTGCCATGAATGCCAAAACAAGACAGGCCAAGGACAGCCCCAAGACGCGTTTCATGTGCGCTCCTCCTTAGATTTTCGCCACCTTATCCCGCCTGAACTCTGTGGTCAACGCTGGGATTCTGAGTTGTGTGTGGTAGACCGGCAAACATGGCGATAACGCCCTTCCGTCTGGTGAAGGCCCCACCGAAGTCGCCACTGTCCTGGTAGGCCGCGATGGCCAGGAACGGCGGCAACTCCCGTGGATACCCGACTCGTACTGCGCGACATTGAGACGCTCCTGGAGGGCGCAGGCGCGGGGACGCCGGTCGAGGTCTATGGTGCTGCTGGCGCCATGGGGCCGGCCATCGCCGCGCACCTAGCCTGCGGCACCACGGCTCCCCTTCTCTACCTGGTCGCTGGTGAGGATCTGGTCGAGGCGCGATCGGCCGACCTATCCTTCTTCCAGGCGCCGCGAAAGTCGGTCGAGGATCCGCTGGCCCCGCCGCCGGTCTTGGATTTTCCCGCGCCCGAAGTCTCGCCCCACGCCGAAATGCAGCCTGATCGGCGCACCATCATGCGCAGGCTGGCACTCCTGTACCGGCTGGGTCATGGCCAGGCGCCCGCCGTGGTGGTGGGGGCGGCTTCCGCGGTGTTCCGCCGCGTGATTCCCCCAAAGGAATTTGCTGATCTCTGCCGGGTGGTCGAAGACCACGCCACGCTGGACCGCGATTCCTTCATCAAGGACCTGTTGCGGGCCGGATACGGCCGGGCGCCGGTGGTCGAGGATCCAGGGACCTTTGCCGTGCGCGGGGCGGTCATCGACGTCTTCCCTCCAGTTTACAAGCACCCGGTACGCATCGAACTCTTTGGCGACGAGGTGGAGTCTCTTCGCCTGTACGACGCCGCCACCCAGCGCACCCTGCGAACCATCGGCCGACTTGCGATTCACCCGGTGCGGGAGACCGTGGTGACCGCAGGGGCCGACACCCGTTCGCGCCTGCTCGCCGCGGCCGACCACGCGGCCTTCCCGTCGAGCAAGACCCGCTACCTCTTGGAGCAAATCGAGCGCGGCGAGGACTTCTTTGGCAGCGAGGCGCTGGCGCCGATTTTTCACGCCCGGCTCGGCTCGTTCTTCGACTACCTGCCGCCACAGACCCGCGTGGTGGTCGAGGATCCGCCGGCCATCCTGGAAGAGGCGCGCCGCACTTTCTCCCGCGTGCGCGAGAGTGCCGTACATCGCCGGACCGAGCATCGACTCGCCCTTGATGCCGAGGAGTTTCTGCTCGACGAGGAGCAGGCGCGCGCGGTCTTGAGTACATGGCCGCGCCTGGAATTGCGCGGGATCGAGATGACCTCGCCAGCCGGCGATCGGCCCGCGCCGCGCGTCCGTGTGACGGCGGAGCCAAACACCAGCCTGCGCGCCGAGCTTTTGCACGAACGTGGCGACGAGGATGTCGGGCACGCCCTGTGCGAACGCATCCGGCGCTGGCAGACAGCGGGCTACCGGGTGTGCCTGGCGGCGCCCAGCCGGGCCCACGCTGACCGGCTGGCCGGAGTCCTGCAGGCTTTCGGGCTGGAGCCAGAAACCCCGCGCGAACATAGCGAAGGGGGCGCGCACGGCCTGCTCACGCGCAACACGACCCGAGCGTCGCTCGAGATCCTGGTCGGACCGCTGACCCGCGGATTTCGCCTGCCTGAACAACGTCTGGTGCTCATCGCCGAGGAGGAGATCTTCGGCGTGCGCGCGCACCGCGAAACCCCGACCGCCAAGGTGACGGGATTTGGCGAGCTGGCCGAGATCGCTGAAGGGGATCTGGTCGTCCATGACGAACAGGGCGTGGGCCGCTACCGGGGCCTGAAGAAACTCACGCTGCGTGGGGTGGCGCAGGACTTTCTGCATCTGGAGTACGATGGCGGAGGGCTCTACGTCCCGGTCTACCGCATCGGCGTGGTGCACAGGTTCGTCGGCGGCACGCCGGAAACAGTCCGGCTCGACAAGCTGGGCGGCGCCACCTGGGTGGAAAAGCGACGCCGGGTATCTGCTGAGGCACGCAAGCTGGCCGAAGATCTGCTGCAGCTGTACGCCCAGCGACAGGCTTTGCCTGGCCACGCGTTCTCCCCGCCGGACGTGGTCTTTCGCGAATTCGAGGAAACCTTCCCCTTCGAGGAGACCCCTGACCAGGACAAGGCCATCGCGGCGGTGCTGGCCGACATGCAAGACGAGGCGCCCATGGATCGCCTGGTGTGCGGGGACGTGGGCTACGGCAAGACCGAGGTCGCCCTGCGCGCGGCACTCTTGGCGGTACTCGGCGGCTACCAGGTCGCGGTGTTGGCACCCACCACGGTCTTGGTCGAGCAGCACGCGGTGACTTTTGCAGAGCGGCTGCGCAACTTCCCGGTGCGGGTGGGATCGCTGTCGCGTTTTCGCGGCAAGAGTGAACAGCGGGACACCGTTGTCGCGCTGGCTGCGGGGAAACTGGACATCGTCATCGGCACCCACCGCCTGCTGTCGCGGGACGTGCACTTTCGGCGATTGGGCTTGCTCATCATCGACGAAGAGCAACGATTCGGGGTGGCGCACAAGGAACGGCTGAAAGAGATGCGCTCGCAAGTGGACGTGCTCACACTCACCGCGACACCGATTCCGCGCACCTTGCAAATGGCCATGACAGGCATGCGCGCGATCTCAATCATCGCCACCCCGCCCGCCGATCGGCTGGCCATCCGCACCTTCGTTTGTAGCTTCGATCCCGATCTCTTGCGCGAGGCGATCGCCAAGGAGCTGGCGCGTGGAGGCCAGGTCTTCTTCGTGCACAACCGGGTCGAGGATCTCCAAAAATGGACACGCGACATCGCCGCCCTGGCGCCCGGGGCGCGCGTGGGTATGGCGCACGGTCAGATGCCTGAAGCCAAACTGGAACGGGTGATGATCGACTTCGTCGACGGCCGCTACGACATTCTTTGCTGCACGACCATCATCGAGTCGGGGCTCGATATCCCGCGCGCCAACACCATGATCGTCAACCACGCCGATCGCTACGGCCTGGCCCAGCTCTATCAGTTGCGTGGGCGCATCGGCCGCGCCAAGGAACGCGCCTTCTGCTACCTGGTGGTGGCAGGGGAAGGCGGACTTTCGGCCCAGGCCCGCCAGCGGCTTGCGGTGTTGCAGCGATTCACCGAACTGGGCGCCGGATTTCAGGTGGCGACACATGACCTCGAAATCCGCGGCGCTGGCGAAATCCTGGGCGATCGGCAATCCGGCCTGCTCGCCGCCGTGGGCTTCGACACCTACGCGCGCATCCTGGAAGAAGCCGTGGCCGAGCTGCGCGGACAGCCCATCCGCAACGAGTTCGACCCCGAGATTGCGGTCGACCTGCCGGCCTTCTTGCCCGACGACTACATTCCCGACATGGGCCAGCGACTCGACTTCTACCGGCGTCTGGCGCAAGCCCACGACGACGGCGACGTACGTGCCACCCTGGCCGAGTTGGAAGATCGCTACGGGCCGCTGCCCGACGAAGCCCGCCTACTCGGCGAGGTTATGAGCGACAAGACCCTGGTCCGCCGCACAGGAGCGCGCGCCTACGAGCTGACCGCAGGCCGGCTGGTCCTGTCCGCCGGGGTGGATGCGCGCCTGGATCCGGCCAAGGTCATGCGCCTCGTCCAGCGCAAGGGCAGCCGCTGGAAGCTCTCGCCTGACATGCGGCTATCGTATGCCTTCGACGACGAGGAGAAGCGCGACCACCTGGCCGCCGCGCGCAGGCGGCTGCAGGAGGTGTTGGCGTGCGTGACGGGATAGCACCGCAGCGCCCTATTTCCTCCTGTACCAGTATCGGTACGCCTCCCTGAAGCCGAGCTTGTGGTACAGCAGCGCCGGCCAGCCGCCAAGACTCAGCTCCTCAATCCGAAAATCCTAGCGGGCCTTGCTTTTCTGGTACGTCCCCACCAGTTCGACCCGCGCCAGGATGTGCGCCTGCATGGCCTTTTCAAGTTGCGCTTTGCTGGGTTGTTTGAGATCCGGCAAGAGTGCATCGAGCGCATAGAGCTTGAAAAAATAGCGGTGGCGTCCGACGGGCGGGCAAGGGCCGCGCCACCCGGGTTGCTTCCAGTCATTGAGGCCGTCACGGGTGCCCGCAGGCAGGCCAGCCCCCGGGGCCAGGCCACGAGCGGAAGCAGGCAGATTGTAGACCACCCAGTGCACCCAGGTCATCTTGGGCGCCGCGGGATTGGGTGCGTCCGGATCATCGACAATCAGGGCGAAGCTCTTGGTTGCCGCAGGCACCTCCGCCCACGCCAGCCCGGGTGCGAGGTCCGCTCCCTCACAGGTGTGAAGGGCGGGAATCTCACCGTTCGGTGAAAAATCCGACGAAGTCAGAAGCATGGCACCACCTCCCGAAGCGGCAGCGGCCGCAAACGTCAGCAACAAAGCAGCGAAGAGGGAGAAACACCACTTCATGAGTGACGATGCCAAGAATACCCTGCCCCGGGCAAAGATCATCAAGCCAACTGTCCGGAGAGGCATTGATGGCCTGTCGAATCGCCACGAGGTGTTGCTAGAAGCTCGCACCTGTGCCATGCAAGCAGAATGCGTCGCTGTTTTCCCTGTCTCGCGGCCCTCGCCCTTTTTGCCTGCAAGCCCAGCCCCAGTCCGGGAGCCAAAGCCCCCGCGCGTTCCGGGCCGGTTCTGGCCCGCGTCGACGACACCGAGATCACGGCCAGCGATCTGCAGGAGGTTCTGGCCCGCTATTCCCACATGCCCTTCGTGCCTGCGCGCTACTCGACGCCCGAGAAGAAGAAAGAGCTGCTCGACGGCCTGATCCGCTACGAGTTGATGGCCCGCGAAGCGCTGCGGCGCGGCTATGACCGTGATCCCGACGTACAGCGCATCGCCAAGAAGCAGATGGTGGCCCTGTTCGAGAAGCGCGAGATAAACGACAAGCTGCGCGCCGAGGACGTTTCGGCGGCAGACATCGACAAGTTCTACAACGAGCACAAATCCGAATTTGTTCGTCCCGAGGAGGTTCGGATCAGCCAAATCCTGGTGCACGACGCGGCCACGGCGCGCCGGATCGCCGCCGAGGCCAAAACCGCCGGGCACAGCGACGTCAAGTCTTTTCGCGATTTGGTCGAGCGCTATTCGGAGGATGCAGACTCCAAACCGCGGGCCGGCGACTTGACGTTCTTCGACCGCAAGACCACCCGCGTGCCCAAGGAGGTGATCGAGGCCGCCTTCGCCTTGGCCGCGACCAACGACGTGGCGGGACCGATTACCTCTGACAAGGGCTTTCACATCATCAAGCTGACCGAGCGCCGGCCCGAGACCACGCGGTCCCTGGCGGAAGCCAAGGTCGATATTCAGAAACGACTGCTTGAACAGATGCGTACGCAACGAAGACGAGATCTGGCCGAAGAGATGCGAAAGTCGATTCGCGTGGAGATCTATCAAGACGAGCTGGCCAAGGTCACTGTCGCGCCGCCCCCGGATGGCGGCCCGCCTGGCCCTAAAGCGACACCCGCCGGCCCGACACCGACCGCAGCGCCTACCCCAAAACCCTAGGAATCCATTCCATGTCTATGGTCCGACTGTGCCTCGCCGCCTTCTTGGTTCTACTGCCCACGGTGGTTCAGGCGCGCGTGGTTGAGAAAATCGTCGCTGTGGTTGGCAACGACATCATTCTGCAAAGCGAGGTCGAAGAGCGGGCCGCGCCGGCGATGGCTGAAATTGCCGCCATCGCCAATCCCGCCCAGCGGGCGGCGCGCGCCTCCGCCCTCCGGCGCCAGATCCTCGAACGCATGGTGGACGAGCAACTCCTGGTCCAGGAGGCTGCCGATCTCAAGATCTCCATCAGCAGCGATGAGGTCGACCGATCGATTGAACAGATTAAGAAAGACTACAACATCGACGACGCCCAGTTGCGCGAGGAACTGAACAGGCAGGGCATGACCTTGGCGGCCTACCGACAGAACACGAAACGCGAGATCCTGAAGTATCGGGTCATCAACATTGCGGTGGGTTCGAAGGTCAACGTGAGCGACACAGATATCCAGACCTACTACGAACGCCACATGCAGGCGGCCAACATCCAGGTCCATGCCAGCCACATCTTCCTGGCCATCCCAGAAGGCGCCGACCTGGCCGCCGCCCAGGAGAGGGAAAAGCAGGCCCAGCTGCTGTTGCACCGAGCCCAGTCAGGAGAGGACTTTTCCCGCCTGGCGCGCGAGTATTCCGAGGACCCTGCCACCCGCGCGGAGGGCGGGGACCTCGGCTGGTTCGGCAAGGACATCCTGCCCAAGCCCATCGAGGAGTTGGTTTTTTCGATGAAAGTCGACGAGGTGCGCGGCCCGGTGCGCGCCGATCGCGGCTTTCACGTCATCAAGCTGCTAGGCAAGCGCGCCCAGGACCCCAAGCCCCTGGCTGAAGTTCGCGACCAGATCCGCGGTCAATTGCGCCAGCGCGAGATGGAACGGCAAACCAAGAATTTTCTCAGCGAGCTACGCAAGAAGACGCTCGTTGATATCAGGATGTAGTGTGTATCCCTCGCCAGGGAGGTACCGGTCGACACCCCGACTTTGGCGAATGTTGTCGGCGGCAGCGGGACAATCGCACCGCTGCCGCTCCTCCGCCAAGTGCGCTACTGCCCGGCGACACAGACGCCCTGGATGCAGGTCGCGTTCACCCCGCACGCCTTGTCGCACGTGCCGCAGTTGTTGTCGTCGAATCTGAGATCGGTGCACTTGCGCTGGCATTCACTGTAGCCCGCGCCCAGGGTGCTGCAGGGTTGACACGTTTGACCGGCGCATAGCCGCTTCGTGGGACCACACACGTTGCCGCACCCCCCGCAGTTATCGGGATCGTTGTCGAGATTCGCGCAGGCCTTGCCGCAGTCCGTG
>Ga0265330_10000340_pt1 | contig 33366 bp, 29 predicted proteins | sample 41919metaG_FD_202083 | JGI IMG/M metagenome (GOLD analysis project Ga0265330, IMG submission 202083) | Rhizosphere microbial communities from Carex aquatilis grown in University of Washington, Seatle, WA, United States - 4-19-19 metaG | ecosystem: Host-associated > Plants > Roots > Rhizosphere...
TGACGATCAGTTTTTTTTCGTGAAGCGACCGGGCCTGCCGCTGCAGCGACTCAAGCTTGCGCCGGCTCATGCCTTCGACCGCGTTCTCAAGATCGTCAATGTTCGCGGTGGCGAGTTCGGTCACGGTCTTAACCCCGGCTTCGTAGAGCTTGGCGTGATCCGAGCGGCGGATCTTGTAAATGAGACAAATATCGTCGCACGCTTCCGCATCAGCCTTGCAGAGCGCGAACCACGGCGATTCTTTGCAGGCCGAAGCGAGGAACGGCGCCGGCTTTTCGCCAGCAATGATCTTTTCTATTTCGCGCAAGGTCAAATGAAAATCGTCCAGCGCCTCGTTAATGCGCACGTCCACTGTTCGCATCTCGGCATCGATCAGGTGCCCGTATTCCGGCCGCACCCCCTGCATCTTTTCGAGAATGAGCGCGTAAAAAGCCAGCTGAAAACGGTACTCGTCCTTTACGTCCTCGGGGCGTTCGATGTATGAAGACTTAATATCGTAAGGTTCGTAAATATAGTCGCCCAGCTTGGAGCGGCGCCCCAAAGGCAATGACGTTTTGAAAAGCAGGTCGGGCACGCCGACCCATGCGCCGTCAATAAGGCGGCCGTGATAAATTATCTTGCTCCCGTTGGCCATGAGTTCGGCGGTCCGGTTGAAAAGATCATTCTCGTCGCCGTACTCCGGCACCTCGTCGTAGTCGCCGTAATGCCCGACGACGTCCTTCTCGTGCACGACCCCGTGCTCCCAAATTTTTTGCGTGAGCTCGTTCACTTCGGCTTTTTCATTTTCGTCGCCGTAAATATCCCAATACACCCAGTGCGGGCAGCGCAGGTGCTTGTAGAACATGGTGGCCGTAATGCGCGGCGGGCCTTTGCGGGCGGCGGACTTTTTTTTATCGAGCTTGGCTCGATTGCGGCGTAAGGCGGGCATTTAGCGATTAAGCACGGAATAAACGGAGGCGAGAATGTTGAGAGCGACGAGCGCGGTGAAAGAATACTTCCGCACCTTGGCGAATGTCAACTGATCCGGATCAAAGGCCGGGAACTTTCCCGCCGGATCATGGACCATGACCGTGCCCATGATCTTGTCTTCGAGAGTGCGGCGGCGGCGATCGACGAGCATCCAAAGAATGGTGGCGCCGAAAGCGGCGTCAATGAGCACGGCGAGCGCGGCCGGCGCGCCGGCGAGCGCGGAAACGCTCACAAAACCGCCGACGGCGGCGAAAAGCAAAAGCCGGACGGCGGCGCGTCCGTAACCGATGCCGTCGCGGTTGGGCTCGTCGAGGCGCGTCAGTTTTAAATGCAACAGCAGGCGCCCCAGCGTCACGCCATGGCGGCCGTTAAAATAAACATAATAAATGACGGAGATCGCGGCGACGAGCAAAATGACCGCAAGATCGGCGTTCGCGCTCGCGAGCGCCGGATCGACGCCATCGGCCGCCGCAACGTAATAATAAATTCCGGAAATTATCATGCTGGGGAGCATGATCGCAAACTGGTCGATGATGGCGGCAAATATCTGCCGCCAGAATCCCGCGTGTTTCATATATTTTAGCTCGGCGTTTTTACGCCTCGCGATTCATGATTCAGGATACACGATTCATGAATCCGTTAGAATTCGTGAATCTTGAATCTTGGATCGTGAATCGGCCTATCAAGGCCTCAGGTTGGGCAGCGATGAATAATTATTCCCCGCGTTCCAGAACAAAAAACCGGCGCTCCCTGTTTCGCGCGCGGCCTTTACCTGCGCGAGTATCTTGTCGGGTGTATAGACCGCGCCCAAATTAAAGGCCTGAAGCCACGGCCGTTGCGAGGCGACCTTTGGTTTGGCCGGATCGGCGCCAAGCTGAACGATCACCTCATTGCCCTTTTTGAGCGAATCGTCGACGATCTCGTACGGATGGTCGGCGGGGTTCTTGAATTTGAGCGTGCCGGCCGGATAATGCGACGGGTAGACCATCGGCGAGACAAAATCGAAATGTAAGAGCGCGTCGGCGTACCATTGGCCTATCCCGAGGTCCGTCGTGTGCCAAGTGGTAAAACCGAAAACATCGACGGAAGTGCGGATGCCCACGCCGCGCAGTTCTTTATCCATGTATGCGAAGAATCGCCCGATCACGCCGCGCATGGTCTCGTGTTTGTCATCAAAGACCGGAAAAACGATGTTCGAAGTTTTGCCGTCGGTGGCGAAACGGACATAGTCGAATTGAACTTCGTCAAAACCGCGGCCGTACGCTTCGCGGCTGATATCGGCGTTATATTTCCACGCTTGGGTGGCGGCCGGATCCAGCCAGGAGAGCCCTTTGGCGTCGTGCCAAAGCGAGCCGTTCGCCAAATGCAAGGCGATCTTCGGATTCTTTTCGGCAAAGGCCGGATCCTCAAAAACGGGAACGCGAGCAATGAGATAAAGCCCATCGTTATGGGTCGCGGCGACGATCCGATCAAGATCTTTGATTATAATTTTCGTCGGCGCTTCCGCTTTGAGGGCGGCTGTGGTCGGTTCAAAAGCCAGCGAACCGTTCTCGGTCTTAAGATCGAGCACGATCGCGTTCACGCCCTTGGCCTTGACCGAGTCGATTAACGCGACATAATTCTTGTACGACGATGCGGTTGAGGCGGTCACATAGACGCCGCGAACTTCCGCCGGCAGAGGCAAATGCGCGGGAACGGACGCCGCGACCGGCGCAACCGGAGCCGGCGCGGCCGTCGTCGCAATTTTGACCGGACGAGGCGAAGCCGCGAACGCCCAAATTCCGACGGCGACGACGGCCAGAACCGCCAAAACAACCCCAACGACAATTGGGACGCGACGACCGGGGTTCTTTGCCGTTTCCGTTGGTTCCACATTCATAATTCTAAATGCCGAAAGCCGGCGCGATCACCGAAGCGGTTCCGTCCTTGAACACGCCGTCGAGGTCCGGGTTGTAGCCGTTAACGGCGCCGCCGGAAGCCAGCGATGAAACAAGCGCCGGGGTTACCGAACTTACGAACTGCGGAAATATGCCGTTCACCGCGCGGTCGGATTCGGACATGAGGTGGGTCGCGGCGCCGAGAACGACGTTCATTTCGTTGCTTGCGAGTTTATAAATAAATCCCGAGGGAATATCGTTTGCCGAAAGAGCGTTGCCCAAGGAATAATTAACGAACTGCGAAACATCGACATCGCGAACGCGGTGCGACCAATCATTGCCGTAAAGCGCGAGCGCCTGCGCTTCGGTCGGGATCCAGCGTAAGACGCCATAGGGCTCGACGGCATAGGTCTTGGGATCCGACTGGATCTTTACGAGGTATGTGCCGGCGCGGATGGGAACAACATGGCCCAACCCAATGTCGGTTAGTTGGTCGGCCGGCACGGTCACGATGCCGTTAAAATCGGAGAACCATGATCCGTAAGAGGTCTGGTCGGCAAAAACATTTCGTTTATCGGCCAAGTACCAATAGACGGCCGATGAAGCGGCGGTTTTGATCCGGTCCCCCGGCACGATGACCGTGAACTTCTTGGCTTGGCTCGCAACCGTCGAGCCCGCGGCCGTGACCGAAGAAACGGTATAAGAATATTCGCGGCCGCGCGTAAGGCCGGAGACGGCCACATCGTGCGATGTCGTTCCCGTCAAACTGCCCGCGGTAATGGGCGTTGTTAGCTGCGGCGAAGTAACGGTCACGGCCGAGGCGCTCAAAACGTCGGTGTCCCAAACGATATGCGCGCTGTAGCTCGCGCCCGAACCGGAATTAACGCTGCTCCAGGCGCCGATCCTCGGACCGTCAACGATCTGCGGCTGTCCCGCGCTTGAAGCGCTCGCGAGCGCGACCGCGACCTGAACCGTTTTAATATCGGTCGGGTCTTGCGGGTCGGCATATTTCACAAAAACAATGTCGTTCTGTCCGGTCTCGATCTGCCCGTTCCCCTGCTCCGGCGCGGCTTGGTGCACGATGAGCGGAACGGTTTCGAAGACGCCGCTCGCCTCCGCGGTCTCCCGCATATTCACCGTTTCCTTGTCCCCGCCGACGGTCGTGATCGTCAAAGCCGATGAGACGTTTTCGACGACCGCGCCGCGGCGATTAAGATCCGCATCATCGACGCGCACCGTGATAACGCCTGACGAAGTTTTGATCGTTGAAATTTCCGCGCCGCCAACGTTAAGCGCGCGCACCGATGCGGCCGGCGAGCGGATAACGCCGTCGCCGATCGTACCGGCATTCGCGATCGACCCGTTGGGCATGTTCAAAACATGGCCGCCCAACGAAAGGGTCGCATCGGCGCCGACCGTCAGGGTGCCGTTTACCGCGGTGTCGCCCGTGAGCGAAAAAACGCTCTTACCGGTCAATTTCAAATTTCCGTATGAAACGGCTTCAACGCTCACCGCGCCGGAAACCGGACGATATTCGACCGTGGAAGACGAACCAACGGAAAAACCGCCGCCTGAAATGTTGAGCGGCCGGCCCAGAGAACCGGACAGAACGATCGTGCCGCTCCCCGCCGACAAAGCGCCGCCGGAAAGACCAAGGCCGCCCATGACCGCAACCGTGCGCGAACCGATATTCAATGTTCCGTCGGTCACGGAAAGCGCGCCGTCAACGTTAAGGTCGTCGCCCAGACCCACGGTCCCGTTAGCCGACGATATCGTCAAGCCGCCAAAATGCCGGCCGCCCGAGGTGATGGTTTTACCGCTTGCGCCGTTCATGGTGACGGTGCTTGCGGCCATCGTTACGGAGCCGCTTTCAAAATCCCAGTTGCCGGAAACATTGATCAACGCCGCTCCTGATTCGAGCGAACCGCCAGTGATCGCAAAATCGCCGCCAATATTCAAAGCTTGGCTTCCCAATTTAAGCGCGCCGCCGGTCAAATTCAGCGTGCCGGAAACAATGAGCGGCGTTTGCAGGGTCAGGTCGGCGGAAGTGGCGAGCGACGACGGCACGATCCCGGAGAGATCCCATGTCACCGTACTGCCGGAATTAAGCGTGATCGCGTCGCCGGAGACCGGAACCGCGTCGCCTTCCCAATTTTGCGAATTTGAGGCCGCGTGATCCGCGGCGTTCGCGGACCAAGAATGCGTCGCCGCCCTAACGACCGTGGCCGCGCCGGAGACAACGGCGAGCGCCGCAACAAAGATAAAAACAAGAAATCGCGCGTATTTCATAGGATATTCAGTATATCGTATTTAGCGGCCGAACGCTATTGACCCGCCCCGTTGCAACAAGTAATGTTTATGAACGATGAACAATAAACAATGAACAATTAATGCTTCGCACTAATACGACAGAATCGTTCATAGTTCATAGTTCATCGTTCATAGTTCATAGTTCATCGTTCATATCAATATGAAAACCGCCGAAGCCGTTACCGAAGGACATCCCGATAAGGTTTGCGACCAAATAGCCGACGCCATTTTGGACGCTTATTTGTTTCGCGACCCTGACGCGCGCGTCGCGGTCGAGGTCTTTGGTTCGCACGGGCTACTCGTCATCGGCGGCGAGGTGACGAGTGCGGCGCAAGTTGATGTCGAAGCGATCGCCCGTAAGGTCTACACCGACATCGGATATTCAGACGACATTGAAGTGCTCGCCAACTTGCACCAGCAGTCCCCCGAAATCGCGGCGGGTGTGAACGCGGGAGGCGCCGGCGACCAAGGAATAATGCACGGTTATGCAACGATCGAGACCAAAGAGATGATGCCGCGGCCGTTCGTGCTCGCGCAACGCCTCGCACAAGGCCTCGCCGACCTTCGTCGGCATGATAAAGAATTTTCATGGTTGAAACCCGACGGCAAAACGCAGGTGACCACCGACGGTCGCGCGATTGCGAACATCATCGTCTCAACCCAGCATGATCCGCTCATTTCGGTCGAAGCGATGAAGCCGCTCATCGTGCGCTCGCTCATCATGCCGATCGCCAATGATCTGCAGGGGGTTAAGATCATGATAAATCCCGCCGGCAGTTTCACGCAGGGCGGCTTTGGCGCCGACACCGGACTCACCGGGCGCAAGATAATGGTCGACGCTTACGGACCGCTCATTCCGCATGGCGGCGGCGCGTTCTCGGGAAAAGACGCCACCAAGGTCGACCGTTCGGCCGCGTACATGTGCCGCTTTGCGGCCAAGTGCATCGTGGGAAACGGGCTCGCCAAGAATTGCATGGTCTCGGTGGCATATGCGATAGGACAAGAAGCGCCGGTAATGCTCACCGCCCGCTCCGGCGACGGCAAGGACCTGACCGAGATCCTAACAAAGCATTTTGATTTTCGGCCGCTCGCGATCATCGAACGGCTCAAACTGAAACGCCCGATTTATCAACCGACCGCCTGCTACGGCCATTTCGGCCGCGAGGGTTTTCCGTGGGAAGAGGTGTTTAGCTTGTAGCCCGTGGCAAATGGCCCGTGGTTAAAAGAAAAATTCCGCATTGCGGAATTTTTCTATAACTATTTGCTATGTGCGATATGCTAACTTACAGCACCGATTCCTTGGCCTGCTTCGCCACGCGGAACTTGACAACGGTCTTAGCGGCGATCTTGATGGTGGCGCCGGTCGCGGGGTTGCGGCCCATGCGCTCGGCGCGGTGGACCTTAACGAGCTTGCCCAAGCCCGGGAGTGTGAACTGGCCGTTCTTCTTCACTTCCTTGAGCGCCAGCTCGACCATCTTCTCTAAGAATGAATTAACGTCCTTTTTGGACAACCCGGTCACCTCGGCGAGCGCGGCGACTTCTTGGCTCTTGGTCATTTTGGCCATACATTTTAAGCGCAATAGCGCTGTGGATAATTATTATGTATAAAAAGTATCAGATTTCTTAACAAAACGCAAAATTGTTATGAACAGTCCCGTCAAGGCTGGAGTGCTTCCTCTGAATTTCCGTCAACGCTGATCACCACCGACTTAACGGTTGGGAACTGCATCAGCGTTTGCGTGATCTGCGCGCGAATGGCGGCGACAAGACACGATCCGCCAACGCCTTCTTCGATCCGCTTGTCAAAATCAATGCGCGCCACCCCGTTGTCGATCGCCAAAGAATTTACCTTCACGCCCTGATTGATCGAATTGAAATATCCGGCGTTCGCTTCATCCCATGACAGCCCGGAAAACAATTGTTCAAGCGCGGCGCGAGCGGTATCCGGCGTTTGCGGCACTTGCCTCTGCACCGGATAAACTAATCCGCAATCGATCATTTTTTTATTAAAGTCGCTGTTGCTGAAATAAACCTTGACCGTTTGCATGGGCATGGTGACCGTTGCGGCCCTGATCGTTGCCGTCGCCGGACGCGCAACAAACGCGAACGCCCAATAAGCGCCGAGCGCGGAAAGGGCAAAAAATCCGGCAAGCGCGGCAGCGAACATGCCGACCGCTTTGCGGATCGGAAACTGATAACGGTATTTCTTGCGCTTGTCCATAAGATCATTATTAAAAACTATGTTAAGTATATCATTTAAAAATATAAAAATCACCCTGCCCGGTTTCCCGGACAGGGTGCGCGTTCATTGATTGTTGCGCAACCTAAATGTCACAACCTCCTCCTCCGCCGCCGCCGAAAGACCCGCCAATGTCGAATCCTCCACCTCCGCCTCCGCCGCCGCCCCAACTGCCGCCGCTGTCAAAGACAGAAACGGATGCGGCCGGCGCGAAGTAATCGTTGTTTGAACTGGAAACAGATACGATCGTTGTCGACGAAGATGGGGTGTAGGACGCCCGCGCTCGCCGACGCCGCCGCGCCGCTTCTTCCACATCGCTTTCCGCCTTTTTGATGGCCTGCCGCGCCTGTTTCATCGCTTTTTCGGCCTTTTCCACTTGATCGTCCAGGTTGGACGCTTTGTCGATCGCGGCAAAGAGTTTCGCCGCCTCCTGCTGCAGCTCGCTTGCTTCGTTGCCAACATCGCTTTCGTGGTCGGCAATGTATTCCCTGGCAGCAGAAACAGCCGATGGCGCATCGCGCCTAAGACGCTCAATTCGCGCCAGCAGACGCTCATGCCTGTCATCTTCTTCCTTTGCCCTAGACATGATCCCGTTGATCGCCGACGCCGCCTTGCCGATCTCCTTGACCAAGCGAAGGTAGTCGGGCTTCGCATCCGCGAGGCCGTCCCTTGCTTTGGCCAAACATTGAGCAGCGGATTGCAGGCCTTGCCTCATCTCACTGGCCTCTTCACCCAACGACGATCCGTGCGTGTCGACAAACGCCCCGGCCTTGACGAGATCTTCCTCGACATTTTCCAAGTCGCGCGGCGCTTCGACCCTTGCCGCGTCCAAATTGGCCTTGAGTACGATGATCGACTGCAAGTACGACTCGGCCTGATCAAGCCAAGCCTTTGCCTGGCCGATCTCCTTGTCGGCCCGGGCCCATTCCTGTTCGCCTAGCGCCGCTTCGCCCTTATCCAAGCAGGCGACGGAATCATTGAGACGAACGCTGGCTTCATCGGCGTTGCCTTTAACAAGCCGACAACAACTTTCGGCGTATGTGGCGAGCAGGTCGGCGGACTCTCTTCGGCGGGCCGTGATCGATTCCCTGATGCCGTCGATCCTTGCACGCTCTCTGACGAGCGCCGTCCGAAGCTTTGCCTTTTTTACGGGCATTGCATCAAGCGAACTCTGCGCTTGCTTTGCCGATCCCATTCCCTCCTCGACAAGACCGAGAAGCTTTCTTGGGTCTTTGCCATTAACCATCTCCCGCGCTACATCCAGCTTGGCGGTCGCTTCTTCCAATTGCTTCCGTTCGGCTGTCGTCTTGAAACCCTTGCTCTCCAAGTCCGTTGCCGAATGCGCGACCTTGTCAATGGCGACAACAAGTTTGGCCAGCTTCTCCGACATCGATTCCACCAGCTCCCGAACACGCATACGGGCGGATTGCGCTTTACGGATCTCGGACCGCGCCGATTCGAGTTGTCCCAAAACATCGAGGTAGTTCTTGTCCATGGCCGCATATTCTTCAGCCGACAATCCCCCGGTGTTCGGATTGGAGGCCGATGATTCGCTTAGTCGGCCGTAGCGTTCGTTTGCCCCCGCGATGGAAGACCTGGCGACAGCGATCGATCTATCCATTTCAGCCAACTCCGTCTCTGGCACGAGCTTGACCAACGAATCCCTCCCTCTCTGAAGTTCGAGGACATCTTCGTCAAGACTGACAACCAGCGAACCGCATTGATCGGCTTTGGATCTTGCGTCTTGTTGAGCAACACGCCGAGCAATGACCCGGCGCCGCCACACGACCCCGATCAAGATGATCGGAATGAAAGCCATGAGTACCAGTAGCCCCTTTAAAACAGTCCATAAACCGGAATAATCGGTCGGCGGAGGAGGTGGGGGGGGTGGGTTGTTCGTTGTCCGGCCCGACGGCTGCGCCGACGGCATGGCGGTTGCTTTGGCCGTAGCCGCGGCGACCAGATTATCCAAACCAACGGACAAACCTTGCGCCGCTTGATCGCTCCTCAAGAACGGGACGACCTTGGTCTGCAGGATCGGCATCCATAACGGTTCCAGCGCCGGCTTCCAGTATTCGCCGAAAAAGATCCGGACCGAACCGCGACCGCTTGATCCGCCCGTAGTCTGATATAGGAAGGAGATGAGAGTGTTGCGCCGAACGCCGCTCACATCCTGCCAAGAGGCACATTTCTTTTCTTGAATCGCTTGGTAACGATCCAAGGTGCCGGCGATGCCCGGGGTTTTCATGACCCGTACGCGGACCACGGCCCCGGAGTCGGTAAGTTTCTTTGCCGAAGCAACCACTTGATCAAGACCGCCGGCATCAAGCACGCCCGCGGTATCGACGACCATATCGTCGCATTCGTCGGCATATGCCGACCCTGCGACCCTCCAACACGAAACAATGACGAGCGCGGCCAGAATTCTTTGTTTCACGACAATTCTCCTTTGTTGTCAGGGATCTGATTTACTCCGTTGGAAAATCCAAAGAAGCCGAAAAATATAACATTATTAACTATAGATGTCAAGAATATCAATAAAGACAGCCGTTTTTAGCTGTCTTTATCGGTTGATCGCTTAAAAAATTATTTCTTATCCTCGATCGTCACCTTGGTCATGACGTCGCCCACGGCGATCTTCTCGACAACGTCCATGCCTTTGGTCACCTTGCCGAAGATCGTGTAGAGCGGCCCCAACTTATCCTCTCCCCCGGGGAGGACAATGAAAAATTGCGAACCGTTGGTATTGGGACCGGAGTTGGCCATGGCCACTATTCCCGGAGCGTAAGCGCGTTTTAAGGGTTCATCTTTAAACTGGTACCCCGGGCCGCCGACGCCCGTTCCTTCGGGATCGCCGCCCTGGATCACGAAATTCGGCACCACGCGATGGAAGGTGAGACCGTCGTAAAAGCCGCCTTTTGCGAGTTCGATAAAGTTCGAGGCCGTAAGCGGCGCGTCGGGCAAAAATTCGAAGACGATCGTGCCTTTGTCGGTCTCGATGACCGCTTCTTTATTGGTTCGTTCGGCAACGGGCAAGACGGTCGGGGCGGGCCATGTTTTCATAGTTTTTGGCGCTTCCTGGCTTTGGGCCGGGGCGGGCGCGGTGTTATCGTTATTAATATTAACGATGGATGTTTGGGGCGCGGGGGCTTGGCACCCAGCGCCGAAGAGAATAAGACATGCCGAAATTGCAATAAGTTTTTTCATATATTTTTCCCCTCTCCTATTATAGGAGAGGGTAGGGTGAGGTAAGAATATAGCGTATAATATAAAACTCTTTATGACAATTGTGAATAAAAATAAGATCGTCATTATTGCGCTTACTGTTGTTCTCGCTATTGCCAGCGCCGCGCTTATTTTTCTTCACACAAAAACAACCATCACCCTACCCTCTCCCCACTTCGCTTCGGCTACGCGGGGCGAGGGCGCACAACATCTGGCGACCTTGATGTCGCCGGAGTTCTATGATGAGGCATATAAGAACGCGCCGGCGACCGTTCCCGCGCCGTCCGACACGGTTGGCGGCATCGTGAATCATCATCTGCTGGCCGCGCCATTGCTCGCCCAATTCTTTGACGGGCTTGCCAACCAAAAACCCAAACACCTGATCCTCATCGGTCCCGACCACCTAAGCCGCGGCTCGGCGCCGATCACGATCTCCGCTGAAAGATGGGGAACGGCGTACGGCGACCTTGAACCCGATACCGCGCTTATCGATCGCTTATCAGTTGCCGGAGTCGCTCATATCGAGGAGTGGCCGTTTGATTATGAATTTTCCGTCGGCGGATTGGTCACCTTCGCCAAACGCTCGCTTCCAGGCATTGATGTAACGACAATCATTTTGCGCGGCGACGCCTCGAACGACTCGCTCGCCAAACTCGCCGCCTCTCTCCCCCGCTCGTCCGACACTCTCGTTGTCGCCTCGCTCGACTTTTCGCATTATCTCCCGACCGACGTTGCCGACTTCCACGATCTGACGAACCGCGCCATGATCAGTAGCTTTGACATGAACGATCTCGACAAGATCGAGATCGATTCTTTGCCGTGTTTGCGCGTTGCTCTTCAATACTTCCAGCTACGCGGCGCGTTCTCTGACACGCTAGTGGCCGCGACCAACAGCGCCAAGATCACTGGCAAGCTCGATACGCAAGAAACAACGAGCTATTTGAATCAATATTTTTCCGTCGGCGACAAAACTCCTTTCGAAGTACAAACATCGTTATATCTCGGCGCGATCAAGAACATCGTCTCGCCCGAAGATCGTTTCATGCGCGGATTTATGTCGATCGATGACGGTTCGATCTTGCCTGCCGATCTTAAAAAACCAAACCTCGCCATCGGTATTGCGCGCTACGGCGACAAAACCGTCTATTATCTTTTTCCGACGACCGTCGAAAAAGGAACGCGCCGCATCATGACCGCCCCCGAAGAAAGATCGTATCTTCGACAAAATGACATAAAGGAGAGTATAATTACCACCCGATAGTAGATTCAGGATTCATGATTCAAGAATGCCGACGTATTCGTGAATCGTGCTTCATGAATCATGAATCTAATCAAAATAATATGAACCCCGATCGCACGCAAAAAATAATCATCGCCGTTCTCGCTCTGCTTTTGGTCGTCGTTTCCGGCGCCTTGGTGAGCCAAGTATTTTTTACAAAGAATGCCGCGCCGGTCGCCGTCGCGCCGATTGAGAATCAAAACATCAATTTGCCACCGGCCAATGTCAATAACGCAGCGCCGAAGGCGGTTCCGCACGACATTATCACCGAAAAAACGATCGACTTTCTTCCTTATGCGACAGGCGTCAACCAGGACGATCTTGAAAAATCGTTCGGGATCAGTATCCCGGGCGCAAAAAACGACCAGAACGGCGATCCATACGGAACCGTTGATTTTTCCAGGGTCGGAACTTTCGTTTCAGGAACACACAAAGGCCGAGACCTTTATAAAATAAACGGGGGTTGCGATATCCCGTTTCCCAATTGCATTAAAGCGTTGGCCGTCTTTGATAAAAAAATGAAAAAATTCGAGGTCTTTGCCATGTATTCGACCCGAGCCGGCGTAAACCGTTCTCCTTTTTTCCCGCCGAAGAACAGTACGATCGATATGTCACAGGAAAAGAATCTTGACTATCCATTGGATAAGTTGAGTTATTACACCGCGGAGAGCATCCCCGACCTCGAAGCTCCGGATTCATTTTCTTTACCCGACGGATATTCTCTGACCAGGACTTCGTTCGCCGATGGAACAATTAACCAGATCAACCCCGATCCGGTCGGCCAAACCGCGGACGGCACTTATGTGTATTACTCGGGCAATTATTATTTGCGCCTGTCGTCCGGGGAATATGTTCAATACGACCTTGCGATACCGTACAATATCAACAACCGTATCCCAAACATTTCATGGAACGACAATGCAAAAACATCGTTTGATTACAGCCCGATGATAACGGGCGGATGCGGAGCCCAGTCCTACAACGTCATTGCGTCGAATTTTGACACTGTAAAAGATCGCTTCACGTCGGCGGGTGAAACCTCGACCGGGGAAACGATTTATATTCCCAATAACAATGATTCTCTCGTTGTCACGGCTTATTCCATCTATATCTACGGGGTTGGAAGCGATTCGAAATTGTCGCTTGAGCAATATGCCGCCATGCACCCCATTTTCATCACCAGAACACCGTTCAACCAAGCGCTGGTTTGGCAAAGATCAGATCTTTTTCCCCAAGCCGAATGCGGTAAGCCGGTGGTGTACTTGTATCCGACGAAGACCGAACCGGTCAGCGTTAAACTTGGTTCCAATATCACCGTTGAAAAGAGCGATCCTAAATATGATAACGGTTGGAACGTTGTTGCCGAACCGAACGGCACGCTCACGATCGCTGACGGAAAAACATATCCAAATCTTTATTGGGACGGCAACGGCGCGTCATACAACACACCGACGACCGGATTCGTCGTTGCAAGAAGCGATATCGAAGCGACGCTCAAATCAAAGCTCACGCAACTTGGATTAAACAGCAAGGAGATCGCCGACTTCAACGCTTTCTGGTTGCCGATCGTGACCAAGTCGCCGTACGCGCTCATCTCCTTCGTGCCGCAAGAGGAGTGGAGTAAGGCCGCGCCGCTTTCCATCTCACCGGCTCCGCAAACCGTGATCCGCGTCTTCATGGACTGGAAGCCGCTTGCGAGCCCGATCTCCGTCGCACCGCAAATCCTTCCCCCAACCCCGATCCGCACCGGCTTCACCGCCGTCGAGTGGGGCGGGTTGCTATACCGATAACCCACACCGCCAAAACGGAACAGCACCAAAAAATGGCGCTGTTCTTATTTATGGTGGTATAGTTGGAAGCTAACAACATATAACCATATGACACAAGATCGCGCACAAAAAATAATTATCGCCGTTCTGGCGTTACTTTTGGTCGTCGTCTCCGGCGCCTTAGTGAGCCAGGCGTTCTTCGCCAAGACCGCCGCCCCGGTCGCCGTCGCGCCGGTAGAAAACAATAAAAATACGCCAAGAACAAATACCAATGTCGTTATCAATGAAAATCAGAATTCAAATACTCCCGACATTCGCCCAAGCACCATCAACGAATCGCCTGTCGATCTTTCGATCGCTTGGTTGTCGACCGGAACGGATATCGGCTTTGACGCTTTTGATGCGCTTTTCCATGTTACCGATAAGCTCAGTCCCGATGATGCGCTCTACGCCTACAAGGTTGGAACGGTCGCGAGCGGCGAATATGTTGGCCAAAACATCTACCAACTGGAAAACGGATACACCGAGAACGGTTCGACTTACTTGAACTTTTTGACGCTCGCGATCGCGATCCCCTCGCAAAATAAAATCATCTTGATCGACAAGTACTCCAACCTCGATCTGTCAACGGCCGATCGTAAACAATTGCCGGCAATCTTCGATATCGCTTTTAACGATCCTAATATTTCCATTCCCGATCTCGCGCCGACGCCGGACAAGATCACGATCAAAGGCAGCAACTACACGGCGGTCAGGGTCGGGAGCGGCAATGGTTTTCCGGACAATAACAACATGGTCGCGATCATCGGTACGACCTCCGACAACCTGCCCATCTATGACCATGCGACTAATACCACTTATGACGGCATGCGACCTCCACCCAACAACGATCTGGCCCTCCGCCTTAAGGACGGCGAGTTGATCCAATATTCTTTGCAAATTCCTTTTTTTACCGACGGCAGGATACCGGCTATTAAATGGAATGACGGAAAAAATAACACCGTCGATTACACGCCGTATGTCGAAGGACAATGCGGAATCGGTGACACGCTTAACCAAGCCGGCGTCTTGGCCAAAGATCTCGTTTCTGGCGGAACGACATCGAACGGTGAAACAATCTTTGTTTATAAAGACACAAACAACAAATACCTCAAAGATACATATGCTACCTGGAATGCCTCGCCATATGATCAAGACGCTGACCGGAGTTACGCCGGTTTTCTTGCCAAACGACCTTACTTCTTCTGGAAAGATCCGTTTGGTCGATTGATCCAGTGGGCGCGACCGGACATGAATACGCTCGCCGAATGCGGCAAGCCGGTCGTCTACTTGTACCCGACCAAGACCGAACAGGTTAATGTTAAGCTAGGAAATAATATCATTGTTGAAAAAAGCGCACCGGCCTACAAGAACGGTTGGAAAGTAACCGCAGAACCAAATGGTGTTCTAACCAGCGCCGACGGACAAACCTATCCGTATCTTTATTGGGACGGCGTTGGCGCGTCCTATCAAACACCAACGACGGGATTCGTCGTTGCAAGAAGCGATATCGAAGCGACGCTCAAATCAAAGCTCACGCAACTTGGATTGAACAAGAAAGAAATTTCCGACTTCACCGGCTTCTGGCTGCCGATCGTAACGAAGTCGCCGTACGCGCTAATCTCCTTCGTGCCGCAGGACGAATGGAGCAAAGCCGCGCCGCTAGCCATCTCCCCCGCTCCCAAGACCGTGATCCGCGTCTTCATGGACTGGAAGCCGCTTAGCGAACCGATCTCGATCGCGCCGCAAATACTTCCCCCGACCCCGAGCCGCACCGGCTTCACCGCCGTCGAATGGGGCGGATTGCTGTATCGATAGTTCTCACCGCCAAACAAGTTAAAGAGACATCGTATAACAAACCATTGACGCAAAAAGACCGTCCAAATAACGGTCTTTTTTGCTTTTCCCCTTGGGACAGTTATTCTCGATCGAGAATAACTGTCCCATAAGATTTCGATCCGATCTTCAAAAATTCTAATTTGCATGGGATTTATAGATTCTGACCCACTTGTCGATCTTTAAAATATTCACGATGCGCTTGATCCCGGCGCTCACTTCTTTTTGAATGCACCAAACGCTTCGTTGGTGGTAAACAAACCCTATTCTCTTCAACATATTCCTGAACTGATCGCGGGCGGCGTGAGCCGCTTCGGGAATGTCAAAGATCACCATGCAATATTCTCCGGCCGGAAGCGATGGCGAACGATACTTTAACATGGCCTCGACCGCGGCTATTTCGCCGCTTTCCGTGAGCGTTTCCACGACCAGGCGGCCAACTTCCTTGTCTTCGATCCACCCCTTTTTCTTAAGCCGGCTGAAGGCGCGGCGATACGCCCGATGATATTCCTCGCATTCAGCCATGTATTCGCGCGCGTCTTCAATTGACATGCCCATGCATAAACTTTGATGACTTCTTAAAAAATTCATGTCATCAACCAATTCGAACAGGCCGATAAGAATGTGCATAGCGGCGGTAAGCGATTTAAAAGCCGCGTTTTTTGCCATTTTTTTCATTTTTTCTTTGTTCATATTCTTGGGACAGTTATTCTCGATCGAGAATAACTGACTTAATGTGAATAAAATAAAACGCCCCGGGGGAATCCGCCCAAGGCGCTCTATTGCTTTCCAGTCGCAACCGGTTTTTAGATTATTAATGCTCCCCTTATTGCTACCCTTCAAAACTTAGCAAGCTTCCGTTGATGCCTACAAATTCATTCAGCGCAATCTCCCAATCGATAAAAAGAGACTGACGGGCAAACCGGAAAAATATCTTATTGCTGGGCGCCGATCGATTGTTCGACCGCTTCGACCGGGCCGGTGCGATGTTCCGCAAAATACCAATAAACCGCGCCGATCAACACGATGGCGGCGGCGGCGGCGAGTTTGATGGTGCTGCGTTTGGAGATCATTGGTTGAGCCCCGCCTGCGGCGGAGGCGATTCAAGAATCATGATTCACGATTCAAGAATCCGACCGAATTCGTGAATCTTGCGTCGTGTGTCATGCGTCGCCCCGCTTAGCGGGGCTTCGCTTTCTTCCACCTATATAATATCACCGCAAGCGCGGCAATGACAACCGCGCCCGCGACAACCATGTCATTCAAACCCATGTTCCATGAATATTTCGCGCGCGCCGCGAGGCTGCCCAAACCGTTTGACGGCGCCAAACCGGGCGCGCATGACATGCCCGTGTCCGGCGCATAATCAACGGTGAGGCGCGTCGCGTCCTTCTCGGCCACGCCCACCTTCCAATACACCGGCGCGGTTTTGGGGACCTCGGAATAAGGAATATTCAACGTGTAGCCGTCATTATTGATAGAATAGGTCGCCTCGGTGGAAACGGCGTAAAAAGCGTTGTCCGCGACGCTCATCTGTTCTCTGACCGCCTTCCAGCCGCTTGAACTTGAAACGATCCCATAGACCGTATCCGCCCCCAGCCGCGGACCGGCGGTCGCATTATTTTCCATTCGACCGTCAACGTCCAAATACAAGGCGACCGAAACTTGGAGCCGCGGATTTTGTTGGGCGGGAGATACCGTTTTTATAACAACCCGCCAGCCCTCGGTTTCTTGGCTCATCTGCGCGCCGGAAATATCAACGGCGTCCGAGCCGGTCACAAGCGAGCCCTGGAGCGAATTCATATCGCTTATATTGTCCAGAACCAAACGGCAATCTAACATGACGAGTTGCTAGTTACGAGTTATGAGTTATGAGTTACGAGGCATCCGGACGGCGCGGCGGGTTGTTTTTGCCGAAGCGATTATTATCAAGCCGGCTTTTTTGATTCGCCATGACCGCGCGTACGCGAAAAGTCGCGGGCGTGCGGTAGCGGGTGACGTTGCGGTTGGTTTTACGGGCGTAATTTTTCATTGCTCTTACGAATTACTAATCTTTTACGAATTTACGAATAGGGAGCGTTAATGTGTTATTGGTAAATTAGTAACCGATTAGCATTGGTTAGTCCTCTTACCAACTCCCGCCTCCGCCCCCGCCGAAGCCGCCGCCGCCAAATCCCCCGCCGCCGCCTCCGCCGCGGGCGGACGGCGCTACTGTGAGCGCGTGGCCTATCGTTGAGGTCGCATTCGTAAGCGCGTTCGCAAAAAGAAGCGGCGACCACGCATTCATCATCGTTCCTCTGTACCATGTCGGCGGCTCATGGGCAATGCCTTCAAAAGTTCGCGCCCACTTGTCCACCACCCCAAAAACCATTGCATACGGCAAAAACGTTTCAAAAATATTTTCTTTTTCTTCCCATTGCAATTTATATTTTTCGGCCTTGGACAAATATTCTTTAAAACCGAGCGCTTGCGCATAGGCGGCCGTTCCTTTCACGGTCCGCGCCGGCATAAAATAACCAAAGAACATCACGATCGCCCCGGGCAGGAGCAATGAAACGGCCGCCGTCGGCCCATTGATCATGAAAGCGGAGACGATGGCGCCGAGCATGAACCAAGAGATCGCGATGCACATCGCGCCGATGGTGACGAAAACGGCGCGGACGGCCGCCGGGCTTTTAGTGAACCAGCCGCGATCGACGGTGGCGGCGGCCATCTGCGCTTTGGCCGTGGTCGCGGTCGTGTAAAACTTATTCTTAAGATCGGAAATATCAACGACGCTCCCCGCGGCGGCATCGGCGCCGAACAAGCCGTCAAGGATGTTCTTTTCGTAATCAACGAGCGCCGCGTCGCCCGCCGGCGATCTTTTCAATTCAAAAGAGTATGACGACGAAGGAATGATAATGTTCGTTGACGCGGTCTCGGTGATATTCAAATATCCCTTTACCGCCAAATGGATGATGGTCGCGGTCAGTTCGCTATTGTCGGTTTTTTCCGAAAATAATACGCCAAGCTCGGCCGGGTTGACACCGTCGGGCGGTTCATAGGCAACGACGAGCGGACCCTGAACCTTGGGATCGCGGCCTTTCTTAAACCATAACAGGAACATGACGATGAACACGACGATCGGCCAAAAGACGATCCAGTTATCGGCAAGCCAATCTTCGACCGCGATCGCCGCGGTCGGCGGAGCGACAACGCCTTTTGGCCAGCCGACGACGATCGTGAGCGGGTTTCCGCCATTGGCGCTGAATTGAGCCGTGCCGTCTTTCGCGCTTTGGACGCAATCGCCGGGCGAACTTGAACCGAGTTCGGTGAAACACTTGGTCTCAATGTCCGTCGCCTTAACGGTTCCCGGCAAAATAACCGCGGCGTTGATCTTGTCAGGCATACCCAGGTCGCCCCACGGTTCGGTGATGACATTCCAATACAACTGGTCCTGATCGGGCAAGAACAAAAGCGCGCGCGAAACGGAATAAGTGATAATGTATGTCTGCGCTCCGGAGATAAGGACGTTCGGGTCGCCGATCTTAACTTCTTCGTTGCCGCCCGTGAACGAAACGGAATATTCCAAATTATTCCCGCTGTCATCGGTGACGGAAATTATCTTGACGCGCAGGTTGAACGGGTTGCCGGTATCGGTCGCATATTTGACGGGAATGTCCCGGAATATTCCGTGGCGCTCATCGGAAAAATTCACGTTGATCGTTTCTTGAATTGTCAGGACCGAGGTCGGACCGACCGTTATCTTCTGATCGAACGACGAAAATCCGCTGGCGAAGACAGGATTAGCGGTTATGAATATAACGGCTGTGAATAATATCGAGAATGATCTTTTTATCTTGTGCATAGGAAAAATAACTAAATGCTAACAACTAAAATCCAAGGAAAATTTCAACAACTAATCAGCAATTTCCAAAACAACCTAACTTTTTTATTTTAATTCTTGATTTTTGGATCTTTCCTTGGAATTTAGTTGTTAGTTGTTGATGCTTATTTAAGATACTTCGCCTTGGCGGCGTTCTGTTCGTCAAGCGTTTGCGAGTAGATCACCGTTCCGTCCGGCGCGGTCAAGAAGTATAGATATTTATTGGGAGTGGGCGCGAGCGCGGCGCTTATCGACGAGAGGCCGGGGTTGCAGATCGGCCCCGGCGGCAGGCCTTTGTATTTGTATGTATTGTATTGCGAATCAACCGATAGATCGTTCAGTGAAACCGAAGGCGAATTCTTGCCGGTGACATAATTCACCGTCGAATCAAGTTGAAGCGGCATGCCCAAGGCAAGCCGGCGCTTGATGATGTCAGCGACCTTGGCGCGGTCGGCCGGATCTTTGACCTCTTTCTCGATGAGCGAAGCTATAGTCAGCGTCTTGAAGTCGGGTGCATGCGCCATAGACTCAACTTTATCATTATAATTCTCGAGCATGCGGCGCACCACCGTCATGGGTTCGGTTGAGGCATAGAACCGATAGGTATCGGGAAAAAGAAAACCTTCCAAAGTGGCGACGTCCTGTCCGCGTCCCAAATATTCTCCAAATAAAGCCGCGGCGGTCTTATTATTTTCCCCGGGCATCCCGGTTACGGCGTAAAAATCATCGGCTTTTTTAATGATACCGACGCCAACCAAACGCTCGGCGATGTCGCGAAGGTCGAACCCCTCGGGAATGGTGACCGTTATTTCGGCCGGACCTTGCACCGAAAGCGTCTTAAGCGCGTCAACCGCCGACATTCCTTCTTTGAAAATAAAAGTGCCGGCGTGCAAATTCTTGAACTCGCCGGAAAGGTCGGCGACGGCGGTGAAAACGGCGGTTGACGAAATAACGCCGGATTTTTTCAATACCGCGGCGATCTCCGAGGTGTTCATGCCTTCGCCGATCACGACCGGTTCGGTCAAAGCCGACGCGGAAGGTTTTTTTAAGTAAGCTTCGTAAGCCGCCGCGCCGACGGCCACAATCACCACAAGCGAGACAACGGCGCTGATGAGTTTTTTCATATGTTTGCCGGATGGTGCGCGGTGCGCAAAAAATTATGGATCAAGCGATGAATAAAGAAAGCGCAAATAAACCCTACGAGTGCGCCCGCCAAGACATCCGAAAGATAATGCACGCCCACGAATACGCGAGCGAGCGAAATAACGGCGGCGAGCGCCAGAAACGCCGCTCCCCAGCGGCGGTCGACGAAATAGATCGCAAAAGCCAAAGCGAATGCGATCGAGGCGTGGTCCGACGGGAACGACTTGTCCAAAGGCGACTTATTGATGAGCAAATGCGCGTTCGCGAGCGCGGCAAAGGGACGCGGGCGAAAATACAGCAGGCCGATGCCTTCGCTCGCGAGCCAAGCGATAATGCCGGAAACGGCCGCGCCGGCAACGGCCCAGCTCCGGCGCCGCCTATCGAGGAAAAAAAATATGATGACAAGCGCCGCTTCGATCCAAATAAGAACGGAGGCGCAAAAGATCCCAAACCCGTCGAGCGCGCTCGAGAGGCCGACAAATCTCTGTATCCCGTAAAAGATGGCTGTGTCCATGGTGAACGATCTTAACTTTTTTTATCGGCTCCGTCCATGGGCGGTTCAACCGCATCCGCGGCGACGTCGGTAAGACGGCGCAAACGCACGGGCGCGGAAATGACCTCCGGGCGGAGCGAAGCGCGCAGGTCGAGCGGGAAAGACTCGGTTTTCCAATATCCTTGGCTGGTCGCGGTCAGGTAGAACACGTTCTGCCCGACGACGAAATTATAGCGGCCGGCCTTGTCGGTCACGCGCGTCTCAACAAGCTTGTTGTAAGGGGAGCTGAACAAACGGACAACGGCGCGGGAGAGCGGGCGGCCGGTCTTCTCGTCCTTGACCGTTCCCCACTCGGCCGGTTGTTTTGGACGCGACAGGCGGCGGAAGACGAGATAAAGGATAAGATTGACGGCGAAAAGCGCGCCGACCAAAAGCGACGGCTTGATCGCAAAAGCGATGAAGGTGAATATCAAACCGGCAAAGGAAACGGTGAAGCGGAGATTCGTGCGCACGAACCGCTTAATAAATTCGCGATCGCCGAGATCGACGCCGGCCGGATCGAGCGGGATCGACGGATTAACCACTTGGCCGGAACCGGAAACCGAGAATTTTTGCCCGAAATACAGATTGGCGAAACGGCCATCCTCATGTTCGCCGGCCATGGTCGCCGAAGGGTAGACGTAGCCCGGCTTGACCGCTTCAAGGCGATAGGTTCCCTTGCCGACAAAGAAAAATATGCGGCCGGCCTTGTCGGTCACGCGCGTCTGCACCGTCCGCTTGGCGTTCTCGTCGATAAGGCGGACGATCGCGAGGTCGATCGGCAATTTTTTTTGCGAGTCATAAACCACGCCCCAGGCGTAATCCTTGCGCTTGCTCAAAAGAAGGAACGGCTGGGTGAGTATTAGGAAGAACAGCGCGCCAAGCTGTCCCATGATGCCGGCGGCCCCGGCGGAGGCGGCCGCGGTCTGCGCGGCGGCGATCGCGCCGGACGAGCCGATCCCGGTTATGGCGGAAACGACAACCGCCGCGGTTGAGACCGGCGCCACAATATTGCCCGCGACGGCGTCGACGGTCGGATCGTTGCGGACGGCGTTGATGGCCGCCGTCGTCGAATCAACAGCCGGCAGAACGGCGCCCGTGAAATTGTCCGCGGCCGCGGGCGCGACCCTCGCCATTATTCGCGCGGCCTCCGCCGGCGAGGCGGGCGCGTTTTGAATGGGACCGGCAACGTACGCGCCGGCCGGAATGCCGTTCACGGACGACTCAAGGACGAACTCAATGCCGAAGGACGGGCAAGCGCTGAGGATGCAATGAGTGCCGTCGTCGTTCAACGAATAATAAAGATAATCCGATCCCCCGCCCGGAGGATTGGCCGGAACGGTTTCCAAATACGTGTCGCCGCCCAGGTGGTCGGAAAAACCTATCGACGAGAATTTGGCCCCGCCGTCGCGGCCCAGCACCAAGCCGCTCGCGTCGAACGTGTTGTCGCTCGGATACCCGTTATGGGCGTCGTAATACAATTCCAAAGCCGTGCGGACGGAATCCATGTCAACGAGCCGGCGGGCGTTCCTGGCCTTCATGCGCGAACTCGAATAAGCGACCACGGCGATCGACGTAAGCAATCCGATGATGGTCATGACCACCAGAAGCTCGACCAGCGTGAAACCTCGGCGATGTTTTTTAAGCATGCTTACATTATAATGTAAAAACCAACAACTAACAACTAAAATCCAAGGAAAAATTCAATGACTAAAAACAAAGTTTCAAAAATTAAATGAAATCGTATTTTTTAAAATTTTGAATTTAGCTATTGGAACTTTCCTTGGATTTTAGTTGTTAGCGTTTGGCCATTACTTTTGGCACAACGGGCAAAAGTAAGTTCCGCGGCCGGCGAGCTTGATTTTTTTGATCACGCCCCCGTCGCGCCTGAGGCACGGCTCACCTTCGCGATCATAGACCTTCAAGTTTTTGACATTCGTTCCTTCTTTGCCTGTCGCGTCAACGTAAGCGTCGGCCGAAGTGCCGCGGGCGGCGATCGATCCGATCAAGACCTTGCGGATCCCCTTCCAAAGTTCCAGATTTTCTTTTTTCGAAAGATCGCCGGCCGGGCGATCCGGACGGACGCGGGCGAAATACAACGCCTCGGCGGCGTAGATGTTGCCGAGCCCGGCGATGCAAGTCGGATCCATAAGCAGCTGTTTGATCTTCAGCCGCGGTTTTTTTGCCAAACGCGCCGCCATGGCAATGACGTCAAAACTTTTATCAAGCGGTTCCGGACCGAATTTTTGCGCGGCAATATACGCTTCGAGCTCGCGGTCGGTCAAAAGCTTTAAAAATCCGAACCGCCGATAATCCTCCCACCTTATCTGCTTTCCGTTTGAAAGATGAAAAACGACAAAGGTGTGCTTTGCGAGCGCGGCATGCGCGTTTTTAAGCAGTACGCGGCCGGTCATTTTGAGATGGATCGCGATCGCTCTTCCGTTATCAAGTTCGATCATCAAAAGTTTGGCGCGGCGGCGGACGGCCTTGATCTTCGCGCCGACGGTGCCTTTAATGAGCGCCGCGGCGGTGACATTCAATCGCTTGGCCGACAAAACTTCGGTCGCTTTGATCGTTTTACCGACCGCCGCTTTTTCCAGCTGTCGGCGGATTGTTTCAACCTCGGGAAGTTCGGGCATAACACTACTAAAATCCAACACCTAACAACTAAATCCCAAGGAAAAATTCAACGATTAAAAACTAATTTTCAAATTTTAAAGAGGCCTAATTTTTGTGATTTGAAATTTAGTTATTGGAATTTTCCTTGGATTTTAGTTGTTAGTGGTTAGTTGTTATTAAATAAGTGCGCGGCCCGTCATTTCGTCCGGCTGTGCAAGATCCATGATCTTAAGGACCGTCGGCGCCACATCCCCCAGCACCCCGGCCGGCGGCAAGACCGAAAGATCGGAGCCGACGCCCTCGGGAAGCCCCATGTTCATGCCTTCGTATTTTTTTCCAACGATGATGAGCGGCACCGGCGAGGTGGAATGCTCCTTGTCCTTGCCGCCGGTCTGCAGATTCTTAACTTCTTCGGCGTTGCCATGGTCGGCGGTGATGAGCGTCACGCCTTCGCGCGCCAGCGCCGCTTCGACCACTTTGCCGATGCACGAATCGGTGAATTGGCAGGCCCGCACGGTCGCTTCGAGGTCGCCGGTGTGCGCGACCATGTCGGGAGCCGCGTAATTCATGATGATCAGGTCGTAAAGGTTCCCTTGAATCGCCGAAACCGCTTTGGCCGTCACTTCGGCTTCCGACATTTCCGGTTTTTGATCGTAGCTCGCCACCCGCGGCGACGGCACCAGGATCCGCTCCTCGCCGGGGAACGCTTCTTCGCGCTGGCCGTTCATGAAGAACGTCACGTGCGCGTATTTTTCCGTTTCCGCGATGTGCAATTGCCGCAAACCGGCGTCGGAAACGACCTTGGCCAAACACTCGGTCACAATGTCCGGCGCAAACGCGACGTGCGCCGGCAAGCCCTTCTCATACTCGGTCATGGTCGTAAAAAATATGTTCGGCTGGTACACGCGCTCAAACTTGTCAAACTCCGGAAGGACAAAGGCCTTGGTCAGCTCGCGCGTCCGGTCCTCGCGAAAATTCCAAAAGATCACCGCGTCGTCGGGCCCCACCACGGCAACGGGCCGATTGTTCTCGGTCATGACCGTCGGAAGCATCTCTTCGTCAAAAACTTTGTTCTCATAACTGGCTTTGATCGCTTCAAGCGGGTCGGCGGCGCGCGCGCCTATTCCCTCGGCAATGGCGCGGTAAGCTTTTTCCACGCGATCCCAGCGGTTGTCGCGGTCCATCGCGTAATAGCGGCCGCTCACCGTGGCGACGCGGCCGACCTTGAGCCGCTTCATCGCCGCCAAGGCCTGCTTCATAAAATCAACGCCGGAGTTGTATAGGGTGTCGCGGCCGTCGGTGATGGCGTGCACATACACATTGGCGATCTTTTCCCTGGCCGCGAGTTCAAGAAGCGCGAAGAGATGGTCTTCATGGCTGTGCACGCCGCCCGGCGAGAGCAAACCGATGAGGTGCAAGCGCGACTTCCGCTCCTTGGCGCAGCGCATCGCCGCGAGGATCGCCTCGTTCTCGAAGAACGAGCCGTCGGCAACGGCTTTGTTGATCCGGGGCATGGTCTGGTAATAGACGCGGCCGGCGCCGATGTTAAGGTGCCCGACCTCGGAGTTGCCCATTTCGCCCCAATTCAGCCCGACCTCGGAGGAGGCGGCGGATACCGTCATGGCCGGATACCCGGCGATAAGCCGGTCGATCACCGGAGTTTTTGCCGTAGTTATGGCGTTTCCCGCCGACGGAGGCGCCACGCCCCATCCGTCGAGAACGATAAGCACAACGGGCTTTGGCCTGGTTGTTTTTTCCATAGTTTGATCCTATAATACCACAATATGCCGGACTCGACCGCAATCAACGAGATCTTGAAACAAGTTGCCGACGCTTACAAGGTGTTCTCGCTGGAACTTGAAGCCGTTCAATTAAAAAAGGCCGACCTTATAAGGTCGATCATTGAGCGCGTTGACCGCGAAAAAACCGGCGATATAAAGAACCTCATTCAACAAATGATCTATGAGCAAAGCAGCCGAAAGCAAGCATAATTTCGAACCGGGCGAATACCCTCCCAAGATCGATACTGACCCCGACGTTCCGGACGCGGGTCTCGACTTCAACCCGCAAGAAGAGGATTTTTTTGAAGCGGGACGAAGGATTGAAAAAGGCGAGTCGGCGATCGAGGAGGACGAAACGGAAAAGACGGAAAAACGGAGCGTTACGGAAAAGATCAAAAATTTTTTCGGTTTCGCCAACAAAAAAACCGCCGAAGAAAAAGCGTCGCTTCAACAGATCGAAAAAGGCGAGGTCGGCTCCGAGGGTCCGGTTAAATTGGTGCAACCGGAACTGACCGAGCTCGAAGCGCTCAAAGCCCGAATGGACAAGGCGAATTTGGATATCCGCATGGTCAAGCTCGAAGGCGATGCGCAAACGCAACTTGCGAAGCTTCAGTGCATTTTTGAAGGATTGGCTTCGGGCACGAAACACGAAGAACAAGATATTGCCCTTTATAAAAAGCTGAAGGAAAAGGGTTCTTACGAAAAAATGAGCGCCCAAGAGAACGCCAAACTGGAAATTCTCGAGGGTCGGCCGGTCACCGACAAAGACATTGAGAAAATGGCCGCCGGCGAAATGCCGTGGACGATGAACGCCGCCTGGAAAGCGATGGGAAAAGTTCGCGCCGCAACGACCGGCGGAGGAACGGGAGGCGTAACCAAGACGCCGTTTTCCTTCGGCAACGCCGCCGCTTTTGTCGCCGGCGTCGGCGCCGGCGCCGTTGCCGGTTCGATGATCGCGGGCGCCAATCCCGACCGCGGCCGCGGCGAGCCAAAGCCGGACGAGCCGACGATCGATGTGGCGATGGACGACGCCGAACTCAATCCCCTGCGCGTTGAAACGGAAGCGCAATTGAAGAAGGCCGAGGAAGACGAAAAAAAACTTATAAAAGAGTTGGAAAACATTGAGGAACAACTGGCCGAATGTCGCGAATACGAGTACCAAGAAGGAGAAAATAATCCGGATCGCCTCAAATTCCTTGAGTCGCATTTGGGTTTTTTCCCTCCTTTTGATCCGGATCGAACAAATTCCAAGGATCCGGTCATTATCGTCATGGACGACGAAACTTATTTAAATGAAATATTTAAACCGAATTTCGATAAGCTTCCCGTTGGGGCTAAACTCGTGACGCTGGAACGGCTTCTTATCAAAGCGAAAGATGCCTTGAGCAAAAATAAAGCGATCTGCGAAACAAATATCGAACGCGTTCGCGCGGAACGCGAGCGGATCAAAAAAGAATTGGAGAGCATCCCGAAAGCGGCGCCTAAAAAACCCAAGCAACCGGCACCCGCGCCGGCGGAACCGGCGGGCGAACCAGCCGTCGAACCAAAACTTGATGTTGCGGCCCGAGCCGAAAGAAATTTAGCCAGGGTGTTGGCGGAGTTCGCCGAACAAGACGAAATTTCGGTATCGATTCTACAGCGCCGACTGCAGATCGGATATAATAGCGCGGACCAGCTTCTTAATCTCATGGAAGAAAGGGGTCTTATCGCCCCGGCAGACGGCACCAAGCCGCGAAAATTTCAAAGAAAACAAACCGTTGGCGAGGCAAAACCCGTCCCTGCCGCAACCAACAAAGACGAGTCCGTCGAACGCGCGCGGCTCCTGGCCGAGGCCAAAGCGCATATAAACAAACCCCCCGAACCGCCGCCTCCCCCGCACGAGGCCACGGTCACTATGCCGCCCCTCGTTGCCGAGCCGACGAATAAAGACGTCGAGCCGAAAGCGACCGATGCGGAAAAGACAAAACTTGAAAAAGAAAGAGCGGCCGCGGCGATCAGAAAAGCGGTCGTCATGCCCGGTCTCGCCCACGAGCCGACGAAGAAAGGCGTTGAACCGAAAGCGCCTGATGCGGGCAAAGACAAAAAGGAAGCCGTCGCGAAATTAATGGAAGCCGTTAGAAAAAACATCGCCGACCGCGCCGCAAAACGCGAAGCGCTGGACATTGCAAAACTTAACGAGCTTCACAGAGAAATTGTTTTCGCCAATCCGAACAAAATGACGGAAATATTGGTTGGCGACGGATATTTGACGGAGGATGAAGAAAAGGCGCTGACCAAAGAAGAATTAAAGGCCTTGGGCAAAGAAGTCGCCCACGCCTACTGGGAGACGATCCAAAAGAAGAACGAAACCGCAAAAAACGCCGCGCCCGGCGCCAAAGTCGAAGTTAAAGAAAAAGACCCGCGGCAAAAGGCGATCGAAAAAATGCAACAGGCCTTGATAAAACTCGGCGAAAAAGCGCTCGCTTCCACCACCGACACCAGCGTGAGCGCCGAAAGCATGGCGGTTACCGAAGCATCGATAAACAAACTCCGAATTTTGAATTACGCGGAGTATTTGAATCATCTCAGGTTGCGAGAGGTGTTAAAACCGGCAGATGAGGCCAACCTTACCGTCAAGGATCACGGCGACCTTGATTCTTTGCGCGATATTGAGATCGCGAAAGAAGTGGAAAGGTTGAAAAAAGCGGAACAGATTAACGCCAAGAAAAAAACGAACGACAAACCAAAAACCGGAACGCCAAAAAGCGGCGCCCAAACGGCAACCGCCTCCGCCCCCGAGGCGCCCAAGCCGCCGGACAAGGGGAAAGAAAAACGGGATAGAGCGATGCAAGAGGCCGGACAGATTTTAGAACACGTGGACAGAGTGGTCGCGCTGAACCTAAAAGCCAAGATCGAAAACATGGCAACGGTTGAAAACAATACGGCGATTATCCGCGGCATGGACAGTAAATCTTATCGCGTTCATCTTATTAAGTTTAACGGCTTTTCGCAAGCGATATCTGACGCCTTGACCGATGAGGATATAGACAACTTGCGCAATGTCGAGATATTCAACGCCGAGGAAGCTTACAAAAAAGCAAGAAGGGTTTATTTAACACAAATAAACAAACAAATGACGGCAAAAGAATTAGTCGATGGCTTTGAACAAATAAACAAAAGCACCATTGAAAAATTAAAAGCTGCCGATCTGATCGAAATGAATAATACGGTCAACGGTGCCACAAAAGGAGATGCCGCGGCAAAGGGCTTGCTAAAAATATTGATTGACAAGATAAACGCCTGAATTAAAAAATCCCCTATCGGGGATTTTTTAATTCCGTTTACCCCGTACCGCGATACGGAGCCGGGGTCCAATCCATATTGGGCGGTCGGCCGTCCAAGTGATGATTGGATTCCCGATGGCGCTCGGGAATGACGGTTAAATTTCTCTTTCGATCTCGATGAGGCGGTTGTATTTCTCGACGCGCTCCGAGCGCGAGAGCGAGCCGGTCTTGATGTAATCGGCATTGACCGCGACCGCCAGGTCGGCGATCGTCGTGTCGGCGGTTTCTCCCGAGCGGTGCGAGATGACCACTTTGTAGTCGGCCGCGCGAGCCATGGCAATGGCATCCATTGTTTCGGAGAGCGTGCCAATTTGGTTAAGCTTAATGAGGATCGCATTAGCGGCGCCGCGTTTGATCCCCTCTTCCAAACGCTTAACGTTCGTTACAAAGAAATCGTCGCCGACGAGCTGCAAGTGCGAGCCGTATTCCTTGGTGAATTTGATCCAGTTTTCCCAATCGTCCTCCGCGAGCCCGTCTTCAACGGAAATGAGCGGATATTTTTCCAGCCACTTGGCATAGAGATTGATCATCTGCTCGGCGGTGAGCGTTTTTTTGTCGGCTTTCAAAACATAACGCTTGGCCTTGGCGTCATAGAACTCGCTCGAAGCCGGGTCAAGCGCAATGGCAACCTCGGCGCCCGGCTTGTAGCCGGCCTTATTCATGGCCGAGACAATGAGTTTCATGGCCGCTTCGTTGCCGCCGACTCTTGGCGCGTATCCACCCTCGTCTCCTTTTGCCGTATCAAACCCTTTGTCTTTCAATAGCTTGCCCAGCGCATGAAAAATTTCCGCGCCGCAGCGCACCCGCTCGGCGATCGTCTTTTGGAGCGGCACGATCATGAATTCCTGAAAATCAACCGTCCAGCCGGCGTGCGCCCCGCCGTTAAGCACGTTCATCATGGGAACCGGTAGGGAGTAGGGAGTAAGGGGTAGGGAGTATGCCTTCCGCAAGAAACAATACAGCGGCTGCTTGGCCGACGCGGCGGCGGCGCGGGCAACGGCCAATGAAACCGAAAGAATGGCGTTCGCGCCCAGCTTTGATTTATTTTCGGTGCCGTCCAGCGCGATCATCGCCGCGTCCAGCTTGCGCAAGTCGTTCGCATCCATCCCCTTTACCTTTTTGGCGAGCGGCCCGTTCACATTGCCGACGGCTTTTAACACGCCCATGCCGCCATAGCGTTTCCCCCCGTCGCGCAGTTCCAGCGCTTCATGCGAACCTGTGGATGCCCCCGAAGGCACCGACGCGACGCCTATTGAACCGTCATCGAGCGCAACGGACGCGCGCACCGTCGGATTGCCGCGCGAATCCAAAATTTCCCATGCCTCCACCGACTTGATCTTTGCCATGTTGTTTTTTGTTATAGGATAATTCTTACATCCGCATTGTATCAGTTTTTGCATGCAGAGCGCAAAAAACGGTTCTTACCAAAATATCGGCATATTTTTTATAATGCGGTTTTATGGCTTTAAACTTCTTCCCCTTCTTCCGCGAGATCCGCCGCCTCTTCCTCGTCCACGCCCAATTCCTCCATCAATTCCACCGCCCGTTCGGCATCTTCCTCGTCAAGGCCGTGGCTTTTCATCATTTCCGCAATTTCCTCGTCAATTTCTTTTTCTTCGATCTCATCTTCGTCGATCATAAACAGATGTTATTTAACCTCTCATCCCCTATTATTTTATTCATAAACGTTAAAAAAATCAAAATTTTCAAAAACTCACGGTCGTGAGTTTTTTTAAGAAACTTAAATTTTCTCACGGTCGTGAGATTTTTTAAGGAATTTAAAAATTTTCACGACCGTGGAATTTTGGAAATTTTTTTTATAATGCCCTATGCCCTTAATACTTCTTCCGCGCGTTCTTTGTCTTTATCTTCAACAAACAGATCGGCGCCCTGGATGAGCGCCAAGCCGGCACCGGGCATGCCGTCTTTTTGGAGCAAGGATTTGATCCCGTTGCTCTCCAATAAACTTTTTGCCAGTTCGGCTTCGGGCAAGAGGTTGTAATGTCTTAGGCGAATGAGGTTCATAATTTAAGCGGTCGTGGCGAGATTATTTGTTAAACGCCGATCTTCCAAACGCCTTTTTCTAAAAAGGCCTCAATGGTTTTTCACGGTTTTGTCAACATAACCGTGAAAAAGCGCTTTTTAAACCATATTTTCACGGTTATGATATCAAAAACGATTAATGTGTACAAACTTTTAATTTAAAGGGTTTCCCGGATGTCTCACCTATTCATTGTCTTAGGTTTAACCTAGGACAATGGAGTATGTTAGTGACCGCAAACACATTTGTCTTAGGTTTAACCTAAGAAAATCAAGGGATTTTGTCGGTTCGCGAAACAGTAGTTATACACAACTGACACATTTGCAGACAATCGACCGGCTTTTTAGGTATCGTTAAAGCAGTTATTAAAATGATAAAAAAATATTATGGCAAAACCATTATTATACAACGGCCAAATTTACCATATATATAATCGCGGCGTTGATAAACGGAAAATTTTTTTAAATGTAAAGGATCATCAACGCTTTGCCGATAGTTTGGTCGTCTTCAACAATACTGAAAACCTTAATGGTAACCGTTTTGCCGATCTATTAAAGTGCGACGAACGAACCACCTTAGTAAATATTATCGCCTATTGCCTTATGCCCAACCATTTTCATTTATTACTTGAACAGATAACCGATGACGGGGTTGCAAAATTTATTCAAAAAATGGCCACCAGCTACACAATGTACTTCAACAAAAAATACCAGCGCAACGGCGCACTTTTGCAAGGCACTTTTAAGAGGAGTCATATACAAAGCAATTCACGATTATTGGAAATGAGCAAATATATCCACTATAACCCGTATAAGATCTTGCGCACGAACGATGATCCGGCCACCGACACCAAAAAACTCTTACTACAATACCCATGGTCAAGTTTTCAGGATTATGCCAATTTGCGGACTGAATCAAAAATCATTTCAAATTATAAGATTATCCTAGATCAGTTTGATTCGCCAGAACATTACGTTAAATATGTCTTAGGTTTAACCTAGGACAATGGGGTGGGTCTATTTGTCTTAGGTTTAACCTAGGACAATGGGAACACGCCGATCCTGTCGCTCAACATAATCGCCATGTCTTTTTTCCGGAGGTCTCACCTAAGCGGAGGCGAGACCTAAGATTTGTTTTAGCTCCTCTAATTTTTTATCCTTTTTATCGTCCGGTGTATCGGCGGCTAAAGCGCTGGCGATTTTGAAGATAAAACTATTTTCCAATTTTTGGCCCGGGCTGATTTCTATAATATTATTTAACCAATCGCGACCGATGACGCGACAACCTCTGACCATTTGCTGGCCTAAACGAACGCTGGCGTATTTGTTTGAAAAGACAACGATCGCCTCCACATAGAGCTCGATTTTTGCCAAGTTGCGGATCTTATCGCGAAGACCAAGCGCCTCGGCCGTCGTTTGTCGTAAAAAATCTTTTTTAAAGCGTCGGCCATTTCTGGTCAACCCTTGACCGTCGAATCCGATCTTGCCCTTATGGCTTTTTACCTCAACCGCAAACACGCCGGTTGGCCCCACGACCGTACAATCGACATCAAGATGCTCTTTAACCTTCAACCCGCGAAGCGCAACATAGTTGTCCGGCAGCTTTTCCAACTCTTCAACGACCTGCCCCTCACCCTCAATGCCATTCACCCACCGGTCGACGCTCTTTTTTCTTTTTTCAACCAAGCTTAAAATTATTCCCATCAACCCAATAACGACAACCGAGCCAACATATCCGGCCTTTGTGATGGTCGAACCAAAAAATGATATCGCGACTATGGGAAGCAACAGCAATGCAAAAATCAACATTCCACCCCAAGCATTATTCCATAAATAACTGCTTCTTTTTCCAAAAATTATTGCCATTTATAATGGAATTATGGATTATCTTTAACGTGTCATGCCCCGGTTATTCGTTTCTTTCCTAAATTATCGGGATTATTTAAAGGTAAATTCGTTGCTCGTGGATTCGGAAATTAGTCCGGCCCATTCACTTCGCCCTTCTGAAGGAAGTGAATCGATAACGCGCACGCTCAGCTCAAATGATTTTGGAACTGAAGTAAATTTTTCGATATATCCCGATGATGACCAATGATATTCGCCTGAAGAAAGTTTGGTGGTGGCGACTAAAACCTGCATATCCGGATAGCAAAGACCCTTATTCTCTCGAAGTTTTATGGGTTGTTTTTGGCCATCCAATCCTATCAGACAAATACTGGCACTATCACCCCAGTAAAGCAAATTTTCATCGCTTTTCCATTTTAAAACAATTCTCGTTCCTTGCTGTATCGAGGTTGGAACCGTGAATGTCCCGCCACGTCCATTTGCGGCAAATGAAACCAGAGAAAATGAAGCGGGTTTTTCTAAAGAGTTGATCGGTGTTGGAGAATTATTTTTTCCGGTAGTTTCGGATTCTGAATTGGTTTGTGGGGCGCTTGCTTTATAGGTTTCAGGACTGGGCCTATCAGAATTTTTTGAAGCCGGTTTTTTATAAATCACAAAATAGATACCGAAACCAAT
>Ga0265330_10000341_pt1 | contig 33314 bp, 26 predicted proteins | sample 41919metaG_FD_202083 | JGI IMG/M metagenome (GOLD analysis project Ga0265330, IMG submission 202083) | Rhizosphere microbial communities from Carex aquatilis grown in University of Washington, Seatle, WA, United States - 4-19-19 metaG | ecosystem: Host-associated > Plants > Roots > Rhizosphere...
GCCGTACAGTCGGCGCCGGCACGGTGGCGGAGATTGTTAAGTAACGAACGAGAACAGTGGACAGTGAACAGAGGACAGTGATCAGTCGGGCAATTGAGCAAGATACGAACTGATCACTGTTGACTGGAAGGATTTGAAATGCGGGAAATTGTGACATTGCAGTGCACTGAGTGCAAGGAACGGAATTACTCAACCACCAAGAACAAGAAGACGACCACCGGCCGTCTCGAGTTCAAGAAGTTCTGTAACCGTTGCCGCAAGCACCAGCCGCACAAGGAAACGAAGTAAAGCAGCTTTCAGCCCTCAGCTGTCAGCTCTCAGTTTTTGTATCGATGAGATCAAGTTTCTGGCTCTTCCGGTATGAACTGAAAGCTGAAAGCTGAAAGCTGATAGCTGTATTCAGGGGCGTAAGCTCAACGGCTAAACTGTCGGTCTCCAAAACCGAACTTGGGGGTTCGAATCCCTCCGCCCCTGCCAGATTTGTAGGACTGCAGACGCTTTCAGATCAGTGATCTCCGGCGCCGAAATCGGCAAATAGGGATTTCTGAGACAATAGAGTTGAGAGCGGATCGCTGCAGGCGGTTACAGGAATTGCGCCGGACGGTATGCCGGGCGCGAAGGATCATGGGTATGGCAACGAAAACGGCAATCGAAAGAAGCGATGATCGTCCCGGCGCTCTTTCGGGTTTCGGGGGCAACGCGATGGGTTGGTGGAACAATCTAACCCACTTTTTGACAGACGTCCGCGCAGAAATGCGCAAGGTCGTCGCGCCTTCACGCAAGGAAGTCCAGGTGACGACTACGGTTGTGATCGTCGCCGTGTTCTTATTCGGACTATTTTTCTTTGTGGTCGACTGGATTTTCAACATTGGCATTCACCAGTTGCTGACCAAACTGGGAGGATTGCAATAGCGGTGCAGTCCGGAAGCGAGAGCAGCATGGCAGAAGAGTTAGAACAATCCGCGCAGCCTGAGACCGCTGCGGAGCCGCAGCCGGAGCGCAACGAGCGCTTCAAGTGGTACATCCTGCACGCCTACTCCGGATTTGAGCGCAAAGTGCGCGAGTCCATTGAGAGCCGCATTCAGGCTTTCGGACTGACGGACCGAGTTGGCCGAGTGATGATTCCCACCGAGCCCGTCACCGAAATTATCAACGGCAAAAAGCGGACTGTTGAACGCGTTTTCCTGCCCGGCTACGTGCTGGTGGAGATGGATCTAGACAACCACCTGTGGCACGTTTTGAAAGATACGCCCAAAGTTACCGGCTTTCTGGGCACCGGCGACAAGCCTGTCGCACTCTCTGAGGAAGAAGTGAGTTCGATCCTCTTCCGTTCCGAGACTGCCAAAGACAAGCCGCGGCTCAAAATCAAGTTTGAAAAGAACGAGCAGGTCCGCATTACAGACGGCCCGTTCGCCAACTTCAACGGCGTGGTGGACGAAATCAACGAAGATCGCGAGACCCTCAAAGTAATGGTCACTATCTTCGGGCGTTCGACGCCGGTGGAACTGGAGTTTGGCAAAGTCGAAAAGATTGAGTAGTTGGTTCAGCTTTTAGCTATTAGCTTTAAGCTTCTAGCCGGAACGTCGTCCTAGCGGGCACCGGTTCAAGCGAACGCTAAAGCACCAACACCAAAATTCAACAAGGAACTAACCAGCTGAGAGCTGATAGCTAGGAGCTAGAAGCTGGTATTGAAGGAACCAAAATGGCACCTCCGAAGAAAATTAACGGCTACGTCAAGCTGCAGATCGAAGCCGGAAAAGCAACGCCCGCACCCCCGGTCGGTCCCGCACTCGGCCAGGCGCAGGTCAACATCATGGAGTTCTGCAAGCAGTTCAACGCGCGCACGCAGAATAAGGAAATGGCCGGGCTGATCATTCCGGTGGTCATCACCGTTTACGGCGACCGCACCTTCAGCTTCATTACCAAGACCCCGCCCGCTGCTGTGCTGCTTAAAAAGGCTGCCGGCATCGAAAAGGGATCGGGCACGCCCAACAAAGAAAAGAAGGGCAAAGTGACCGAGAAGCAGGTCCGCGAGATCGCTACGCAGAAGATGCCCGACTTGAATGCGGCTTCAGTTGAGTCCGCAATCAAGAGCATCAAGGGCACCGCCCGCTCCATGGGCATTGAAGTCGTCGGCTAACGCGCCTTTACGCAATCAACAACGGCTCTCCCGATTGGGAGGGCCGTTGTTATTTGGTGGCGATACCGCTTCAGTCGTTGGCGGGTCGCCACCCAGCGTCAGCACCAGAACAAGGCGAACGGAAAACGGCGCGATTGATGCTGCGAAATCTGTATTCACGCTGATATCGGTGGGTGGGAGATTCGAACCTGGCCAATATGAATCTCCGCCTTCGTTGCGATGAGCGCGCTGGACGCGGAATTCGAGCAACAGAGGCCCGGCTTCATATCGTTCCTGCGCAATGCTTGCCGGCGCCAGCATCCATCGCGCTGGATGCTGGCGCTGGTGTCCGCCGCAGAGCAACACACTCACGATCGAAAGAGCCAAAGTCGACTTCACGGCACGCTCCGGAAATCTCCGCAGGTCCCTATGTAGCATTCGGCAAATAGGTTGTCAAGAAGAATACTACATAGGTAGATCAGGATAGGTAGACCATTCAGGTTTCACGACTGGGTACGGGCTTTAGCCCGTACCCTTCAAAACCGAAAGGCCGAAAGAGCATTAAGCAGAACTCTAGAACCAGCGGCCGATGGTGAAGAACACTTTGCGGTGTCCGGCGTCGCCAATGGAAACGCCAAATGTGACCAGGCCGAGTGGCGTGTTGCCGACCAAGCCGACGGTTCCGTCCTGGCGCAGAAAGGCGCGCTGTTCCGGCGACCACACTTCGCCCGCTTCGTAGCTGACTAGTCCGTATAAGCCCTGCCCAAGACCGGTCGGCAGCGCGGCGATGCGGCGCATGTATCCCGCGTGGGTCAAGTACAGATCGGTGCCGCGATACTCGTCCATGGACGCAGCCGAGAGCCGCATGGGCCCGCCAAGTGTAAAACGAAAAGGCTGCGCGACATTATTGCGCAGATACGAATTGACCTCTCCACCGATGCCGAAGATGTTCGTGTCCTTGTAGGAAATACTTTGGTCGAAGGCGAGCATGACCACGGGAGCGTTGCTGCTTCCAATTGCGTGGTACATCGCTCCCCCCGAAGCAGCCAGGCGGAAGCCGGTGGGCGAGATTGATCCGGAGGCTGCCCTGTCGATGTTGATGTGGAAGAGTCCGGTCTGCGCTGTACCGGCTACGTAAGGACCGCCGCCAGAACCAGTGCGCAACGCCCAGCGCGTGTAAAGGGCGCGCCACTCTGCCGAGACTTGCAGGGCGTTGCTGAAGGTGCGGCCCACCTCAAGGCTGGCTGCCAGGTTCTGCTGGAATCGTTCGGCAATACGCTTCTGATTCGCCCATATATATATGGGTTGGCGAACTACACCTGCGTGCGGTTCGATGAAGAATCCCGACGGTGTGAGTTGCCGATAGTACTCCAGCGAGAGCGAGGTCCGATAGCCAAACTCGGCTGTGGCGCGCGCCTCTGAACCAAAGCCTCCCAGGTTTTGATCCACGATGCGTAAGTTGATTTCTCCGCGGCTGATGTTCGACGAGGAAGTGGCAACCTCGGGGCCGATGATGAGATACGGCGGCCCTATGCTGTCCTTCGTCAGGTTCACCAGGATTCCGGTATCGCCGTTCGTTCCCGGAGTTCCGACGGCAGTTGAACCCGCAGTAGCGGGCATAAAAGTTTCGTACGCAGCCGAATACCCGCCGTTCGACTGGATGGGCTTGAGCGCAGCACTGGTGGCTGCCGGCGTAATCGGCTTGCCCATGAGCGGTTTGAGAGTGGCAACCACAGTCTGCGTTGCGCCGGCCGAGCCGCCTTTCACAACAACTTCGTGCAGCGAATCAGGCTTTGGATGGATTCTGGCCGTGCGTGCGGCAACATAGGCATTCCAATCTGTTTGGTTTAAGGCGTAATTCATCAGCGCCGCGCGATTCTGTTCCGCAGCATCATATCCGGCCTTCATGATCTGCTCGCTCTTTGCATAATCGGTAGAAGTGTATTCATCAAGGGGCACAGACACAACGAGATCCGCAAGCGGCTTTGCCACCGTAACGTTCTGCTCCGTGCTGGCAGCAAACGCCCGTTCGAGCACTCCCAAAATCGAGCTGGTATCGCCGGGCCGCAGCACATCGCTTTTCAGGTAGACAGCAATCACGACGTCGGATTTCAGGTCGCGACGCACCACGTCGGTGGGCAAATTATTCAGAACGCCACCATCCACAAGATAATGCCCCTCGGGATTCTTTACCGGAGAGAAGATTCCTGGAATTGAGATGGAAGCGCGCACCGCTACCGGCAATGGACCGCGCGAAAAAGTGATGGCCTTAAGTGTGGTCAGGTCGGTGGCCACGCAGCGGAAGGGAATTGGCATGGTATCGAAATCGAGCTCGTGGCTGTTGTAGCTGGCCATCGTTGTCGCCAGAAGCTCGTTCACGCCGCCTTCCGTTACCAGGCCATTGCGCGCCTGTACCCCGTGCCGCAGCCCCACCGTTAATGACTGCGGGATATCGTGGCGATCCTGACGCCTGCGAAAGCTCAAGTCGCTGTAGGGGGATTGCAACGTGAACACCTGTTGAAAAGTTTCGCTGTTGCCAACGCGGTGCAGTTCCGCGGGCGTCATTCCTTCCGCATACAGGCCGCCCACCAGCGCGCCCATGCTGGTGCCTGCGAGCCGATCGATGGGGATATGGTTCTCTTCCATCCACTGCAGCACGCCGATGTGCGCAAGGCCGAGCGCGCCTCCGCCTTCAAGCGCAACACCAATAACGGCTCGGGGCACAGGTTCCGCGGCGGGCAACGGCGCCTGGACTGAAGGAGCACTCAACATCTGTGCCTGCGGTATCTGTGTCTGCTGGGCCTGCTGGGCGTGTGCAGCAGTGGCAAACAAGGCAGCGCTAAGGAAGGTTGCGGCAGTTTTCCAGCTCATCGAGCACCTCCCGGAAAATTAAATTTGAGGGAATTCGTCGACTATGAAGCTATCGCTTCTGATGGGAACGCGCTGTGATGTGAATGCGGGCGCTGTGTATTTGGCTGGCTGTGGGATGCAGAACGCAGCCAGCGGCAAAGGAGCGGAGAGCTTCACCGAAAATGTGAAAGGCCCTCTCTTGGGACAGAGAGAGCCTTTCTGCGTCTTTTTCGCGGACGCGCGTTTGGAGTGAATTCAGGAAACGCCCTATTTTGCCGGGGGAGCCGGCGTAAATATTTCCCGGCGGCTTGGCTCTGGCTTTGGTTTTGGTTTGGGCGCTTTCTTGGTTTCTTTCTTGCCTCTGTCTTTGTTTCCCATGGGTAGAAGTTTGACACAAAAGGCGTGGCGAGAAAAGTGCACAGCGAAGCAACTCGAAATGGCGGTTTTGTTTGCAATTCTGCTGCCAATTCGCTATGATTCTTAAATATGTCCAGGGGAGAACTCCGGACAGTCAATATCACCACGGTTTTTGGACCTGTTCGAACCTCCGGCTCAAGTTTCTGAGCTGATCACATGGTTCTGGGTTCCCTGCAAAGCGGGGCTGGCAAGGGCGGTGGGAGACGAGGAATGAATGGCCAGGAAATCCAGCAAGAATATTGCGAAGGCGCGTGCGGCTGTCACCAAGACTGCGTATGCACTGCCTGAGGCTGTGGGCCTGCTTAAGCAGGTGAAATACGCCAAGTTTGATGAAACCGTGGATTTGACGATGCGCCTGGGCGTTGATACGCGCCATGCCGATCAGATGGTCCGCGGAACTGTGGTTCTGCCGCATGGACTGGGCAAGACCAAGACCGTTGCCGTGATCGCTTCTGGCGACCGCCAGAAGGAAGCCACCGAAGCCGGCGCCGATTTTGTGGGCGGCGAGGAGATGGTGGAGAAGATCCAGAAGGAAAACTGGACCGACTTCGACGCGCTGATTGCAACGCCGGACATGATGAAGGTAGTTGGCCGTCTCGGAAAAGTGCTCGGACCCAAAGGCCTGATGCCGAATCCGAAGACCGGAACGGTGACGATGGATGTGGCCTCTGCGGTGAAGGAAATCAAAGCCGGTAAGGTTGAGTTCCGCGCGGACAAGACCAGCCTGGTGCACGTGCCGGTGGGCAAGCTGAGCTTCGATCCTGAGAAGCTGATTGACAACGCCACCACCGTGATTACCTCGATCGTGCGCGCCAAGCCTTCGGCCGCCAAGGGCAAGTACATCAAGAGCGTCACGCTGAGCTCGACGATGGGCCCGGGCGTTCCGCTGGATTCGGCCGTAGCCGACGCGGCAGGCAAGCACTAAGAGCAGGAGTAGGGATCAGGGAATAGCCGGTGAAGTTCGCGCGGTTATGGCGCGGTTCACCGAGGGGAGCAGGACGATGGCAATTTCGAAAGCAAAGAAGCAGGAAAAGATTCAGTTGCTGGCCGGCGAGCTTGAGAGCTCGACGACGGCGATTATCGGCACTTTCGCCAAGCTGACGGTGGCCAAGGATTACGAGCTGCGCAAGGTCATCCGCGAAGCCGGCGGCAAGTATCGCGTGGTCAAGAACAAGCTGGCGGCGATTTCAGGCAAGGGCACCAAGGTTGAGGATGCGCTCAAGGGTCTGAAAGGTGTCAACTCGGTGGCGTTTACTTCCGGCGATCCTGTGGCGCTCGCCAAGGTGTTCGCGAAGTGGGCCGGCGAGAATGCGGAGTTCCAGTTCAAGCTTGGCATTATTGACGGCAAGCTGCTCGGCGTCGACGAAGTGAAGGCGCTGGCAACTCTGCCGGGCAAGGAAGAGCTCTACGCCAAGCTGCTGTTCCTGATGCAATCGCCTGCGCAGCGTCTGGCGACGGTGATCAACGCCACCGGCCGCGATCTGGCCGTGGTGATTAATCAGGGCGTGGAGAAGGAAAAGTTCGCCGCAGCGTAGCGGCGCAAGCTAGAAGCTAGTAGCTGCATTTAAGGGTTTTGGTCGAGGGGTAGGCGGGAAGTGCGCGGGTCTGGCGCATCGGAAACTTCCAGTTTGGTTCGGCGGCCGGGTAAGAAAAAAATTTCAATCGGATCTTGAATGGAGAAGAAAATGGCGGATATCGCACAGTTGAAAGAGCAGATTGTTAGCCTGAGCCTGCTGGAAGCAGCAGCGCTGGTCAAGGAGCTCGAAGAGACCCTTGGCGTGTCGGCTGCGGCCGCGGCCCCGGTTGCGGTTGCCGCAGGCGGTGGCGCAGCGGCCCCTGTGGCCGAAGAGAAGACGGAGTTCCAGGTTATCCTGAAGGACGCCGGCGCGAACAAGATCAACACCATCAAGGCAGTGCGTGAAGTTACCTCGCTCGGCCTGAAGGAAGCCAAGGACCTGGTGGACGGCGCTCCCAAGGCGCTGAAAGAGAACGCCACCAAGGATGAGGCCGAGGCAATCAAGAAGAAATTTGAAGGCGTCGCTACCGTCGAAATCAAGTAACTTTCGAGGGCTTGCAAGTCCAGCCGGGACGCGCTACGATAGTCGTTGCGCGTCTTTTCGGCTCAATTCGGGTTTTATTCCGTATGGGGCGGCGCTGGAGACGTGTTCATTGGGCGCAAAACGCATCTTGGAGTGGCACGCAAGTGTTCGGGGGATTCAGGCGGAGCCAAGCCTGCATTCCGCGGACAAACCGCAGTAGTTAAGTGCCGTAGGGTCAAGGGATTATCCGGAGCCAGGCCGGAGATCAATTGACGAGGGTCGAGTGGCTGGCGAGCGAGCGGCAGAAGCGAATTTTGGGATCGGCGAGCATAGGGCTAAAGAATTCGATGGGAGCACCGGCAGAGGGCCGCGCTCGTGAGGCATTGCGTCCTTACGGGCCTTTCGTGTCTCCCGCCTAACAGAAGAACAGGATTGGCAGCACATTTGCCCTGACCGCAGTAATATCTCCGCGCGGAGTCATCCGCGTGAATCGCTTCTCTCGATTGAGCGCAGTCTAGCGCAATTGCCGGAACAGGGCAATGCCTGCCACCGAATCTTAACGCAACTCTGCAATGGAGCACACCTGGCGTAGTTTTCCCCGGAAGGGCCAAGGGGCAATCCCTGGACTTGCCGGTAGCGCATGGATAGCGACTGGATGCAATGGTTTGCTAATCCTGTTTTTGATCGACTTACCTTAATCAGCCGTCGCCTCGAGACTCGGGCGCCGGCCCGGAGAAACCTCGAAATTGAGGTGCCGGAGTGAAGAGCCTCAGGAGTGAACATGCCAAACGAGAAGCGCGCGATTCGCAGCCGGCTCGATTTTTCGAAGATTCCCACCGCAACGCAAATTCCTAACCTGATTGAAGTGCAGCGCAGAAGCTACGAGCGCTTTTTGCAGATGGACAAGCTGCCCAACGAGCGGGACGACTCGGGTTTGCAGTCGGTGTTTGTTTCCGTTTTCCCGATCGCTGATTTTCGCGGGATCTCGCAACTGGACTTCGTTGATTATTCGATCGGCAACTGGGAGTGCAAATGCGGCCACCTGAAAGGGCTGCATCACCTGCGTACGGCCTGCGTCCATTGCGGAGCGATGGTTATTACCGACCCGTTCCTGCCGGGCGATGTGCTTTGCCAGAAGTGCGGCACCTATAACAAGAACACGCCTGACTTCTGTAACAAGTGCGGCGACCCCGTGAGCCTGCAGCTGAAGTATGACCAGCAGGAGTGCGAAGAGCGCGGCATGACCTTCTCCGCGCCGCTCAAGGTCACCGTCCGCCTGACCATTTACGACAAGGATCCCGAGACCGGTAACAAGTCGATCAAGGACATCAAGGAGCAGGAAGTCTTCTTCGGCGACATTCCGCTGATGACGCCCAACGGCACGTTTATTGTGAACGGCACCGAGCGCGTGATCGTTTCGCAGCTGCACCGTTCGCCCGGCGTCTTTTTCGAGACCGCCAACAACCGCACCTACTTCCTGGGCAAGATCATTCCTTACCGCGGTTCGTGGGTTGAGTTTGAGTACGACCAGAAGAACACTCTCTACGTTCGCATCGACCGCAAGCGCAAGTTCCTGGGCACCATCTTCCTGCGCGCACTCGGCCTGCGTTCCGACGAAGAGATTTTGAAGACCTTCTACACCGTTGATCGCGTTCAGATTGCCGATGGCAAGCTGTTCTGGACGGTTCAGCCCGATGCCAAGGCAGGCACCCACCTGGTGGGAGCCAAGCCCGCGCACGCGGTTGTGCATAAGGGCGAGGAGATTGCTCATTCCGGCCGCAAGATCACGGCGCACGCTATCAAGGCAATTCGCGCTGCCGGCATCGACAAGATTGAAGTGGAAGCCGCAGAACTCGATGGCGCGCTGACCGCCTCCGATGTTGTGGACACAAATACCGGCGAAGTGATTGTTGAAGCCAACGCGGAGCTGACCGCCGATCGCCTGCACAAGGTGCTTTCGAGCGGCGCCACGAACTTTGAAATCTTCTTCCCGGATCGCGACGACGTGGGCAACATCATCACCAACACGTTGAAGCGCGACTCCGTGCACAAGCCTGAAGAAGCGCTGATCGAAATCTATCGCAAACTGCGCCCGGGCGATCCACCGACGCTCGACACCGCCACGGCGCTGTTTGAAGGTATGTTCTTTGACGCCCGCAAGTACGACTTCTCGCGCGTGGGCCGTTTGAAGTTCAACATCAAGCTCTACGAGAACCAGGATGCAACGCACCTGGATCACCGCACGCTGACGCCGGAAGATTTCTACGCGACTATTCGCTACTTGCTCAAGCTGCGCAAGAACATCGGCGTTGTAGACGACATCGATCACCTTGGCAACCGTCGTGTTCGCGCGGTGGGCGAACTGATGGAGAACCAGTTCCGCATCGGCCTGGTTCGCATGGAACGCGCCATCAAGGAAAAGATGAGCGTGTACCAGGAGCTGTCGACGGCCATGCCGCACGACCTGATCAACGCCAAGCCGGTGATGGCTGCCATCCGCGAGTTCTTTGGATCTTCGCAGTTGTCGCAGTTCATGGATCAGACCAATCCGCTTTCGGAGATCACGCACAAGCGGCGTCTCTCCGCACTTGGACCGGGCGGCCTTTCGCGTGAGCGCGCCGGATTTGAAGTGCGCGACGTGCACCCAACGCACTACGGCCGTATCTGCCCGATTGAGACGCCTGAAGGTCCGAACATCGGCCTCATCAGCTCGCTGAGCTGCTTTGCGCGCATCAACGAATACGGCTTTATCGAGTCGCCTTACCGCAAGGTGAAGGACTCGCGCATTCTCGACTTTGTTGAGATTGTGAATGCCGGCGAAAGCAGCCTGCGCGTGGGCGACCACATCGAGAAGGAAGAAGCCATCAAGCTGAATGCTCAGCTCAAGAAGGCCGGCAAGCGCAGCATCGATTACATCCCGTTCAGCTTCTACCTGTCGGCATGGGAAGAAGACAAGCACACCATCGCGCAGGCCAACATTGAGTTCAACGAAGAAGGCCAGATTACTGAGGACCTGGTGAACGCCCGTCGTCAGGGCAACTTCGTACTCGTGAGTCGGACGGATGTGGACTATATCGACGTCAGTCCCAAACAGCTGGTTTCAGTGGCCGCATCGCTGGTGCCATTCCTTGAGCATGACGATGCCAACCGCGCGCTGATGGGCGCCAACATGCAGCGCCAGTCTGTGCCGCTGCTGGTGGCCGAAGCTCCGCTGGTGGGCACCGGTATGGAAGGCGTGACCGCGCGCGACTCGGGCGCCGTCATCCTGGCTAAACGTAACGGCATCGTGGACTCGGTCGACTCCGAGCGCATTATCGTGCGCGTCGAAGGCGAGCATCATCCCACGCAGCTGTCTCGTGAAGTTGGCTCTGACATTTATCAGCTCATCAAGTTCAAGCGGTCAAACCAGAACACCTGCATCAACCAGAAGCCAGTGGTTCGCGAAGGCGAGCGCGTGGTCAAGGGCCAGGTGATCGCAGACGGACCTTGCACGGAGCAGGGCGAGCTGGCGCTCGGACGCAACGTGCTGGTGGCCTTCATGCCGTGGCGCGGTTACAACTTCGAAGACGCTATCCTCATCAGCGAGAAGTTGGTGCGCGAGGACTACTACACCTCGGTGCACATTGAGGAATTCGAAATCGAAGCCCGCGACACCAAGCTGGGACCGGAAGAAATTACGCGCGACATTCCTAACGTCAGCGAGCATGCGCTGCGCGACCTGGACGAGAGCGGCGTTATCCGCATCGGCGCCCAGATCAAGCATGGCGACATTCTGGTGGGCAAAGTAACGCCGAAGGGTGAAACCCAGCTCACGCCGGAAGAAAAGCTGCTGCGCGCCATCTTCGGCGAAAAGGCCGGCGATGTGCGCGACGCTTCGCTCACCTGCCCTCCGGGAATTGAAGGCACGGTTGTTGATGTGCGCATCTTCAGCCGCAAGGGCCAGGAGAAGGACGAGCGCGCCAAGCAGATTGAAGGCGAGTACGTTGCCAAGCTCGAAAAGAACCTCGGCGACGAAATCCGCATTTTGACGGACGAGCGTTTGAAGCGTCTCGACGCCATTCTCGGCGGCAAGGAAGTGTTGGCCGATCTGCACGACGAACGGACCAACAAGCGCCTGCTGACCAAGGGAGCCATTCTCGATCGCGACACCATTGAGCGCATCTCGACCAAAAATCTCAAGCGCATCCGCTATAACGACAAGGATCCCCGCGTCAACGAGCAGATCGATGAGATTGAAGAGATGACCTCGCGGCAAATCGAAGTTCTGCGCAAGATCACAAATGAAAAGGTGGCCAAGCTGCAGAAGGGCGATGAACTGCCTCCGGGCGTGATCAAGCTGGTCAAGGTCTACGTTGCCATGAAGCGCAAGCTTTCAGTTGGCGACAAGATGGCCGGACGTCACGGCAACAAGGGCGTGATCGCGCGCATTCTTCCTGAGGAAGATATGCCGTATCTGCCCGACGGAACGCCGGTTGAGATTGTGCTGAATCCGCTCGGCGTACCTTCCCGTATGAACGTGGGTCAGATTCTTGAAACCCATCTGGGCTGGGCCGCACATGCACTCGGCAAGAAGATCGCCGATCTGATCAAGCTCAACTCTGCTGCCGATTCGGTGCGCGAACTGGTGAAGAGAGAGTTCGCCGGAACCGCAACGCTCAGGCAATTGCTGGAACTCGACGACGAGATGTTGCTTCGCGTCGTGGCCGGCATGGAGAAGGGCATCTGGTTTGGTACCGCGGTGTTCGACGGCGCGCAGGAGAGCGAGATCAAGGCGTTGCTGGCCACGGCCGGTCTGCCTTCATCGGGCAAGACTGCGCTGTTTGATGGTATGACGGGCGATCAGTTTGAGCAGCCGGTAACGGTGGGCTACATCTACATGCTCAAGCTCTCGCACCTGGTCGACGACAAGATTCACGCTCGTTCGATCGGACCGTACTCGCTTATCACGCAGCAGCCGCTGGGTGGCAAGGCGCAGTTTGGTGGTCAGCGCTTTGGCGAAATGGAAGTGTGGGCGCTCGAAGCTTACGGCGCTGCATACATCCTGCAGGAACTGCTCACTGCCAAGTCCGACGACGTCTACGGCCGCACCAAGATTTACGAGGCCATCGTCAAGGGCGAAGCAGCCATTGAGCCGGGCGTGCCTGAGTCGTTCAACGTGCTCATTCGCGAGTTGCAGTCGCTCTGCCTGGATGTGGAGCTGATCAAACGCGCGGATCTGATCAAGAAGGTGCCGGTGCCTGAAGTGGCGGCGGTAGCCGACTAAGTACAGCCCTCAGCTGTCAGCTTTCAGCCTTCAGCTAGATCGGGGCAAAGCTGGCAGCGGAGGCCGGATTGAGTTTGAAGTTGGCCAAAAGGCTTGGTGGTTGCTCCAGTAGAGAAAAGCTGAGAGCTGAAAGCTGGAGGCTAGTAGCTGAATTTGGGTTCTTCTTGAAAGCGGCACACGCCGCTACCCGGGAAGGAAGAACCTCAAAATGAGAATCCCGGGAGATACCGCGGCGGTTGCCAAAAGGTCCGCCAAGGAGGGTCGCCTTGTTCCGTTCGAACCCGTTTGAGCTTTCCAGCCCGATTACCGACTTTGACGCTATCCGTATCATGCTGGCGTCGCCAGAAAAAATTCGCAGCTGGTCGCATGGCGAAGTCACCAAGCCTGAGACCATCAACTACCGCACGTTCAAGCCGGAACGCGACGGACTGTTCTGCGCCCGCATCTTTGGACCTGTGACTGACTGGGAGTGCTTGTGCGGCAAGTACAAGCGCATGAAGCACCGCGGCGTCATCTGCGACAAGTGCGGTGTCGAAGTTACGGTGAGCAAGGTGCGCCGCGAGCGCATGGGCCACATTGAGCTGGCGTCGCCCTGCTCGCACGTGTGGTTCTTCAAGGGCCTCCCGTCGCGTATTGGCCACCTGCTTGATATCTCGCTGCGCGACCTGGAGAGCATTCTTTACTTTGAGTCCTACGTTGTAGTCGATCCGGGCGATGCGCCGGTGCGCGAGCGCGAGATCATCAAGGACGAAACGAAATTCCGTGAGCTCGATCAGCAATTCCGCCCCTCCGGCTTCAAGGCCATGATGGGCGCCGAAGCTATCAAGGAACTTCTCAAGCGCGTCAACATTGAGGAACTCGGCGTGGAACTGCGCGAGCGCATGAAGACCGAGACCTCCGCGCAAAAGAAGATCAAGTACTCCAAGCGGCTTAAGGTTGTTGAAGCATTCCGCAAGTCGAGCAACAAGCCGCAGTGGATGATTCTGGATGTGCTGCCGGTCATTCCTCCAGAGCTGCGCCCTCTGGTGCCGCTGGATGGCGGCCGCTTTGCGACTTCCGATTTGAACGATCTTTATCGCCGCGTGATCAACCGTAACAACCGGTTGAAGAAGTTGATGGACCTGCACGCTCCTGAAGTGATTGTGCGTAACGAAAAGCGCATGCTGCAGGAAGCCGTGGACGCGCTGTTCGATAACGGCCGCCGTGGCCGCGTGCTCCGTGGCGCCAACAATCGCCCGCTCAAGTCCCTCTCAGATACGCTCAAGGGCAAGCAGGGCCGCTTCCGTCAGAACCTGCTTGGCAAGCGCGTCGACTACTCAGGCCGCTCCGTCATCGTTGTCGGTCCGGAACTGAAGCTGCACCAGTGCGGCCTGCCAAAGAAGATGGCGCTCGAACTGTTCAAGCCGTTCATCTATCACCGCCTTGAGCAGACCGGCCAGTGCACCACCATCAAGCAGGCAAAGGAAATGGTGGAGATGCAGGAGCCGGTGGTCTGGGACATTCTTGAAGAAGTCATCAAGGATCACCCGGTACTGCTGAACCGCGCCCCAACGCTTCACCGCCTCGGCATTCAGGCGTTTGAGCCGGTACTGGTTGAAGGCAAGGCCATCAAGATTCACCCGCTGGTCTGCACCGCCTTCAACGCCGACTTCGACGGCGACCAGATGGCTGTACACATTCCGCTGTCGCCTGAAGCGCAGATTGAAGCCAGCGTGCTGATGCTGGCTTCGCACAACATCCTTTCGCCGGCCTCCGGCCACCCGATCACTGTGCCCACACAGGACATGGTGCTTGGCCTGTATTACTTGACCAAGGCCAAGAAGGGCGCCAAGGGCGAGGGACGCACGTTCGCCAACACCGAAGAGATTCTGATGGCGCTTGAAGCGACCGAAGTTGAAACGCTGTCGCCTATTCGCCTGCGCTATACCGGCAAGGTTCTCGACATGACCACCGCGTATGACGATCAGGATCTGATCCACACCGATCCGGTTGAATTCAACAAGGAATACATCAACACCACGGTAGGCCGCGCCATCCTAAACGATTCGCTGCCTGCGGGCATGCCCTATATCAATACCCTCTTGAAGAAGAAGGGCATTGGGCAGCTGGTGAACTATTGCAACCAGAATCTCGGACTTGAAGTTACGGTGGGCATGCTCGACCGCATCAAGTCGCTGGGCTTCAATTACGCCACGCGTTCGGGCCTGTCCGTCGGCCTTGACGACATGGTGATTCCGGCCAGCAAGTACACGGTGGTTGATGAAGCCGACAAGAAGGTGATCGAAGTCCAGAAACAATATATGGACGGCGCCATCACCAACGGCGAGCGCTCGAACAAGGTCATCCAGATGTGGTCCGCGGTTACCGACAAGGTAGCCGACGAAATGTTCGGGAACATGAAGCGCGCAGACGAAGAAGGCGCCATGAACCCGATCTACATCATGGCCGACTCCGGCGCCCGTGGTTCGAAGCAGCAGATCCGTCAGCTCTCCGGTATGCGCGGACTGATGGCCAAGCCCTCTGGCGAAGTCATCGAGACGCCCATCACCGCGAACTTCCGTGAAGGCCTCACCGTGCTGGAATACTTCATTTCGACGCACGGCGCACGTAAGGGCCTGGCCGATACCGCGCTCAAGACAGCGGATTCAGGTTACCTCACCCGCCGCCTTGTCGATGTGGCGCAGGACGTCATCGTTACCGAGTACGATTGCGGAACGATGGAAGGCATCTACGTGGGCTCGATCGTTGAGTCCGGCGAGATCATCGAGGAACTTCGTGACCGTATTATCGGCCGCGTATCTCTCGAGCGCATCAAGGACTACGACGGCAACATTGTCGTGGATGTGAACCAGCAAATTGACGAAGACATTGCGTCGGCCATTCAAGGTGCGGGTGTTGAGCGCGTCAAGATTCGCTCGGTGCTCACCTGCGAATCGCGTCGCGGCGTTTGCGGACTTTGCTACGGCCGCAACCTTGGTTCGGGCCGAATGGTCGAACTCGGCGAAACTGTTGGCGTCATTGCGGCGCAGTCCATCGGCGAGCCTGGCACGCAGCTCACCATGCGTACCTTCCACGTCGGCGGCACGGCTAGCCGCGTGCAAGACAAGTCCCGCCTGGATGCCAAGAACAACGGCTTTGTGCGCTTTATCAATCTCAACTACGTTGAGAGCAAAGACGGCACGCTGGTCGCTATGAACCGCTCGGGTTCAGTAGCGGTGGTTGACGAGCGTGGACGTGAAAAGGAGCGCTACCAGGTTGTCTACGGCGCGCGCCTTCGCGTTAAGGACGGCGATCAGGTAAAGCTTGGCCAGTTGCTGGCCGAGTGGGATCCGTACACCTACGCCATCCTCACGGAAATCGGCGGCACTGTGCAGTTCAAGGATCTGCAGGAAGGCATCACGCTCAACGAAGAAGTGGACGAAGTTACCGGCCTCTCGCGTTGGGTTGTGGCCGACTCGCCCGATGAAAAGCGGCAGCCTGCCTTCATGGTCAAGAACGCCAAGGCACACAAGCGCTATCTGTTGCCTCGCGGCGCTCACCTTATGATCCAGGACGGCGACGAAGTAGGTCCCGGCGATGTGCTTGCCAAGATTCCAAAGGAAAGCACGCGCACCAAGGACATCACCGGCGGTCTGCCGCGCGTGGTGGAATTGTTCGAGGCGCGCAAGCCCCGCGAAACAGCCATCATTTCCGAGATCGACGGCGTGGTTCGCTTTGGCGAAGTCAGCAAGGGCCAGCGCAAGATCTACGTCACGGCTGACAACGGTGAAGAGAAGGAATACTCGGTGCCGCGTGGCATTCACGTCAACGTACAGGAAGGTGAACGGCTGCGCGCAGGCGATCCACTGATGGACGGTCCTTTGAACCCGCACGACATTCTCAACGTGCTGGGCGAAAAAGAACTACAGGCTTACCTGGTGAACGAAATTCAGGAAGTCTACCGTCTGCAGGGTGTAGCTATCAGCGACAAGCACATTGAAGTGATTGTGCGTCAGATGCTGCGCTGGGTTCGCATCGACGAAGTGGGCGACTCCAACTTCCTGCTCGAACAGCAGGTTGACCGCTTCCGCTTCCGCGAAGAAATTGAGCGCGTACTTGCCAATGGTGGTCGTCCGCCGATCGGGCGTCCGCTGCTGCTAGGCATCACCAAGGCTTCGCTGTCGACAGATAGCTTTATCTCCGCAGCCAGCTTCCAGGAGACGACCCGTGTTCTCACTGAAGCCAGCATCAACGGTGCGATCGACAACCTCCGCGGACTCAAGGAGAACGTGATCGTGGGACGCCTTATCCCTGCGGGCACGGGCCTGGAGTACTACCGCAACGTTCAGCTCTCACCGGAGCTGGAAGAAGCGGCGGCCCGCGTACAGCAGGAAGTCAGTGCCGAGATCGAAGCCGCCGAGCGCGAACTGGAGCTTATGCGCCAGGAAGGCGAAGCGGAAGAGATGGCGGCAGAGTAACCGCTCGACAGAAACATTTCAACTGCAGAAGGCCCGGCGCAAGCCGGGCCTTTTTATTTCATGCCGATTCTGAGCTTCTGATACCATTGCCCCAAGACCTCCGCTGCATTTCGGATTAAATATATGGCTCAGAATTCTGCCTCACCTGCTTCCACGCGACGTCCTGCAATTAAAAAACCGCCACTGCTCATGAAGCGCACGCAACCAGTTCTCAAGCGGCTTTCAGCTGCACTGGGCGAACCTGTGCTTACCTACTGGAACTCTACAAAAGGCTCCATCTGTCAGAACGACACGGTAGGTCTGTACGCCCTGTTGCGCAGCACGGGCAAACTCAAGCGGATGTCGCTTTTTCTGAAGTCCGATGGCGGCTCGGGCCAGGCGGCTCTGCGCATGGTCAATCTGCTGCGCCAATATGTCGATCACCTGACGGTTCTGGCGCCGCTCGAATGCCAATCTGCTGCCACAATGCTCGCCCTCGGCGCCGATCGTGTTCTCATGGGCCCGCTCGCGCAACTCTCGGCAGTCGACACGTCGCTAACGCACGACCTCTCGCCCATCGATCGCGATAACGACCGCGTCAGCGTGAGCAATGACGAGTTGCTGCGCGTCATCCGTCTATGGACCGAGCAGGCCAGGAATTCGACGAGTAATCCCTATGAAGCGTTGTTTCCGTTCATTCATCCGCTCGTGATTGGCGCGGTCGATCGCTCCAGCGCACTCTCTACGCGCATTTGCGAAGAAATCCTTTCATATCACATGAAGGATCCGAAACGGACTACGGAAATCAGCAACATTCTCAACTCGGGTTATCCTTCGCACAGCTATCCCATTACACTGCGAGAAGCTAAGCGAATTGGCCTGAAGGTTGAGCCGATGAACGAACAAGTGAATGCATCGCTTTTTGAGTTGAACGAAATCTACTCAGAGATGGGACAGAGCGCTACGACTGATTTCGATGAGAAGAATCAGCACGACAACAGCATTCTGAACATTATGGAAGCGAGCGGATTACAAATTTATTTCCAGGTGGATAAAGACTGGCATTATCGCAGCGAAGAGCGGCGCTGGGTCGCATTGAACGACAAGAGCAGTTGGCGGAAGTCCGAAATTTCCAAAGGCAAGGTCACGGTTTCGCAACTTCACGTTCGCTGACGTCAGGCTGTCAAGAACCTGAGCGCTGATCGCGCGACTGGATAATCAGCCGCGTAACCTCGCCAGCCGACTTTACGCCGGGGCGATTCCTTTGGCGCTTTTTCCCATACATCGCAGCATCCGCAATGCTCATCAGTCCGTCGTCGCTAGTGGCGTCTTCGGGATACATCGCGAAGCCGATGCTTGCCGAGCCGCGGACGATGTGGTTATTTACTGAAATTGGCTCATCGAAGCAGCATTCCAGCCGGTGCGCAATTTCTTCCGCTTCAGTGCGGCCTTGGCGAACCCGGACGAGGACGCCAAACTCATCGCCGCCCAGGCGAGCCAGCATGTCGTTCGAGCGAAGCTGATGTTTCATGCGTTCCGCAACCAATTGTAGGTACAAGTCGCCTGCCTGGTGCCCATATCGATCGTTCACTTGTTTAAAGTCGTTCAGATCAATGTAGATCAGGCAGAAAACTCCGCAGTTCTCGCGCGACTCGGCGATGAGCTCTTCGAGGCGCTTCTCGAATGCAAAGCGATTTTGTATTTCGGTCAGCATATCGAACTCCGAGCGGTGCACCAGGTCGGAGTGCAGGCGCGAAGTTTCAATAGCCAGAGTCGCAAGCTCGGCTGCTGCTGTCAGAGCTTTTGATTCGTCGCCGCGCGGCTTTGTGCGCGCGTCAAAAGCGGCATGGACAGAGCCCAGATAGTGCCCTGCGTGCGCTGCAATGGGCGTCTCGATAATACGCATTTGGCCCGCGCGTAAGTCTGGCGGACAGTTTCCGACTGCCGGACCATCCGCAATCCTGCACCAGCACGGCGCGCCCTTCAGAGTCATTGAGGCAAGTTCGGTAATTCGTTCCAGAATTTCTGCAAGGGGCCTCGAACGGTTAATGTCTTCGAGAATTTCTCCGCGTCGCTGCGAAACGTATCCCAGCTCTGCCACTTTCCTTCGCATTTTGCGGCCCGTCCACAACGCTCTGCCGCCGACAGCAAGCATCGCCAATAGCAAGGCGAACACCATCTGGGTAAGGTTTCTAATCGTCAGCATTGAAGGGGGAGCAATGAGATGAAGGTCATCAGCTGTGCGAATCAGAATGTTGAACGTCACATCGTGGCTAAATGGATTGTCATCGTCCGCCACGCAAATGCCGGTTGCCCGGATCGTCGATCCTACAGGTATATCTCTCATGGGTGGAAGCGTGCCTCCCACCACTCGATGCGAATAAACCGCGCTGAACATCTGGCCATCAGCAACCAGCACGTACTTGTCCTGAGATTTTTCGCGCGTCTCCATCACTACTTTGCCTTCGACTGAAACCAGGTCGTAAATGTATCGGCTGGAACGCAAATCCGACATGCGCGGAGTTGCCGGCTTAATCGCGGCTGCAACTCCGGTGTCCTGGATCTCACTTCCAGTAAGCGTCAGGAATCCATTGCTCACGCCAGGAAATCCCGTTGCGTTTGCCCAGTCTCCGATATGGATATCATCGGAGCTTTGCGTTTTGACCCAGAGGCTCTTGTTGCCGCTTTGCAGCACCAGTGCCGATCCCGGCTCGAAATACGTCACTGTGCCAGCTACATGCACACGGGCTGTCTCGTTCTTCACCTTGGAGACGCTCAGAATCCGATCCATTGCAGAAAGTGGCAATGACCATGGATCCTGAGCAGCGGGTCTTATCACCTTCACATCGGCCAGGCTGTTCACGCGCAACGCAACCCCGGTCAATTGCATCTTGCCATCGAACTTGCCGCCGTCGACGCCTGCAATCTCCACTTTGACGTCCAATAAATGCTTAAGTGCCTGCGCGTCCGCGTCCAATACCTCTGCGCCGATGTAACCGCTGTCTGTGAGGACTCCCAGTTTTGCGATCGGCTTTTCGCCGCCCAAGGGCTGAATCAAGTCAGCGGTGTGCACTACGCCTTGAACGGTTATGAAATTCGAGTCGAATGTTCCTTGGATGAGCTGTTCATAGTGCGCGGGTAAAGGTTTAGGCAATTTTCCGTGGGCCAGCAGGGTGATGTCGTTGCTCTTGATGTTGGCGGAGTAACCCCAACGGGTAGTACCCGTAATGCGCACGCGGTCACCGGGAAGCAAATGCTGCTTCGCAGTGGTCTCGATGAAGATTCCCTGATTGCCATCCTGAACGAATAGATCGTTCACTTGAGGCCTGCAGTAAGTGACGATCGCTTCAATTGTGACGGGAATACCGTCCTCAATCTGGGCGCGGGAAAAAGAGCGAATATTTTGGACGGTCGTACGAATGACTGGGGGACTTGCCCAAGCCACTGAAATTAAAAAAAATACTGCGATAATCGAGGAGAAGATTCTCTTCATCACCTTTTCCGGGGGGTGAATACTTGTCGCCCCAACTTTCTTGCTGCCGGTAAATGTAGTGCAAACCCTGGGAACTGGGTAAGTCTATGCGAAACCTGGGCATAGATAAAAAGAACTGCCTCTGAATTGCTACGTATGATTCTCACCCTTTGACCTAGCGGATCAAATAGCACTTTCGGAGTGTATATGACACTTTTTGCACAGGTTAGATGGAAATGAAGTGTTACTTCACAATCACATGCAGTAAATTAACGATCGGACGTGCTGCGGTTTTATCAAACTGAGGCAGACGCGCCCGGGGAGAAGCGGTGATCGCATTACTTCGGTGTCCAATTTTTGGTCGGGAATTTGTCGGCAACTCTCCCGGCTTCGTAGCAGGAACCCAGGAATCAACACGGACACCCGCAAGGCTGATCCGCTGCTGAAAGGTCATGATCGGTATTTGGGAACAATGGACCATGACGGTTTTAAACTGGTGCATGGTCGCGGACGCAAGGCCCGGCCGGAATAGAAGAGGGAAATGCAAAAAAAATTGCGCGTTGGAATTCTGTTTGGTGGGCGAAGCGGCGAACACGAAGTTTCTCTGCTCTCAGCAGCATCAGTTCTCAAGTCCATTGATCGCGAAAAGTTTGATGTGGTGCCCATTGGCATTACCAAGGAAGGCCGCTGGCTTGCCGCCGCGGATGCGCACGATCTGCTGGAAGGCAACAGCAATGAAGTGAAGCAGCGATTGCGCGCCGGCGATCCCGAAACAACACCGGGAGCCAAACTGCTGCACGAAGGCATACCCACGCTGATGGCGCCGGAGCCGGGCCGCGCTACCGCGCTTGAACATGCTCACGGCGGCAAGCCTCTGGACGTCGTGTTTCCAGTTCTGCACGGAACGTTTGGCGAAGACGGCACTATTCAGGGACTTTTTGAACTGGCCGGCATTGCCTATGTCGGATCGGGCGTGCTGGGCTCCGCGTGCGGCATGGACAAAGACGTGATGAAGCGTCTCTTCAAGCAGGCTGGACTGCCGATTGTTAAGCACGTTACGGTACTCCGCGCTGAGTGGGAAAGCGCACCGCGCAAGTGCATTACCAAAATTGAAGCCGCGCTCAAGTACCCGCTCTTCGTTAAACCGGCGAACCTCGGATCCTCGGTCGGCATCAGCAAAGCGCACGACCGCAAGGAGCTTGGCCCCGCGCTCACTGTGGCCGCTCGCTATGACCGCAAGCTGGTGATTGAGGGAGGTGTTGGCGGCAAGAAATCTCGCGCTCGAGAACTCGAAGTGGCCGTGCTCGGCAACGACTCGCCCCAAGCCAGCGTCGTGGGCGAAATCATTCCCGGCAAGGAGTTCTACGATTACGAAGCCAAGTACTTATCTGAAGGATCGGTGCCGGTGATCCCTGCCAAGCTCACGCGCGCGCAGAGCAAGCAAGTGCGCGAGATGGCCGTTGCGGCTTTTCGCGCCTGCGATCTCTCTGGACTTGCCCGCGTCGATTTCCTGATGGAACCAAGCGGCAAGCAGCGAATCTTCCTGAACGAGGTCAACACCATGCCGGGGTTTACGCGCATCAGCATGTACCCCAAGCTTTGGGACGCCACCGGCGTCACCTATCGCAGCCTGATCACCAACTTGATCGAGCTGGCATTAGAACGCTTTGAGGAGAAGAGCAGAACTACTTACAGCCGGGATTGAAGAGCAGGGAACAAGGAACAGGGAACAGTAAGTGATGACTCGGTGTCTAAGCTATCAGGGGTGTATCTTGGATGAGCAAGCAATGAGGGATGTTGGGTGCAGGCAAGCCTATTCCCTTATCCCTGTTCGCTATTCCCTGCTTTTAGAGGACTGAGTTCGATGACGCTTCTCGATGCACCGAAATTCGACGAAGTACGTGACCGCCGGAATCGCACCGTTCTGATTGGCTCAGCCGGAGCCTTATTCGCGCTGATTGTGGCCTTCTGGCTAGTGGCCGGTCATCCCGTAGATTGGCCATGGTACTGGCTTAACCATACGCTCGCCAGGCACACCGCCAACCAGTTCCTCGCCGACGTTGAACAGAACGACCTGTCCAAAGCCTATTCCGTCTGGATGCACGACCCCGACTGGCAACAGCATGAGGCTAACCACGCAAACTATCCGTTCAAACGGTTCCAGGATGACTGGAGCCGCACCAGCCCTGACAACGAATACGGAGTCATTCAGAGCCACAATATCGTTGTCGCACATCAGTACGGGAACATCGTGCTGATGGCGATTTTGATCAACGGTCGAAAGAGCCATGCGCTGAATCTGACCTACGATCCAAAAACGCATTCGCTCAATTTTTCTCCGCCGGACATGGAGATCAATCCCGAGTTCTACAAGTAGCCGAAGCACAAATTCGCGCTGAGCAAAAGTCCAAAGGGCGCCCTCACGCGCCCTTTACTTCGGCAAGAGCCTTTTCCAGGCTGGCCGCATCTTCAACGTTGGTCGTCTTCAGCGCCGCATCAATCTGCTTCAGCAGCCCGCAGAGCACCTTCCCCGGACCAACTTCGATGTAGAAATCGGCGCCCGCGTTTTTCAGCGACTGCACGCAATCCACCCAGCGCACCGCGCCGGTCACCTGGCGCGTGAGCGCATCGCGCGCATCTGCTGCTGTTGTCACCATGCCGCCGGTAACATTTGCTGCTACTGGAATGCGCGGATCGGCAATCTGCAGCGCGGCAAGCACACGCGCAACTTCTTCCTGTGCGGGCTGCATGAGCGAGCAATGGAAGGGAGCGCTAACTGGAAGCATCACGGCGCGACGCGCGCCTTTAGCCTTGCATAGCACCGAGGCCTTTTCAACCGCCGCCAGTGCGCCTGAAATTACAGTCTGCCCAGGCGAATTCAGGTTAGCCGCCTGCACCACCTGCCCGGTCTCCGCCGCGGCTTCAGCACAAGCTTCTGCCACCTGCGCTGCATCCAGTTGCAGAACTGCTGCCATTGCGCCCTGGCCTGCTGGAACGGCAATCTGCATGGCCCGGCCACGAGCTTTCACTGATCGCAGAGCATCAGCAAAACTCAGCGTTTCGGCAATTACGTGCGCTGACCACTCGCCCAGCGAGTGCCCCGCAGCCAAGGCTGGTACCACGCCATGCTCGGCGAGTACTCGCGCAGCCGCCACGCTCACCGTCATAATCGCCGGTTGCGTGTTTTCGGTCAGGCGCAGGTCCTCTTCAGGCCCTTCGAAACACAGTTTTGAAAGTGGAAAGCCGAGCGCCTCATCGGCTTCGGCAAAGGTCTGTGCTGCTACAGGAAATCGCTCGGCAAGCTCGCGGCCCATACCAACCGCCTGCGAGCCCTGCCCCGGAAACAAAAACGCGATCTTGGTGGACATTTGTATCTATTTTATTGGCTGAGATCGGATTATCGAAGCAACAAATCCCACCCAGTGAGTCAGCTCAGGATCCCTGACCCCTGACCCCTGCCTTCAATTCCAGCGCTTCTTGTCGTCCTCGTCTTCGTTGATCACGCGGCCGTTGCCGTCAAATCTAACGGTGCGCCCCTGCTTGCGCATGTATACCTCAAACTTGCGTGCGGCCCGGCGACGCTTCCAGCGATAGTACCCGTTGCGGAGGGCGTACCAGCGCTCACTCAGCGTGAAGGAGAGCCCCTTACGCGGCGCCATACGAACATAGAGCCAGCCCGCCAGCGCGCCGCCCAGTTGCGCAAATGCGTACATCCGCTGCTGGCCAAACAGCATGGCCACTGCAATCAGGCCGTAGATTACGGCCATGTATTTGGCCTTGATTCCAATGGCGAAGAACAGCAGGAACTCCATGTCGCCATACAGTGTGCCTATGGCGACCAGCATGCCGAAAATCCCGCCAAAGCAGCCATACAGCGCTACCGGCATCAACGCATAACCCAGCGGGGCGCTGCACACGTAGATCACCAGCGCGGCGGCCGCTGTTCCAAGCACCGAGGTGGCATACAGGCCGTTCACCCATGTGGAACTGTGCATGTTCTCAAGGAAGCCGGCCAGAAACCACAGCGACAGTAGCTCAAACAGAGTGCCGACGATGCCGACATGGACGAAGCTGTACGTCAGCGGCTGCCAGATCAATCCATGAAAGAACGAGGTGGGATCGAGCGTGAGCAGCCGTCCGATCTCGTTGGCCATGTCGACCGAGATGAGCTGCCAAACCAGCAGAGCAAAGTAGGCGCCAAGATTGACGAAAACCAGCGTGCGCGTAGCGCCTCTGAATTCGGGGAAGGAAAACGGGCTTGAGCCTATCCTGCGCATTGAGTCCTCAGGTTAAACGGTAGGACGGTCCGGTGTCATGGGCGATTGCCGATTTGACCAAAACTGCAGCCCTTGAAGAATTATATGGATGCTAAACGTTCCAGGTTCTTGTCCGTCTCTCCAGTGCGGCTTTTCTAGGAAAAATCCGCTTCAGGTACGCTTGCGCATGGTGCACTATACAACAACTCCCGCCGCGGTTTGGGGTTTGCTACTTTAGTGGCAGGAGCGAGGAGATTTCGGGAGCGCTTGAGGCTTGACCTGAGGCAGGGTTCTCCCTAAAACTAGCGTAGGTTGTGCTGGAAATAGCACTGATCTTACAGAGTGAAACACCTTGGAAAGAAGGGAGGCTGCCATGCCCACCTGCCCAGAATGCGAAAATGAACTGGATGTTGACCTAGACGAAGTTGAAGAAGGCGACGTGGTTTCCTGCGGAGAGTGTGGAACGGATTACGAGGTCGTCGGGGTTGAACCGCTCGAGCTGGCGCGTGTTGATGAAGAGCTGATCGAGGAAGATGATCTGTTTGCAGAGGAAGAGGAAGAAGAGTGAAGATCAACCGCACAAAGTTAATTGCGTTGACCGCTTTTGCAGCACTGGCTGCGGGAGTTGCAGGCGTTCGGTCGAACAATGCACTGATTGCTGCCAGCGCCGAGGCTCAGAATACCGGCATGCGCGTAGTATCCGGTGCAGTGCTCGATGGCGACGAGCCGGTGATCGGCGCAACAGTTTTCCTCAAGAACCAGAAAACGAAAGCCATCCGCAGCTACTCGTCCACTGAGAAGGGCCACTATTACTTTGCCCAGGTCAACATGGTCGACGATTACGATCTGTGGGCCGAGAAGAGCGGCAAAAAGAGCGCGGTTAAAACCGTCAGCTCATGGGACTCTCGCAAGGAGTTTGTCAGCGACCTCAAGCTGAAATAACACATCGAGATCACGCACGCGGCAGGCGCTTCCATTGCAGGTAGCGCCTGTTTTGCATAGGCCTCATCCTTCCAGCTTTTTCGCCACCAGTTCATTCAGCAGCGCCGGATTTGCCTGGCCCTTGGTCATCCGCATCACCTGGCCCACAAAGAATCCCGCAATGGACGTTTTGCCGGCGCGGTACTGTTCCACCTGTTTCGGATTCGCCGCGATCACTTCATCAATCAGCTTTTCAATTGCTGATGCGTCGGTGATCTGCTGCGGTTTCTCGCGCTCGTAAACTACGCTGAAGTCTTCGCCATTTTCAAAGGCAATATCAAAAAGCTGCTTCAGTTGCTTTGAGCTGATCTTGTCTTCGTCCAGCAGGTCGGCGGCCTGCACAATGCCTGCCATGGTTACAGGAGATTGATCCAGCTCAAGGCCAAGCGCGTTCAAGCGCCCGGTGACCTCGCTCAGCAGCAAGTTCGCCACGCGCCGTGGATTCCGCGCCTTCTTAGCCGCTTCTTCAAAACGGTCTGCGAACTCTCGCGATGCGGTCAGCGTATGCGCGTCCTTCGCACTCAGTTCATACTCGGCGATCATGCGTGCGCGGCGAGCCTCCGGCAATTCCGGCAGCTTCTTGCGCATTTCTTCAAGAAACTCCGGCGTTACAATCAGTGGCTGCAAATCCGGTTCAGGGAAGTAGCGGTAGTCGTGCGCCTGCTCCTTTGAACGCATCGTGTACGTGCGCCCCTCGTTCGCATCCCAAAGCCGCGTTTCCTGCTTTACTGTGCCACCCGATTCGGTGAGTTCGATCTGCCGCTCGATCTCGTACTCCAGCGCAGCCCGAACAAACTTGAAACTGTTCACATTCTTGACTTCCACCTTGGTTCCGAACTTTGGTGCGCCTTTGAGACGGACGCTTACGTTGGCGTCGCACCTCAGCGATCCCTCTTCCATGTTGCAGTCGGAAACTTCCGAGTACAGCAGGATCTCTTTCATCCGCGTGAGGTATTCGAATGCTTCATCTGGTGTGCGAATGTCGGGCTCACTCACAATCTCCGCCAGTGGCGTGCCGCAGCGGTTCAGGTCGAGGTACGTGCGGGTGGCCGAGTCGGCAAACCCATCGTGCAGGCTCTTGCCCGCGTCCTCTTCCATATGCAGGCGCGTAATGCCGATTCGCTTGGGGCCGCCATTCGCTGCAGGCACCTCAATCCAGCCGTGCTCGGCAATGGGCTTGTCGAACTGAGAAATCTGGTAGCCCTTGGGCAGGTCAGGATAAAAATAATTTTTGCGGGCAAATATCGAACGCTCGCGTACCTGGCAGTTCAGCGCCAGCGAGGCCATGGTGGCGTATTCCACCGCCTTGGCATTGAGCACTGGCAACGCACCCGGCAATCCCAGGCAAACCGGGCAAACATTGGTGTTCGGCGGGGCGCCAAAGCGGTTGGCGCAACCGCAAAACGCCTTGCTCGCGGTCAGCAGTTGCACATGTACTTCAAGCCCGATCACGGGCTCGTACTTCGCCAAAATTTCAGGGGCTAATCCAGCAACGGCGGGCATATCCAGATTTTATCGCGGCGAGATGACGTCTTACTTCCTGCCAGGTCGATCATGCTTTGGCTGCGGCAGGTGATCCAAATCACTTCCACTGGTGCTGCTGGGCACATAAAGCCTTGTTGAACGGTGTCAACCTTTCCCCTGCAGCGATTCCACGTCTGGCGCGTCTAAACGGGCGTCAGAAGTTGGGGGTGGTGCTTTGGCGGATCCATGCAGCAGTCGCTGGATTCATCCGGCGGTCATCCTGGTCGCAACGGACCTGAGCGACCTTGATCGGCTCATGCCGTTTGCACTGGAGCAGACGGTGGATGCACATACCCGCCTGATTCTTCTCCACGCTATCGCCAGTTCAGCGTCCATGTCAGTCGATGCGGTGGGCTTGCCGTACTACGATCCCTCTGGCGCGCTTGAAGTTGCAGAAAAAATGCTGAGGCCCTGGTGCGAAGAGGCGCGTCGGAACGGCGTGGAATGCCATGCCATTGTGCGCGAGGGGAATCCCACTCAGCAGATTGCGGCCGCTGCCCGCCAGTTTTTTGCAGATCGAATTCTTCTTGGGACCCGGAGCAGGGGCAGGCTTGGCAAGCTGCTCCTCGGCTCCGTGGCAGAACAAGTGCTGCGCTCGGTCAATCTCCCGGTCATCACCGTGGGTCCCGAGGCTCATCTCCCGGTGCAAAGCGGCTTCGAGGAACGTGTCGTGCTGCATGCCACCACTCTCAGAGAGACCTCTCGCCCGAGCGCAGCGCCTGCCTGTCGATTGGCCGCGCAACTGAATGCCGAACTCGTCTTGCTGCATGTATTGCCCCCCGCTGACGAGATGGCGCACGAGGGCGCGCTTTCCGATTTCGATGCGGCTGCCGCGCGTGAGTTGCAGGCCCTGGCAGCCGAAACCGCGGCAAGCGGTCATCCGCAGATTGAGACGATTGTCCTGCACGGCAATCCGTTCATCGAGATACTGGCCGAAGCCACAGCACGCAAAGCGAGCCTGATCGTTCTCGGCGCCACGCATCACTCAGCGTTTGATAACCTCACTCGGGACCGCACTGTTTATCGCGTGATCGCGCACGCGCGCTGCCCGGTCCTCACGCTTCGCGAAGCGGAAGCTGCCGCGGTCGAAACACTGCCCGAGCACACTTCGGCATTTCACGTCTGACGTACGGTTGATCGTTTTTAGTGAGAAGCGAAGTACTAGGCCGTCAAGCGTTCCAGCTGGTCCGGCTTTACGATCGTCAGGCTTGTGCCCTTGATCGTGATCCACTGGTCGCGGCGGAACTGGTTCAGCAGCCGTGTCACTGTTTCGCGAGAAGTGCCCGCCATGTTGGCGATCTCTTCGTGCGTCAGGGCCATGGTGAATTTAATTTCCGGCTTGCCGTTTGCCGACGTGCGTCCCCAATCAAGCAGCAAGCGCGCCAACCGTCCCGCAGCCGAGCCCGAAAGAGCCAGCCGCTTTGCGTCGTGGAACACGGTCAGATATTCGCCGCTGAGCGCCTGTGCCGCGTGCATGCTGGCAATACCGTGGCGGCCCAGGAAATCAACAAACTCCTGCTTCCGCACTGTCTTCACCTGGCATGGTTCAATCGCTTCGGCAGTCACTTCATGTGGAACGTTTGCCAACACTGCGCTCAACCCCATCACATCGCCCGGCCCCGCGATCTTGAGGATCATGGTTTTGCCGTCGCGGGAAGTGGAGGAGATTTTGACCTGGCCGTAGCAGATTACAAACACATTGCGCGCCGGGTCACCCTCTGTGAATAGCTTGGCACCCCGCGCATGGCTCATCATGATGCCGATCCCGTCGTAATCTGCCAACGCTTCGGGTGTGAGATTGCAGAACATTCGCAGATGGCGATGCTCGCAATTCTGACAATCTTCCGGGGGGTGATGGGAATGCATCAAGGCCATAGTTGGTCCGGTGGTCTGAGGAAAGTATATCTCATACCGGGAACGCAGGTGCGGATCTGCGAGAATTCCCCGCAGAAGCAGGTCGAGCGGGGAAAAGTGGAGTCCCAAACTGTTCAGCCTAGGCTGGTTCGACACCGCCGGCCCGCCGCCTTGTGTGGACGGTTCGGTTCAGGCAGCAGGACAGGTAACCTCGCGAAACCTCGCGCGCCAGCTCTTCCAGCAATCTCATGCGCAGCGGGGGATAGTTCTCAAATACTTTGTTCAGCGCCTCAATGGACAATAAGAGCAGCGATCCGGAAGACTGCGCGCTGAGCGTATATGTATGGTGGCCGTCCCCAAGCGCAGCCGCCAACTCAACAAGGTCACCGATGCGCGCTGGTCCCAGCGTCAGGCGCGTTTTAAGCCGCTCTGCTTTACGCAAAAACAAACCCGACACCACGACGTACAGCCCTTTGCAGATATCGTCTTGGCGAAAAACAACATCGCCAGCCGCCACCTCGAGAGCTTTTGCCGAGCCGTTCAGCAGATTTCCGGCGTCCGCTGGACACTCCAGCAATTCTGCCAGCGGGTGTGCCGCCACAGAACCCATTCGCACGGATCTTTCTTCTGCCTCCATCATCACTTCTCCCATTTTCTCTTGTCGGCGACCTGCGTTTCGGCGAACTGTTCCAGCTTTCGGTGCTCTTGCCGGGCCCTGGTGAGCGCGAATCGTGCGGCGGACAGCCTTACTTGGCGAACTGCTTCGCTTGGCGAACATTTTGATCAACCCAAAAATTCAAAAGGCCCATCGCCACTGCTACTGCCAATCCAGAAAAGCGGATGAAAGAACGGGATGATATAGCGCGTTGTCGAAATTCGAATGTCTTTGCCTGCCTGGTAAGCCAGGTTTTGATCACTGCGCGCTGTCCAGGTTAAGCGGCTTCTACGGGAACGGCTATGTCCCGCTGTTCTTCACAACCCGCGGCTGCCGGCGGAACGCAGAGAACCGGCACACGAGAACGCACCAGCAGCGCAAACGCAGTGCCATGCGGTCCCGGTGTTTCGCTGGCCCTTTTAACTCCGGCCACAAGAATGCTCGGGTGAAATTGTGCGATCGCATTAACCACCGCATCGGCTGGATTGCCGTCTTCGCCCAAGCAAGTTACTGGAACATCTTGAGACGGACGAATTCCGAATTCTTCGAGCGTCGCCGCGCATGGATCACCCGCTGCGGCATCAACCTGAGTGCGCGCATGGATCACGATCAATGGCCGCTTGAAGACTTGAGCCAGCGAATACGCGGTTGCCACTGCCTCGGACGCTGCTTCATTCCTTTCCATCGCCAGCATGACCGGACCACCGGGTGTTGGCCTGAACTGGCCTGCATTCCAATCTGCCGCTACCGCAAGCACCGGGCACGGCGCCAGGCGCACCAGCTTTTCGGCAATCGCGCCAACCACCACCGGGCCTGCTCCCTGCATGCCCTTGGTGCCCACCACAATGAGACCTGCCTGGTATTGGCAAGCCACATCAACCAGCATCTGCGCTACCGCGCCCTGGCGAATCTCTGTATGGCTGTGAATGCCTTCGCAGAGCAGGTCGTTTGACAGCTTTTCCAGGGCCGCGCGCGCTTCTTCAGGCAGCGCCTTCTGCACCTGGCCGGGCAATCCTTCAACCGCGGCGTATTCCAACGGATCGGCGCCATGCGCCAGGATGATCCTCGCGCCGTAATTCACCGCCAATTTGCGTGCGTACTCCAGGGCCGCTTCGGACTGACCGTGCAGGTCGGTCGCGACTACGATCGTTTTCAAACCAGTCGCAAAACTCATCTCTGCCTCCTGGTGTCTAAGCGCACCCCTGATTTCGATCCTTAGGACTTTGAGTCTGCGCGTCGCGAGCGTGCATGAGCAGTGACACCATTCACCCCGCCCTGTGACTATCGTCACACTCCAAGTTATTGATTTTGCTAACGGAATCCGCCTCATTGGTCCTACCAAAGGCAGAATTCGACGCTCCGCTCTCTATTGGAACGTCAGCGGTTGCCTGCATTTCAGATAGCGGCGGTGTCGTTTCCAAGCAAATTCGGGCCAAAAACCCCCGAAATAAGCCAAAACAGGCCAAAGTGGATTCCTACCGCGATCGAAGTGGAATTGAACCCGCGAGGGCGAAAGCCACCCCAGGCGCAGGTCAACGGCGAACAGGTCACCCGTCGCAGCCCTTTGTGGCATCAAGCTGCCAAAACCAGCGCAGACCCAAGCTCATTTGTTTCTAAAAGTAGTCATTATGGTGTGACCGGCTCGTTGACAGGGTCACACCATATCAATTTCCTGTTTGCCGACAAACCACCCGTAGTCGCTTACCTCTCATCGCTTCGCTCCCGCACCGTCATCCAGACGACCCGGAACGAAGTGCAGTGGAGGAAAGATCCGCAGTTGCTCCTAGCTCCCAAATCCGGCAATGAACCAAAATTGGGAAAACTGACGGATTTCCGACGATCCAACCGGAACGCGACAAACGCGGCCTGCGGTTGCGTGGCGCATGTGCGTGTGCGTTGGACGTATTCGCGAGAAAAGGGGCGATCAAAAAAGGAGCGACGGTTTGACGTGACGCGGAGGCTCCTTTAAAGCGTCCTTCAACGTCGATGATCCCTGCACTGAAATCTTCATTGTCTCTTTCACATTGCGCGCGAGCTTCTCAATGGCGGCAACTTTTTTAAGCTGAGCGGGAGTCAGCGCATCGGGATTTGTGCTGCTCAGCTCGGCATCCAAGTCTGTTACCAGCTTCAGCAGTTTGTTGGTGTCTGAAACCATGGATTTGTTCCGTGCGGCGATGAACTGAAGCATTTGTCTCTGTCGGGAGACTGGATCATCATCGTCCATGGTGGCAGTCGGGTCAATTCGCCCATTCGCCGATTGCAAGGGGTGACTGGACAGTTGCCCGGTGCCGGTGTTCTGGTCGGACTGAGCCCGCGCCAGGGCGCAGGATACGACGAAGAACAGGGCCAGCAATAAGACTGGACACAGTACAACCACAGTAAGGTTCTTCTGCATGGATTTCATTTCGACCTCATCTTGTGTGCGAGTTTTTCAATCTCTTCGGCCTGGCGAATGAGGGCTATGGACAGTGTGTCCGGGGTGGTCTTGTCCATATTGGCCTTCAGGTCATTTGCCATCTTCAACAGGTTGGCGCTGTCGAGGGCAATTTGCTTTTTGGCAGGGTTCGTAGACGCGTCGGTGACTTGTGCCTTCGCAGCCTGATCTTGTGAGGGTGCTTGCGCATTGGCTCCGGCGGCAGCGTCCGATGTTGCGGTTGGTGGCACGGCCTGCGGCTCTGTTGATTGCGCGAAGGTCGTCCACGCTCCAGGGCGCATCGCAATTGCGATAACAAACAGGCCGGTAAGCAGACAGGCCCACAACACTCTGATTCGCAGTAGGCGAACCTTACTCTTGCTACCCATGCGACGCACTCTCATGGAATACCTCCATCACTCGCCAAGCGGTTCTTGGAATGGCCGCAGCAGGTTTGGACCGCTCCTGCGCACAGTCTAGTTCAGATTGGGGAGTTTTGGCATGTTCCCTTTTTTCTAATTGCTCCTGTTCAACTAACCGGTTGTGTGTTGTCGCATCCCACCCTTCACCAGTAAACACCCCACGGATGAGGTCCTATCCGCGGCGACCCGGACAGGCGCGACCCAGAGGGTACCCCGCTGGGACACGGAAGGATCTTTGGATTGTTGAGAAAACCCCAGGTCTCAGATGCATGTACAGTGTGCAAACTACACGCTTGATAACGCGAACTGACAAATGAGGATACTGTCTGCGAGGTCCGAAGGAACGTTGCGGTCGAATAACCGGCAAACCGGACAATGAGCATTTTTTGGAGAGCGGAGTTCTCCAGGAACAACCGCGGCTCCTTCGTCGCTGCGGTCCTCGATGAACGCCATTTTGTTCCGGTCGTATCGCCGCCTAACCGTCAATGTCGTTAGCAAGTGAAAATGTCCGCTTTTTGTAGCAAGTGAAGTGTCCGGAATTGTTAATCATCAGTCGTAGTAGTAGAGGCGGTGGTAAAGTGCGAATCCCGGGTATTTTGCGGGATTTGCAAGT
>Ga0265330_10000343_pt1 | contig 33202 bp, 39 predicted proteins | sample 41919metaG_FD_202083 | JGI IMG/M metagenome (GOLD analysis project Ga0265330, IMG submission 202083) | Rhizosphere microbial communities from Carex aquatilis grown in University of Washington, Seatle, WA, United States - 4-19-19 metaG | ecosystem: Host-associated > Plants > Roots > Rhizosphere...
ACGCTACCCCAACCTTCGTGCGCACCCTTTCAATTACCCGTCGAGACCGTCCCGCAGCCCGCTCTCCGTCGGAGAACTGTCTTCCCTCGGCGCTCTCAACCATCCACGAAAACGTCAGGAGAGCCCGAAAAGGGCGTGGGCGCGGCCCTGAGCTTCCGTCTTCTTGGTCTGGATTCCTACCACTGCGTACATGCCCCGATCTTGGGTTCGCAGAACGTCCAGCGCTTCCTTGGCGAGGAGACCCGCGCGACGCTCGGAGGCGTCATGGTCGTGGACTCTGACCCCAGCGCCCTGTCACGCAAGATTCTGTCCGATCTCAAGTCGCGCCGAAGCGCCTTGGGATGGACCGAAAACAACTACCTGTCAAACCATGGAGGAACTTCGTGAAGAGCTACCGCCGTACCCATCTTCCCGCATGCATCGCACTGACCCTGGCCTGCCTGGGCATCGCCCCCGCCTTGCGGGCAGAAAGCGCGGCTGGCAAGCCGACACTGACCATCGGCTACCTTCCCATCACCGACCACCTGACGATTATCGCCAAGGAACGAAAGATCTTCACCCAGTCCGAACTCAAGCCCGTGAAATTCGGCTCTTGGCCCGAGCTCGCCGAGGCCCTGAAGGCCGGCGCCGTGGATGGCGCCTTTGTTCTCAGTCCCATTGCCATCAACCTGCGCCAGAAAGGCGCGCCGCTGCGCGCGGTGCTCCTCGGCCACCGCAACGGATCCGTCATCACCGTGCGCGCCGACGGGGACATCCACACGCCGGCCGATCTCAAGGGACACACCATCGCCATCCCCAGCCGCTTTTCCACACACAACATTTTGCTCCATCGGCTGCTGGCCACATTCAACCTGGATCCGGACAAGGATCTGAAGATCATCGAACTGGCGCCACCCGAAATGGTGAATGCGCTGGCCACCAAGCGGATCGACGCCTTCATCGTCGCCGAGCCCTTCGGTGCCCAGGCGGAACTGCAAAAAGTGGGACGCGTGCTGATCCTTTCCAAGGACATCTGGCCCGATCACATCTGCTGCGTGCTCAATCTGCAGCAGAAGGTGATCGATGAGCGGCCCGAGGCCGTGCAGGAGTTGATTTCGGCCCTGGTCGCCACCGGCCACGAGATCACGCAGGATCCGCGTGCGGCTGCCAAGAGTTCGAAGGCGCTGCTGGGGCAAAAGCCCGAGGTCATCGAACATGTTCTGACCACGCCCAAGGATCGGGTCACCTATGAGAAGCTCGTGCCCGAGCTCGCCGACTTCGTCGCAACCCAGGATGCGCTGATCAACCTCGGCGTGCTCAAGGAGCGCATCGATCTCCAGACGTACCTCGACGATCACTTCGCCAGGAAGGCCAGCGCCGGAAGATTGCGGTGAAGCGAGCCATCGCCTGGCGAGTCGGGCTTGGCATTCTGGGGCCGGCCCTTATCGTGTTCCTGTGGTGGTGCGTTTCGCGACGCTATACACCCGACCAATTTCCTGGGCCGGCCGAGGTCGTGGCTGCTTGGCGGGAAATTCTTGCCGACGGTTCGCTAGCAACGCATGTGAAGGTCAGCCTGCTGCGCTTCTTTACCGCCTATTTGCTGGCGCTGGTGACGGCGCTGCCCCTGGGGTTCTCGCTGGGCTGGTGGACGCGCGGATTGGACCTGTTCGATCCAGTCATCCAGATTCTCCGTCCCATCTCGCCCATTGCATGGTTTCCATTGGCGGTTCTGTGGTTCGGCGTCGGCAATGCACCCGCCATCTTCATCATCACGCTGTCGGCGTTCTTTCCCATCCTGCTTTCGACCGTCAGCGCGGTGCGAGCCATTCCACCCGCCTATCTGCGCGTGGCCGCCAATTTCGGCGCGAAACGCCTTCTGCTTCTGCGCGCCGTCTTGTTGCCAGCTGCCTTTCCCACCATCGTGGTTGGCCTGCGCATCGCTACCGGCGCGGCGTGGATCCACTTGGTCGCGGGCGAGATGTTGGGGGCGCAATCGGGACTCGGGTTTCTAATTGTCGACTCACGCAATTTTCTGCGCACCGATCTGATTGTGGCCGGTATGCTGACCGTCGGCATTCTCGGCTTGGTCATTGATCGACTGGTGGCCTGGGCCGAGCGGCGCGTGCGATTCGCCTGGGGGCTCGGGCAATGAGCATTGAACTGCGCGACGTCAGCAAGCGCTTTCGAGATGCGCACGGCAAAGAGCGCGTCGTCCTGAAGGATGTAAACCTCGCCTTGCCCGAAGAATCCTTCACCTGTCTGCTCGGCCCGAGCGGTTGCGGCAAGACCACGCTCATGAATCTTGTGGCCGGTTTCGACAAACCATGCGCAGGCAGTGTGGCGATCGATGGTGTCCCAGTGCAAGGCCCCGACCCCAGTCGCAGCGTCATCTTTCAGGACTATGGTCTGTTCCCCTGGCGAACCGCGCTCGGCAACGTGCTCTTTGCCCTCGAGGCCAAAGGTGAACATGGCAAGGACGCCCGGGCCACGGCGATGCACTACCTGGATCTGGTCGGGCTTGGGCAAGCGGCCCACCAACATCCGCAACAGCTGTCCGGTGGCATGCGACAGCGCGTGGCCCTGGCCCGTGCCCTGGCGGTGCGGCCTGACATGCTTCTCATGGACGAACCGTTCGCGGCGCTCGATACCTTCACGCGTTTCCGCCTGCAGGACGAGCTTCTGCGGCTGTGGGCTGAACGACGCCCGACGGTGATCTTCGTGACCCACGACATCGACGAAGCCGTCTACCTAGCCGAGCGCGTCTTGGTCATGGCGCCCGATCCGGGCCGAATCACCCATAACATCACCATCGATTTGCAACGCCCCTGCGATCGCACGCATCCACTCTTTCTCGAAGCCCGAGGGAAGATCTTCCAGGCGCTCTCCCTCGCGCAAAGGGACACAGCCGAATACGCGATCTGACAGGGGAATCTCGTCAGCCCGCCAGCGCCTGCTCGACATCCTCCAGCAGGTCCGCCTCGTTCTCGCAGCCGACGGAGAGCCGCACCAGGCCGGGTTGGATGCCGCTGGCAAGTCGTTCCTGCTCGGTGATGCGCGCCAGCGTCGCGGGAAACTGCACCAGGCTTTCCACGCCACCCAGGCTAGTGGCTGGGACGAAAAGCCGGAGCCGGCTGGCGAACTTCAGCCCAGCTTGCTCGCCGCCGTGCAGTTCGACCGAGAGCATGCCGCCGAAGCCCTTCATCTGGCGTCGGGCCAGATCGTGGGCCGAGTGGCTGGTCAGCCCAGGATAGTGCACCCGTGCCACGGCGGAATTTCCTTCCAGCAAGCGAGCCACGGCTAGAGCATTGGCGTTGTGGCGGGCCACGCGCAATTCCAGAGTGCGCAGGCCGTGTGTGACCAGCCAGGCGTCGAAAGGCCCGAGCACGGGGCCGGTGATGCGCAAATAGTCCCACGCACGAGAGATGGCTTCGCTGTCCGTGGCCAAGCACGCCGGCCACGACATCCGAGTGCCCAGCCAGATACTTGGTCGCGCTGTGTACCACAATGAATAGACGAAGCGGGCCGGCGGACTTTCGGGGGGAAAGAGCGATTCCATGCGGCGTCGCCGGCCCGCTTCAGTGTCCAGTATAGCGAAAGTCGGCACGGGCGGCAAGAGTCGCCTTGTGCTGTTTGTGAAGGAAAATGCGGTGTGGTGGGCAGGCTACGCGATAAAGTCAGCCAAATGGCCCACGCCTGCGCGTCTGTTACACCAGGCCATGCTGTCTTTTAGCGTTGACGTCGAGGCTCTGGTGTCGTAGGTTCCAGCGGGAATTCAGCCGCACATGCCCAAGTCTGCAAGACCACGATCATCCGTACGGGCGCGCCTGGTCCGATCCGACAATCTCAAGAACGCGGTGGCCCAGCACGTGCGCGCGCTGGGCGCCAGCGTGGTGGGATTTGCGCCGGTCGAGCGCTGGGCCGCGCACGGCGAGGTGCCTGAATCCTACCGGCCCGAGGCCATCTGGCCCGCGACCCGCACGGTTATCGTCTTTGCCGTGCCCATGCTGTTGCCGGTGCTCGAATCCACGCCGTCCATCAACTACCAGGAGATGTACGACACCTCGAACCGGCTGCTCGACGACATCGGGTATCGCCTGGCCACCTGGCTGTGCGAGCGTGGCCACGGGACGGTCTTCCTGCCGCGTGACGGCTATGGCAGCCTCGACGTGCTGCTGGAGAACCCGTTTGGCTCCTTTAGTCACACCTATGCGGCCAAGTACGCTGGGCTGGGCACAGTCGGTGTTTCGCGAAATTTGCTAACCCCGAAGTGGGGTCCACGCGTGCGCTTCGGCTCTGTGTTCACGGCCCGCGAGTTCGCCGGCGACAGAGAACTGTCTGATGAGCTGTGCAACCGCTGTGGCATTTGTGAACGCCTGTGCCCGACCCGGGCCATCCGTGTGCGCACGGACGGGATCATCGGCGATCTCGACAAAGACGCCTGCACGCGGCACCACATCGAATTGAAGAAGGAGACGCGTTGGCCCTGTGGTGTCTGCGCCAAGGTGTGCCCGGTGGGCCAGGACCGTCGCCTCTTTGATAGCCGCAGTACCAAGCGCTACCTTGATGAAAGGCCCGCGCTCGAGGCCAATCCGGCGGATCCACGCTACCGGGGCTTGGTTCACCTGCGCCGCCACGGTTCGCGTGGGGCACGAATCGTGTGAGGAGCTGCATGCAACCTTCCATCGATATCCGCAATGTGAGCAAGAGCTACGGCGGAGGCACAGCGCCGGGCGGGCTGCTCGCTTTGGACGACGTGAGCCTGCAGATTGGCCAGGGGGAATTCCTGGCCATCCTGGGGCCGAGCGGATGTGGCAAGTCGACCCTGCTGCACGTGGTGGCCGGGTTGACGCCGGCGCGGGGCGAGCTCCTGGTGCAGGGGAAGAAGGTCAGTGGCCCGGGACTCGACCGAGGCGTGGTCTTCCAGGACTACGCTCTGTTTCCCTGGCGCACGGTGCTCGACAACGTGGCCTTCGGTCTGGAGATGAAGAAAATTCAACGTCACATGCGGGCGGCGTTGGCCTATAGGTATGTGAAAATGGTCGGGCTGGAGGGTTTTGAAGATCGCTACCCGGCCCAGCTTTCCGGCGGCATGAAGCAACGGGTGGCCATCGCGCGAGCCTTGGCCTTCGATCCCGAAGTGCTGCTCATGGACGAGCCGTTCGCGGCACTGGACGCCCAGACCCGCGAGATCTTGCAGACCGAACTTCTGCGCATTTGGGAGCAGACGAGCAAGACCATCCTGTTCGTCACCCACAGCATCGACGAGGCCATCTATCTGGCCCAGCGAGTGGTGGTGATGACGGCACGGCCGGGCCGAATCAAGCAGATCGTCGACATCGACTTGCCCTGGCCACGGGTTGACAGCGACGTGCGCTCGTCACGGTCGTTTGCCTTGCTTCGCCATCGCATCTGGGAGCTGCTGGCCGGGGAAGTGGAGAAGGCGCAGCATCTGGCATCTCCAGGGGATCCGGTTCCAGGTCGCGGCCAGGGTGGCGTGGCGGCGGATGCCGTGGCACAGGAGGTCGTCTGAGATGCGGGGAGCCTTGCTTCGAGCGTCTGTTGCGCTCGGCCTGCTTGCGCTGTGGGAAGGGTTGCCGCGCGTTGGGTTGGTGAACCCGAACTTCTTGCCACCGGCATCGGACGTAGCCCGGACGCTGTGGCGACTCCTCATGAGCGGCGAATTGTTGCGCCACGCATGGGTCAGTCTGGACCGGATCTTGATCGGTCTCGCTGTGTCCATCTTGGTGGGGGTTCCGTTGGGAATCTTCATGGGCTCGTGGAAGACGTTCGAACGCACGCTGGACGGGCCGTTGCAGGCCGGGCGCCAGGTGTCGGCCATCGCGCTGTTCCCTGTGTTCATCCTGTTCTTCGGAATCGGCGAACTGTCCAAGGTGGTGATCATCTTCTGGGCCTCGGTCTGGCCCATCTTGCTCAACACCACCATCGGAGTGAAGACTGTCGATCCGGTGCTGATTCGCTCGGCGCGATCCATGAGCGCCCAGGGCGCGACCCTGTTCCGCAAGGTTGTGTTGCCGGCAGCCGCGCCGTCGATCTTCACCGGCATCCGGCTGGGGGCGGCCTACGCCTTCATGGTGCTGGTCGCGGCCGAAATGATCGGAGCCAACGCGGGACTGGGCTTTCTGGTTCTCAATTCGCAGGAAATCTTCAAGATCCCTGAGATGTACGCGGCCATTGTCGCGCTCGCGGCTTTTGGCTTGGGCGTGAACAAGTTGCTGTATCACCTGGAACGCAGGGCGACCGTGTGGCGCGAGGCAGGCGGGACATAGCGGTGCGCTCGAAAGAAAGAAGGAGAGAAATGCGAAGAACCGTCACGACAGGAACCCTCATCGTCGCGCTGCTGGCAACGGGCCAGGGCCAGGCCGCAGGCGCCAAGCAGGAACCCAAAGAGGCGTTCGTCATCAAATATCCGAACATCACGTGGTTCGATCCCGTGTACGTGGCTGACGAAAAGGGCTGGTTTGCCGAGGAGGGATTGAAGATCGAGTGGGTGGGCGAGATCCCTTCTGCGCAGCTCGTGCCGGCGGTCGCCTCGCGCAGCATCGATTTCGCCAACCGCCACACGCCGCTGGTGCTGACCGCGCGGGCGGGCGGGGCCAAGATCAAGATTGTCGCTGCCGGTGCCACGACCACAGCAGAGCGTCCGCACATGAAGTACCTGGTCAATCCGGCGAGCCCCATCAAGACAGTGAAGGATCTGAAGGGCAAGAAGGTCGGCATCAACAGCTTCAGCGCCTGCTCGGAATACGTGCTCAAGGAATACCTGCGCCGCAATGGCCTGGACAAGGACATCAACTTCGTCGTCATTCCCGACGCCAACCAGGAGCAATCGCTCAAACAGGGGCTGATCGACGTGGGCGTGCTGCACTCGCCGTATTACGAGAAGGTGGTGAAGACTGGGGCTGCGCGCGAGATCTTCAACGATTTTGTGGTCGACAATGGCATCAGCGGCATGTTGCCGTTTTTCACCAATGAAGACTTCATCGCCGAGCACCCCGAGGTCGTGAGGAAGTTCGTCAAGGTCCTGGCGCGCGCCGCGGACTGGACCAACGAGCACCACGACGAAGCCGGGCAGATCTTTGCCAAGCGTCGCGGCCTGGACCCGCAGTACGCAGGAAGCTGGCAGTATTATCAGCACGGCCTGATTCCGGGCGACACGCAGGTGCAGTGGTGGATCGATTTGCTCGTCCGTGAAGGCAAGTTGAAGAAGGACCAGATTCAGGCGTCGGACGTGTACACCAATAGCTTCAATCCCTACAATCAGAAGAAGCGATAGGTGGCGGCCATGGCCGGCGACAGGCACTGGAAGATCTCGGCCGGCCTGGCCGTGGCCGCAGGCACGAGCTTGCTGATCATTCCCAGTGTGCGGCCGGCCTGCGATGGCCTGGTGCCCACGGCGATGGGTGGAGCGGTTCACATGCGGTGTCACTTTTCTTACCGAGTCGAGCTGCTGCTGGCGGTCGCTTGCGTGCTGGTGGCGCTGACGTTGTTCTTGCTGACCGGCCGCGAGGCACGCCGTCTGGGCGGTTTCTTTCTGCTAATTCTGGGCACCCTGGCAGCCGTAGTGCCGCACCCTTGGATTATCGGGACCTGCGGCGGGGGAACCTGTCACACGGGCGGGACATGGTTCGAGACTGTTGGTGTGTTTCTCGCCGTGCTGGGACTGCAGGCGGCTTTGCACGCTTCCGCGCGACGGCAGCAGTTCACGTCTGAGCCCGATGCTTGAGATTGTGTGGCACAGCCTGACCCGGCGCTCGGTGCAGTCCCTGGCAACCGTCATCTCAGTGGCGGTCAGTGTCGGCATGCTCTTCGCTCTGTACCGACTCTATGCGGGAGCGTCGCTGGGACTGGACGTGGGCGCCCGGCGCCTGGGCGCCGATCTATTGGTAGTTCCCGGCAATACGCCGGTTGAGCCGGAAACCCTCCTGTTCACTGGCGCGCCGGCCAACATCTATATGCGACGCGAGCTGGAGCAAAAGATCGCCGAGCTGCCCGGGGTTCGGCGGACCAGCGCGCAGTTCTTCGCCCAGACACTCAACGAGACCTGCTGCAGCCTGAGCGGGGCGACTCGACTTATCGGTTTCGATCCCACCACGGACTGGTCGGTGCAGGCATGGGGAACTGGGCTGCGCGATCGCGTGCTGCAAGCCAATCAGATCGTCGTGGGCGCGGGCGTGGAGGGCGTGGCGGGCAACAAGGCCTACATTCTCGGTCAGGCCTTGCAAGTGATCACGGTGTTGCAGGCGACTGGCACCAGTCTGGACTACTCGGTGCTCATGCCCATCGATGCCGTGCGTGCCCTGTCGCGGACCATCCCCTATCTGCGCGTTCTGCTCGGCAAGGGAAACGATCCCGCTGACTTCATCTCGGCGGTGCTGGTGGAAACCGACCAGCGCGCGGACAAGGAGGCGGTCGCCGCAGCCATCGAGCGGGTAGGGGACCTGCGCGTAATCAAGGCATCCGATGTGTTCGGGAGCATCAAACAGCAGATGGAATCGTTGTTCTTCATCATGCTGGGCGGTGGCTTGCTGGCGGCGCTGGCCGCGATTGTGCAACTTTTCGCCCGCTTCTCTTCGCTCCCCTGGGATCGCAAGGGCGAGTGGGGCCTTTACCGCGCGCTGGGTGCGACCCGGGGCGATCTCAAGCGGCTCATCTTGGGTGAAGCTGCGATTCTCACTGGAGCTGGTGTCGCGATCGGGTTGTTGCTGGGCGGGGTTCTCGGCTTGCTGGCGCACGCGTGGTTGCAGGGACAGCGCGCCTTCCCTTTCATCGAGGCGTCCTGGAGCAGGACTGCGCTGGCGATTGTCGTGACCGGCGCAGCTTTCGGCCTTGTCGCCCTGATCGCGGCTTGGTGGCCGGCGCGCCAGAGCGGGCGTATCGCGCCCTCGTCGGCCATGGCCATGGGCGATATCGACTGAGGGCCGCTGGATGTTGCTACAGGCGGTGAATGTGTCGCGAAGCTTCGGGCGTGACGAGATCTTGCGCGACATCTGCCTCGATCTGGCGCCGGGGGAATCTCTGGCCATCACGGGACCATCAGGCAGCGGCAAGTCCACCCTGCTGTCGCTGCTCGGTCTGCTGCTGGAACCGACCTCCGGTGAAATCCTCTTTGAGGGCAAGAGCACCCGGGCGCTGAGCGACGATCAGCGATCACGCCTGCGCAATCGTTCGTTCGGCTTCATTTTCCAGAACCCGCAGCTTATCGGATCGCTCTCGGTGTTGCACAACGTGCTGGTGCCGGCGCGCCTGGCACGCAAGCGCGGTCTGGAGGCCGAGGCCCGGCGTCTGCTGACCACGCTGGGCCTTTCGCACCGGCTGGAATATCTGCCCCATCAATTGAGCATCGGTCAGAAGCGCCGGGTGGCGGTGGCCCGCGCGTTGTTGCTGGAGCCGGTGGTCGTGTTTGCCGACGAGCCGACCAACGATCTCGACGCCGAGCGCGCCGGCCAGCTGGGCGAGTTGCTCTTCCAGTTGCCCAGCCAGGACCGAGCCTTGGTTCTGGTCACCCACGATCGTGCTCTGGTGGGCCGGGCCGACCACACGGTCGATTTGAGTGGGGTGCGGACGTGAGACTGTCACTGGCCGTCGCGCTGCTGTTGGCTCTGCTTCTGCTGTCTCGTCAGGCCCTTGCGGCTGCTTGCTGTCTGTCCGCCACATCGTTCGGCGTGGGACGCCTTCTGGTTTGGGAGGATTTCGCAATCGGGTTTTCTTTGGGTCACGCACGCGTGCTGGGCGAGTGGGACGCGCAAGGGAATCTCCATCTCAACCCGCCCGGGTATTCGGAAGGAATCACGCGCGCGCAGCTTTGGATGATCGTGCGTCTTCACGAGCGAGTGCAGGCGCAAGTCTGGGCACCGGTGTTGGTCAACGATCGCTGGTCCGACGATCAGCACCAGATTGCGGGAAACATGGGCGACGTGGGGGGCGCGGTTCGCGTGGAACTCGTGCCCATCGGCGCCTTCAAGGACCTGCCATCGCTGGCTGTGACCTTGGGCGGAGCTTTTCCCACGGGAAAGCGGGTCGAACAGACCTCGCCGCCGTTGTTTGCGGGCGCCACAGGATTGGGGGCCTACGCAGGCTCGATCGGACTCGAATCGGAATACGCCTTCTTGCCGTGGTTTGTGCGGCTCGAATTTGGGCTGACCGGATATTTGTCCTTTCGCCGGTCTGATACCGGACAGAGGGAACAATATGGTCCGCTGATACAGACCACGTTGTCCGCAGGACGCGAAGCCTTTACCAACCAGATTGTCATTGCATTTGCCCTGCACGGGGAATGGCAGGATCGAATTGAATTCGACGGGACAGCCGTGCCTGATTCGCGGGCACGGGCCTTGTCTACTGGTGTCTCGCTCTCGTGGCGCGCGAATCCGCATTGGACGTTGCTGGCCACAGGGAGCAATTCGGTCTGGCCGAGCGGCGTGGGCATGAACCGAGATGCGCGGGTTGGTCTCGACCTGGGGGTTCGCTATGGGCATTTCTAGGCGGTACGTCGTCGCAACGGTCCTGTTGGCCAGCGTTGTCGCCGGGTGTGCCTCGCAAAAGGTCGCAAAACGCGGACAAGCCGACGAGCTCACGCTGCTCACCGGCGAGGGAAATGCTGTTCCTCTGCGCGAGCTCTGGCGCGAACATCGGGCCACCGTACTGATCTTCTGGAGCGCGAACTGTCCTTGCGTGCGTCGGTATCAGGATCGCGTGGAGACCCTGCTTGAACAGTACCAAGCCAAGGGCGTGGCAGTTCTTGGTGTGTCCAGCAACGCCGACGAGACCTTTGCCGAGGTCAAGCGCGTGGCCAGTGCGCGAGACATTCGTTTGCCGATCGTGCGCGACGAGGACGGCCTGCTGGCTCAGGCATTGGGCGCGCGCAGCACCCCGACCGTCGTGATGCTCGATGAGCGGGGTCAGACCCGCTTCGTGGGCTGGCTCGACAATGAACGCACGCCCGGCGAGCCGGATCGTGAACCTTGGCTCGAATTGGCCTTGCAGGGTGTTCTCGAAAATCGAAGCGGCTTCGCAACGCGCACCCCAGTTTTCGGTTGCACCATCGCGCGTAGGCTCTTCGGCGCAACACAGGTCCATTCCTGTATAGCCCCCAATGAACCCAGCAAAGGGAGTCCTCAATGAATCGTTCTGTCTTGTCTTTGGTTTTGCTCGCTCTTGTCTCAGCTTGTGGAGCGAGCGCAGCGCAGTCGGCCGCGGTGGCGAAGACCAGCCTTGGCCAAAACACTGTCGGCGGGCTATCCGTTGAACTCTTCACGGACAGCCAACTCCAGACCGGCCTCTCGCCTCTCTATCTCAAGCTTACCGACAGCGGGGGGCATTCCATCACTGACGCCACGCTCACTGTCACTCCGCAGATGACCATGTCCGGGGGAATGCAACATGGCGCCCCTGTGCTTGGCGATCCGTCGGTCGATGGCAGCGGGCTGTATCACGTGGATGTCGTCTTCCAGATGGCCTCCTCGGCAACCGATATCTGGACCCTGTCGGTGGGAATCGCTCGCGCAGGGAACGCAGTCGGCCAGGCCCAGTTCGACGCGCTGACCGTGGTCGACAGTGGGCGCGCAAGTGCCTTTGCGTACACGCCCACAGGTGGCACAGAGACAGACTATGTGGCCAGCTTCAATCTCACGAGCGCAGCCAAGGTGGGTCTCAATCCGGTCGTGGTCACGCTCCACCAAACGCAGGACATGATGCTCTTCGCACCGGTGGACGATGCGACCCTGGTCCTGGATCCGGAAATGCCGTCAATGGGCCATGGTGCCCCTGGCAGCGTCAACCCGACCCTTTCTTCTTCGGGCCGCTACAACGGTCAGGTGGCCTTTTCTATGGCTGGCACGTGGCAGACCACCGTCACCGTGAGCGAGGCGGGCCAAACCCTGGGAACGCCGAAGTTCACGATTACTTTCTAGCGCTGCGCTAAGGGTCATCGTTTCGCTATCGACATCAGCGCCGATCGCCACGCGGGCGAGTTCGCTGTGGAATCGGCGCGATCCTCCGATGGTTTTCACAGGAGCCGTGACGAGCGTGCTCGGACTTGCTTGGGCTGCCCGGCTTGCGGTAATCATTGAGCCATGTTGGAGCGCACCGCCATCTCGTTGGAAAAGGATCTGCTGGCCAGGTTCGATCGCCTCATCGGACGGCGCGGGTACGCGAACCGGTCTGAGGCGGTTCGGGATCTCATCCGTGAGCAGCTTGTCCAGGACGAATGGTCGCGCCGGGAAAAGGACGGCGCCGACAAGGTCGCCGTGGTGTCTTTGGTCTACGACCACGACTCGTCCAGCCTGGCGCAGAAACTGACCCACATCCAGCACGAGCATCACAAGTCTGTGGTGTCGTCGCTGCACGTGCACCTCGACGAGCACAACTGCCTCGAGGTGCTCATCCTGCGCGGCCGGGCAAGCGAGATCATCGCCATGGGCGAGAGCCTGGTGAGCACCAAGGGTGTCAGGTACGGGAAGGTTGTTCCCGCCACCACCGGCCGTCATCTGAAGTAGATCACAGCCGCTCCGCTCGATGCCGTCGCGGCGCATCTCGCGGGGGCGAGGCTTTCACCGTCCGTTTGTTCTTGATCGAGCGGTCGCCTAGTGCTACGAGTTGGTCATTCGTAACACCAGGTACTACGAAGCGCCATTTCGTGCCACTCATCCGGAAAGGATCACCCATGACAAAGCATCGTCTTGCGCTCACCATTCTTGGGCTGGCATTCGCTGCCGGCTGTGGGAGTGACGACAGCGGTCCGGCCTGGGCCAGCATCAAGAACGACTTCAACAACCCGGCCATGGCGTACCAGCCGCCTTGGACCATCTGCCGATCCTCGTACATGGGTGTGGACTTCGGGACCATCGCCATCGGCGACACCAGCCCTGAAAAGCAAGTCAAGGCCGGTCTGGACTACGTCATGCTGGTGGGGGCATGGAGCGATCCAACCTGCAGCCCCGCAACCTCCTTGCCCTTGGCGACTTCGACTGAACAGGAGATCGTTCCGGGGCAGCACGAAACCATCGCCATGAACATGGCGACCCATCAGGGCCCCTGTCCGCCAGAGGGCGTCGCCCCCATCCCCGAGGCAGTTTACGATCGTATTCTGGCCCTCTGGCCTGAGTTCAACTTCCAGCCGTACGCCACGCGGACTCAGAACACCGAGTGCTTGCCTGCTCCATAGCGTGACATGAGGATCTGCATCGGACCTCACTGCTTGAGCTTGTGGCTGGCCGTTGCAGGAGCCTGCCTCGTCGCAACGGCGCTGGCCGGCTGCGACTTCGAGTACCCCGAGGTCGTGGTGGAGAATCAGACCAAGGACCAGATGCTGGTCAAGAATCCCAGTTTTAACGGCTGCATCTGGAGCACCGTGCTTGCCTACGGGGCCGCCACATCACCTGGGCGCTGCCTTCCCGGCGATGACCACGTCCATTTCCAGAAGTTCGATGCAGAGGAGTACTGCCAGCAGCAGGCCGCGGATGGAACCATTCCCGGAATCTGTCCGTGCGACGGCGGCGTGATCGAGTCTGCTGCCAATGGCGGTGTCGACTCTGGATTGGTGAACCCGGTGCCGACCTGGTTCAACTACCAGACCATCTCGACCAAGCATGTCGACTACGGGGAGTTTCGCATCTTCACCATCACGCTCGACGATATGGAGCAGGACTTTTCCGTGCCCGGTCCATACGGTCACGGTTGAAAGTGCCTCGTGCGATTGACCTTTTGGTTCCCTGTCGTGATGGCCCTGGCCCCGCTGGTGGCGCGCGCCCAGGAGGCGGTAGTCGATGGAGGCGCAGGAACGGACGCCGGGATGATCGCAGACGCGGGCGCGGACACCGGGAGCGAGTCGCCTTCGGTCGAAATCGATGCTGGCGGTTCGGCTGACACCGACATCGGCTTGCCAGCCGGTCCATCTCCCTACGATGTCGTTGTGGTCGGGCGCAAGCCGACGAAGAAAGATCGGACTGAGGACACCACTCGCGTGGATGGCCAACGCCTGCGCGACAACGCCCGCGCCAGTACGTTCGAAGATTTGGCCCAGGAGGACGGCGACGTGTACGTTTCCTCGCGGGGCGCGGGCATCCACGGCATTGGCAACATGGCCACTGGTGGCATTCGCATTCGCGGTCTCGGGGGCAGCCCCAATTCCCAGATCCTGGTGGTCGAGGACGACGCGCCGGACTACCAGGGCATCTTCGGCCATCCCATTCCCGATGCCTATGTGCCCGCGCTCATCGACGAGGTGCTGGTCATCAAGGGTGGCGATTCGACCCTGTATGGGACCAACGCCATGGGCGGTGTGGTGGTCATTCGCAACCGCTGGCGTGGCGAAGACGGCTACGAGCTGGTCAGCGACGCGGCCCTGGGAAGCTACCAGACCACACGCGCGTCGGTGTCCGCTCTCGGTCGGGTCGGGAACTGGGACATGGCAGCCGCGCTTTCAGACCTGACGACCGACGGACAGCGGCCGAGTGCAGGGGGCAGCGATACGGTGGCCACGACGGCGCTGCGATACCGCCTGACGCCGACGCTGCGCATTTCCGTAAGAAACAAGGTGACCCACGTCGATGGCAACGATCCAGGCCCGGTCACCACCCCGACGCCCGACCACTGGTTCGATGCCTGGCGGGACAACGCCTCGGCGCAACTCGCTTACACGCAGGATGGAACCCGACTGACGGTCACGCCCTACCTAAATGCAGGAATCCATCGACTCTATGACGGGTTCTACTCGCACGACTACGTGGCTGGGAGCACGGCCGAGTTGGACCTGCGCTTGCACAGCCAGGCCAATTTTCTCTTCGGTCTCGCCAGTGAGGGTGTCGCGGGTACTGTCGTCAACCGCATCACTGGGGATCATCCCGATGTGCGCGACCATATTGATGGTTCACTCTACGGCCAGCTCACTCTACGCCCGATCGCCCGCACCGACCTTGTGCTGGGTGCGCGCGAGCTGTACAGCAGTCGCTACGGATCGGTGCCCCTGTACAAGGCAGGGGCGCGAGTCGAGTTGGGCCGGAGTTTCACCCTGCACAGCCGCGTGTCGCGAAATTTCCGCCAGCCCACCATGTCCGAGCTGTACCTGCCGTACCCCGTTGCCAATCCCGATCTCAAACCTGAATACGCGCTCAATTCGGACTTGGGCGCTACATTTGTCTCGGAGCACCTGGAGATCTCGGGCACAGGTTACCGCACGGAAGCGCGGAATCTGATCAAGTACTTCGGGCAATGGCCGGCGGCCGAGGTGATCAACATCGACCACATCGTGATCTGGGGCGTGGAGGGACGTGTGGCGGCCAAGGGGCTTGGGCCATTGTCGGTGATGGTGGCAGGCGATCGGCAGACCGTTGGTCGCTACACCAAACAAAACCCCGACGGCAAAGTCGACTTCATGGTGGAAGCGACCCACGCGGCGGGCGCGCATCATCTGGCCAGCACGCTGACCGGCGAGTGGGTGCACGGCCTGTACATGGCCGACTATGGCCGGCAACCCATGGCGGATGTCTTTGTGATGGATCTCGCCCTGCGCGACCGCTACACCTCGGTCGAACGTCGTTTGACCGTCGAGCCCTATCTCTTGCTTCGCAATTTTCTCGACCGACGCTACGCCTATGTTCAGAACTATCCCATGCCGGGCTTCGATGTCTTGGCCGGATTGAAGGTAGGGATTTGAAATGAAACATCTTGATCCACGCGATCTCGCGTACTGCGGCTTGTTCGGCGCCGCGGCTTTGCTGCTGCCTGTGCTCTTTCACCTGGTTCACCTCGGACATGTCTTCATGCCGATGTACCTGCCCCTGGTGACGCTAGCGTTTCTGGTGCGTCCCCTGCCAGCAGCCACGACAGCGGCGATCACTCCCGTGCTCTCGGGTGCGGTGACCGGGATGCCGCCTCTGTATCCGCCAATCGCCGCCTTCATGGGCATCGAGCTGGCCTTCATGGCGGCGTTGATTGCCACTGTGGTCCGGCGCTGGCCGCGCTTCAACCCATGGCTCGTGCTGATTCCGGTCCTGCTGCTTGGTCGGGTGGTTAACGTCGCCTTGGTGTACGGCTTCGCCCGGATCATCACGCTGCCGGCTGGGTTTCTGGCAGGGCTGTCGCTTGTGAGCGGCTGGCCGGGCCTCATCTTGATGGTTGCTGCGGTTCCGCCCGTGGCCATGCTGGGACGACGGTATGCTCGGCCCACACTGAAGGACAACAGGAGAGCCGCATGAACGGAAATCCACGAGCCGCATTCTTCGACGCCATTGCCGACAAATGGGACGGGTGGGAGTGCCTGACCTCGCTTCGCCAGAAGTTTGCGACGGGATTCGATGCCATGGGCGTGAATCCGGATGAAGCCGTGCTCGACGTGGGCTGCGGCACGGGGAATCTGACGGGGGCGTTGCTCGCCCGGCTGTCAGCCACGGGCCGCGTGATCGCGGTCGACATCTCGCCCCGCATGATCGAAGTTGCCCGTGACAAAGTACGTGACGAGCGTGTCGAGTGGCATACCGTCGACGCAAGCCGCCTGCCTCTTTCGGCTGAGCACTGCGATCGCGTGTTCTGCTTCTCAGTGTGGCCACACTTTGAAGATCCCGGGGCAGCGGCAATCGAGTTTCGCCGCGTGCTGAAGCCCGGAGGCCATCTCCACATCTGGCATCTGATTTCCCGTGCGCGAGTGAACGAGATCCATGCGACTGCCAGCGCGGCGGTGAACCAGGACCGGCTGCCGCCCGCGGAAGAAACCGGCGCCATGCTCAGCCGCCTGGGGTTCGAGATCGCGTCGCTGGCCGACAACGCCGAACACTATCTGGTTACGGCGATCAAGTCGCCACGCTAGCCGACCATGAAAACGCACTGGCACGACCTATGGGGATGCAGCCGAGGCCCGGTGGTCAGGCTGGTTCCCCAGACACGCCTTCTCCTCGGGGGCGCTGCGTTCGCAACGTGCATGATTGCGCCCGCCACTACGCTTACCGGAGGGCTGGTCATCGCGGTCACTGTTACAGCTTGGTTGGTGGCGAGCCGGCCGCCCATGAAGACAGTGTTTGGCTTCGCCCTTCTTGGACTCCTGCTTTTCGTCCCCACCCTCCTTCTGCTGCCGCTCATGCCGCCGAACGGCGTCAGGGCGGCGGCCGGCTGGAAGCATGGGTTCGTGGCTTCGGCGAACCTGCTGGTGCGAGGCATGAGCGGCGTTTTGATCTCGATGGCGACGATAGCCTCTGTCAGTGTGAGCGATTTGCGAGAAGGGCTCACGCGGCTTCCCCTGCCCGGCATCGTGTCCGCGATCGTCGTGCAGATCGTGCATCAGACCGCGACTCTCTTCTACGAGACCAAGCGGGTGGCCTCGGCCATGGCGGTGCGAGGTGCCTCGGGCGGCGGCAGGGCGGCGTGGCAGGTGTTGTGGTCTTTGCCTCGGGTGTGGTTGCCCAGGATCGTTGACCGCGCGGATCGCGTGGCCGACGCGATGGAGTTGCGCGGCTACTGCGAAGGCGAAGCGCTCAGTCTACGCAGCAGCCGGATGCGCGCAGCCGACTGGGCCGCCTTGGCGCTCGCACTGGCCGTGCTTGGGTTGGCGGTGGTCATCCGCGGACGAGGTGTGACATGAGCGAGCCTGCTCTCGCGTTTCGCAACGTCAGCGTCTGCTACGAGTCGAGTGCAGCGCGGACTCTCTCGGACGTGTCGTTCTCTGTGGCCGCAGGCGAGCGCGTCGCCCTGCTCGGTCTGAATGGTTCGGGCAAGACCACCCTGCTCAAGAGCGCGGTCGGTCTCGTCCCGCACGAAGGCGAGATCCGTGTGGGCGACACGGTCCTGGCGCGCCAGAGACTGCCAAAGATCCGAGAGCGGATTGGCTTTCTGTTCAACGTCCCCGAGGACCAGATTCTCTTCCCCCGCGTGATCGACGATGTTGCCTTTGCGCTGGTTCGCCAGGGGCGGCCGAGGAACGAGGTTTCTGCCAGGGCCACGGAAGTCCTCAATTCACTCGGCATCGGCCATCTGGCCGAGTCTCCGGTTCATCATCTTTCGCACGGTCAAAAGCAACGAGTGGCGCTTGCGGGGGCGCTGGTGGCGGCGCCCAAGCTGCTTCTGCTCGATGAACCATCCGCTGGTCTTGATCCGCCGGGAAAGAGGGTGCTCGCCCATCTCTTGGTTGGGCTGGACGCGGCCATGCTCATCGCGACCCACGACATCGCGTTCGCCACGCGGCTGTGCACCCGTTTCGTCATGCTTGAACGTGGGCGCGTGGCGTTCGACGGCACGGATACAGCGGAGGCGCTTCGGTGTTGGGAATAGCGGTATCCAATTCGAATACCACGGTCACCCTGAAGATCGCATAGCCCAAATGGCGCTCGCACCCGTCGACGACTGAGGCTACACTTTTCGCGTGATCGTCGGGATTCCCAAGGAAATCAAGGAGCACGAGTATCGCGCGGGTATTCTTCCCGTCGGGGTCGAGGAGCTGTCGCGGGCCGGTCATCGGGTTCTGATTCAGAAGGGCGCCGGGCTGGGCAGTGGCATCCGCGACGTCGACTATGAGCGCAGTGGCGGCACATTGGTTGGTCAAGCCGAGGAGATCTTTGCGACCGCGGACCTCGTCGTGAAGGTGAAGGAGCCACAAGCCTCCGAGATCGCTCTGCTGCGTGAAGGACAGCTCGTCTTTACCTATTTCCACTTCGCCGCCGACGAGGCGCTCACGCGAGGCGTGCTGGCATCCGGCGCGACCGCGATCGCCTACGAAACGCTGCAAGACAGGCGCGGCAACCTCTGTTTGCTGACGCCGATGAGCGAGGTCGCGGGGCGGATGAGCATCCAGCAGGGGGCAAAGTTTCTCGAACGACCGCAAGAAGGGCGGGGCATCTTGCTGGGAGGCGTCCCGGGAGTCGAGCCCGCGCACATCACTGTGCTCGGGGGCGGCGTGGTCGGCACGCAGGCCGCGAGAATAGCGGCTGGCTTCGGCGCGTCGGTATGTGTGCTTGATACCAATCTCGAACGCCTACGCTATCTGGACGACATCATGCCCCACAACGTGACGACACTGTTCAGTGACCGCCACACCATCCTCGATCAACTCGCCAAAGCCGACTTGGTAATTGGCGCGGTGCTGATCCGCGGGGCGCGGACACCCCGCTTGGTGAAGAAGGAAGACCTCAAGAGCATGAAGCCCGGCGCTGTGGTCGTCGATGTGGCCGTGGATCAGGGTGGCTGTTTTGAGACCACACGGCCGACCAGCCACGCCGATCCGACCTACGTGATCGATGACGTGGTCCACTATGCCGTCACCAACATGCCTGGCGCTGTCGGGCGCACAAGCACCTATGCCCTGTGCAACGCCACGCTGCCCTACGCCCTGCAAATTGCGAATCAGGGTCTCGCGGGGGCCGCGGCCCAAAACCCCGACATCGTAAGCGCTGTCAACGTGCACCGCAGGCAAGTGACGAATCTTGCCGTTGCCGAGACGTTCGGAATCCCCTACGTGCCTTTTTCGGGCCAGCGGGCTCTCTATTGAAAATTCGGTACTCCCGGATAGCCAACGGAGTGTACTGGCAGACCGAAGTCGCTGCCACATCGGCACCATAGCCGATCATCTGCGGCGGCGAGCCGCCGGGCGAGTGCCGACGTCAGCTGGCGCTGGGTCCCTGCGGCTGTGATGACCATGTTCGTGTTGGTGTTTTCGGGGTGTGATGGTCGCCAAGAGCTTGGGAATCTCCTCCTGGACTATTTCCCACACCTGCAAGGCATCCACGCGCGAGTAGTGGTGGACGGCCAGATCTCGGAATCTCGCCATCTGGCTCCATTCCAATTCCGGGAACTGTCCCTTGGTTTTTGCTGACAGCTTCTTGACAGACTCCCCGATCAAGATCAGACGCAGGGCAATGCCGTCCTGGAGGCTAGGGTCGGACACGAAGTCAGGCAGCGTCTTGCGCTCAATTCGCCCAATGATGATGGCGCATTCTTCCCTCAGCTCGTGCAGGAGGGCGAGGTCGGCATGCTCATGCGGCTTCATCGTACACCAGCCTGAGGGAGGGAAGGATGGAGGCTTTCAGGTGGGGATTCATGGAGGGGGACTCGATCGCGTCCTTGGTGACGAGATCGACTTTTCTGCCGAACATGGCTTCGAGGAAGTCGAGCATGTTGCATTCCTCTCGGAACCCCAGCCGTCTTCCCTTGGTGTCTATCAGGACATCGACATCGCTGCTTTCATCGAAGTCGTCCCTCAAGACAGAGCCGAAGAGGAAGAACCTCTTGATCTCGTGCTGCTTGCAGAATTTGGCGATCGCATCGAGGTTGATAAGGGGCTTCCGCTTGGATGCCGGGATCTGTGTGGAAGGCCCCAGCACGGCGACTGGCTTGCCGTGCCTCATGATCTCCACTGGCTCCCCATGCTGGCCGATTTGGTCCAGGATCTTGAAGAGGTCCCTCCTGAGAGAGGCTGATTGCACTGTCTTCATGTCAGCAAGTGTACATGTTTTTGAACGCGGTTGAGCACAAAACATGTACATGTTTCCGGCCTTCCTTTTGGGAAAGTCCGTCCCCTCACGTCGTTACACGGGCCAGCACTTTTCCGTCGGTGTCGACCTTGAAAGCCAGGGGCACCAGGCTGATGCCGTACTTGCGTGCCAGATCGGGATACTGGGTCACGTCTACCAAAGCCAGTGGCACACCTTGGGCCGATAGGCGTTCTTCCAGGGTGCGGCAGTCGGAGCAACGGGGATGGGTGAACTGCACGACCAGGCCAGCCTGCGGCGAGGCGCCGATTTCCTGAAGATCGATGCGTGTCACGCTCCGCGGCCCGATGCCGCGCAGGCGAGCCAGCAGGCGATACATTTCGCACCCTACACACAAGCCCGTGGACGCGGCCAAGAGAGCCAAGCCCGCCACCACCAACCCCAACGTCCAGCCCAGTCGGGAAAACCCAGCCAGGTGCGCGACCGAGGCAGCCGAAAGAAAGACCAACCCCACCAGATTGGCGAAGCGAACCGGCCGGGCGTCCTTGACCGGCCCTGGGCCGAGCCAGGGCCGCACCAGCTTGAAGTAGAGAAAACAGGCCAAGCACAGCCGCGGCCCGAAGGTCAGGGTCAGCGCGAGCTGCAGCGCCGCCAGCGCGAGCAGGGGCCACCAGCCGAGCAAGAAGGCGGCCAGCGCCGCACCTCCGATGATGGCCTGATTGAAGCGCGGCGCCCGGGCGTCGATCACAGGGGGCCCCAACAGCGCGGCCCGGGACGGAAGTGCATCTTCTGTAGGCGACATGTGTCCAGTATAGCAGCGTCGCAAATGTGGAAGTTGGGCTAGAGCGGCCCGACCCACTTGCTGGTGAGCTCCTCGGCCAACGCCAGGCCGCCCCGATAGCCGGCGTAGGTTCGGTCGAGAATCAGCCGATCGTAGGACGGAAAGGCGATGCTGTGGTGCATGGCCCCGTACTCTTCGCCGGCCGTGATCTTTTCCAGCGAGCTCGCGAGCAGGAAAAGGAAGTTCCTGTTCTTGAGCTTCTGCCGAATCTTGTGCGAGTCGGCCTCGAACACGACTTCGGGTTTGTTGGCGACGTCGAGCCCGTCGGTCAGCTCATGCACAATCGCCGGGCGAGCGGCCTCGGGCGGATTGTCTGCCAGGATCACGATGTCCGGGATGTACGCGATCTCGTTGGTCAGGTACTGCGTTACGCCGATGGCGGTAGGCGTGTCGGCTACCACGGCGAAATAGGCGTGGGGAAGCCCCAAGATCAGCCCGTCGCCAAAATACTCGGCGAAGCGGTAGGCGTGGCGCTCCTCGTAGGCGATCACGCGGTCAACCAGCGCCTGGTCCAAAGACAGGCGCTTCGCCACCTCACGGATGAGCCGGGTGGTCTGTTTGGGCCCGACCGGCACGGCCGGGTACGCATACCAAGGTGTGCCGAATTTCTCCTCGAGCTTGCTGGCTGCCCGGTGGCCGTTCCAAGGCGAAAGCACCAGGTTCAGCTCCGCCGAGGGCAGGCGTCGCAGATTCTCGACCCCGTCGAACTCGGTGAACAGGATGTTGGCATCCACGCCGAGCTTGGCAAATGTCGCCTTCAACACTGGCAGGGTCCCCTTCCAGAATAGGTGTTGGAAGGGAACCACGCCGAGAATGTTGATGGTCTTCTTCTCCACCGGCCTGGCCTGCAGGAACTGATCGGTGACCGCTTCGAAAAACAGCTCGTAACCGTCGTACGAGGTCCCTGCGAAACCCGGGGCTTTGATGTGGATCACGGAGGCTTTCCCGTCGAACTCGTGCACAATGGCGTTGGTGTCGTCCCCGATGAGCGACGGCACGCAGCCCGAGACGACGGCGAAGAGGTCCCCCTTGACCAACTCGATGGTCGACTTGATGAGGTTGCGCAACTTGCTCTCGCCGCCGAAGATGACGTGCTCCTCGACCAGGCAGGAGCAAGGGGTTCCAGTCCCGCCCAGCGCTCCACCGGCATTCTCACCGCTGGCGTAGGTCATGCCGAACTGATGCCCGAGCCCGCACCCCGCGCCCGAGTGCAGGATGGGCACGACCCCATAGATGCCCAGTCCGGTCGTAAGCGCGCCGCCGAGGGAGCATGACCAACGCGGTGCCTCGAGCACCGGTTGCTGGACCTCGCGCGGAGTTTCCGTCGCCGACGCAAGCCTGCTCATGGCGTCCCTCCTGACACATTCCGTACGGGCTCCTCGGGAACGTAGTGGTGGGGATTGGGTTGCTGGTACCACCACGGGTGGTACGGGTCGTCGGTCTTCTCGGCCATGGTCTGCTGGAAGGATTTGGCCTTCCAGGAGCGCAGGAGGAATTCGCCGCAGGCGATGGCCCCTGCGTAGCCCGACTGCATGCTCGTGGGCAGGGCATCGCCACGCAAGGCATGAATCCGGGTCATCCCCTTCTTTCGCTTGTACGCAGTGCCCTGGAACGGGCAGGTCAAGGTGAGGTCCGGATCGAGGGTGTGCGTGAGGTGGGCTTGCTCGGCCGCCTGGAAGGTATTGATGAGGATGGGAAAGTCGCCGCGCTCGCGTATGAGCTGCTCGGTCTCTTCCAAGACCAGGTTGTCAAAGTCCTGGGCGATGGCCGCGATCGGCTTGAGCCCGAGTTCGTGGAAGTACGGCGTCTGCGCCAGCAGACGTCCCTGGCCGAGCGCCCCGAGCACGCTGAGCGGCGTCCCGTCGCCCTTGAGCGATAGGAACTCGTCCCGGATCTTCTTCATCTTGGGCACCCAGACCGCGTGCTCCTCGCGAATCAGATCCTCCACTTCCTTCTCCTTGCCGGTGTGCTTGGCAATCTCGCGCAGCCAGCCGTCGGTGTTTTCGATCCCCATTGGAGACGGATAGAGGAAGAAGGGAACGCCGTAGTCTTGCTGCAAGCCGCGCGACAGATAGTCGGTGTAGGTCGGGCACAGCGGTGCGGTCACGGCTGCCTCGGACAGCTGCTCCAGGTCCTCCACGCTGGCGAATTCCGGAACGAAGTTGACCCGCAGCCCGAGCTTGCCCAGTAGACGCTTGATCTCGAGGCGATCCTGCCAAGTGTAGGACAGCATGCTCGCCACGTTAACCAGGTCGTGCTGTTTCTTGGTCGGCTTGCGTACGAGATACTTCAGGACCCCGTGCCAGAAGGCATCGTAGCCGGTCTGCACGAGGCGCGAGCGCACACCTTCGCAATGCACCGGCACGACCCTGGCCTTCACCTCGGGCTGGACCTCGGCCACTGTGCCTTCGAGGTCTTCGCCGATGATCCCCGCCGTGCACGAGGTCAGCAGGAAGATCGCCTTCGGATGGTATCGCTGCTCGGCCTCCTTGATCGCAGTCGCCAACTTTCCGGATGCGCCATGGACGACATCGGTTTCGCTGAGGTTGGTGGTGATCCATTGCAGATCGAACTTCTCGGGTCTGCCCAGCGCCGGGGGGATTCCGCGGTAAAGCTCGCGATAGCCCAGCGCCGACGACGAGCACCCCACCGGAGCGTGGAAGACGACCGCAGCGTCGCGAATCGTCGGTATGCGCACCGTCAAGTAGAAGTTCAGCACGCAACCGGATGACTGCTGAAACTCGCGCTCGCGATTGCAGAGGGTACCGTTGCGAGCCTTGGCGACCAACTCGCTGGCCTTGCCGAAAAACACGTTCACGCCATTGGCCCGCTGTTCTCGATTGGGGCACGTCTTGGTGCTCAAATCGATAGGAGGAGACTCCTTCTCACCGCTCATTTGGTGGTTCCTTTCTGTTGGGCATGTGAATGTTGAACCTCGAGATCCGACGGGATGTGCGAGGCCGCTCGTGGATCAGCCATGAGAGAATGTCTGCATCGGTTCGGCGAAGGTCTCGAACAGATCGGCCTCCAGCGAGGTCCTGCCCGGGATGCCGCAGGCGTCCGCTCGGCAGCGCTGGCAATGGCGAAAGACCGGAAGAAAGGCTTCCGCCGTCCGACGAGCAGCTTCCAATTCGCTGCACGTGGGCGGCCGATGTCCGGCAAACCCCGCCTGCGGCAAGAGCGGAATGATATTGATTCGTCGGGCGCCGAGTGCGCGGGCGGTTCGGGCCACTTCGACGACATGGTCGAGGTTGATGCCCGGAACCAGTACAAGATTGATTTTGACGAAGATGCCCAGTGCGACCGCCCTGGCAATACCCGTCTGTTGGCGCGAAATCAACAGTTGGGCCGCGTCCTGCCCGATCAACACACAACCCGAGAGCACGACGTGCGAAACAATCTGAGCCAGGATCGCCGGGTCAATCGCGTTCATCGTGACGGTCAGAGAGCGCAAGCCGAGCGCCCACATCGCGTCCACCCTCTCGGCCAGCTCCAGCCCATTGGTGCTCAGACACAGCAGGAGTTCGGGATGGCGCGCACGAACCAGAGCCAAAGTCAGCTCGGCATGCACGCTGGCCAGTGGGTCGCCTGGCCCGGCGATTCCGACCACGGCAATGTCCGGACACCGAGCCACGGCGAGGTCCACACGCCGGGCCGCCTCGACCGGCGTCAGAATCTGGTGCGACACCCCGGGACCCAGTGCCGTGGCGTGAAGCCTGCGCGGGCAAAAGCGACAATGGATATTGCAATGCGGGCTGACGGGAAGGTGGATGCGACCACTTTGCCCCATGGCATCCGGGCTGATGCACGGATGCCGGCCAAGAGCGCCGTCGACTCCTGGGGCAACACCAGCCAGCATCACACCGCTACCGCGACCGGGGGCTCGGCCCGGGCAATGACGAGCAGCTCGTGCGACCACCCCGCCGCCCAATCTCGCAACGCCCGCTCGTCCAGGGGCTCGGGGACCTTGCCCTCGGCGATCGAAGCCACTCGTTCGGCGAGGTCGCGATAGATCTTGGCTTGCACCGAATCTGGTGCGGCCTCGATGGTTGTCTTGCCGGACAGCTCGGCCTGGGTCACGGTAACCGAACGCGGGATGTACTGGACGACCTGGGTGTGGGTACGCTCGGCGAAGTCGTCGATGATGGCTCGCGCATGCCCCTCGTTGATCGAGTTGGCGATGATTCCACCAAGAAGGGCGCCGCCCGAGTTCGAGTACTTGCGAATGCCTTTGAACAAGTTGTTCGCGGCATAGATAGCCATGAAATCGGCTGACGACACTGTGAACACGTGCTCGGCGATGCCTTCGCGAATGGGAACCGAGAAGCCGCCACAGACCACGTCCCCGAGCACGTCGAAGATGACGATGTCCAATGCGAGCTCTTCGAAAACGTGTTTCTGTCTGAGCAGCTCGACCGCGGTGATAATTCCCCGTCCCGCGCAGCCCACGCCAGGTGCAGGACCGCCAGCCTCCACACAATAGACACCTGCGAAGCCTTTGTGCACGATGTCTGCCAAGTTGATGTTGGCCCGCTCCCTCATCGTGTCCAAGACCGTCGGGATGTAGATGCCTCCCCGCAGGGTGTTGGTCGAGTCACTCTTGGGATCGCAGCCCACCTGGAGGACCTTGTAGCCAGCCGTGGCCAGCGCAGCACTGATGTTGGACGTCGTCGTCGATTTGCCGATGCCGCCCTTGCCGTAGATGGCTATCTTTCGCAGTCTCTTACTCATTGATGGGTCCTCTGGAATTGTTGGTTTGCTCGCAGGTCGGCCCACAAGATCGCCTTCTGCAGCGCTCGCAGAGCATCGGGGATGAAGTCTTGAATGACGTAAGCACGGATGCCTCGGGCGAACAGAGCGGCTTCAGCCGCGGGGCCGATGGCCGCCACGAGCACGACGTTCGCGTCGCTGACGAGGTCGACCACGCGCTCCAGCTGACGGTCATCGTGGCCATCACGCTGGCACGCGGGCTCGGCCAAACGAGTCTCCACGAAGCGAAGCACATCGCCATTGAGGTCGAAAATCTGGAAGCGCGTGGCTCGACCGAAGTGCTCGTGAACGAACTTCCCGTCCGCGCTACCGATGGCCACCCGCAGCGTAGACGTTCGCGGCGACTCCGCACATTGCCTGGGCTGAAGCGTCGAATCCTGCCGCGATTCCGCTTGCGGAGACCCCGTGCCGATGTAGGGCGAGGTGGCCGATGACATGCGAAGAAGTGTATAGCGCCCCCCACGTCGTGCAGTCAAGTAACAAAGACACAAATCTCGTGGACAAGACTGCAACACAAAACTAGCCACTACCCCGAGAGGGGAGATGGAGCCACCGAATCACGGTGGCGGCGGGGGGGCATCGATTCGCCGCCTGCGCGTCCTCTCTGACAGATGTCCCCGGTCACGTCGTGATTAGTACCCATAGCCGAGCGACCCCTTGCTATGTTTCCTCGCGCTCGGGCAAAGATATCTTTTGCAGGTGGCCCGGACCCTTGGCGAAATCCAGGAACTGAATCTCCTCGGTCTGCAGGCGGAATACTTGCGTGTCTTTTAGACCGTCCTTGCTGACTCGCTCCTTGAAACGCGGATTGCGGGCGCTCAGAAGCTCGGTGGCCAGCTTCAGCTCGGAATCGCTGGTGACCGGCGCGGCTTTGCCGATGAAGAGCACGTTCTTCCAGGCGGGCAGCTGCTGGTTGTCTGCCTCGAACAGGAAGGAAACACGCGGGTTGTTTTCGATCTCCTTGACCTTGGCGGCATCGATCCGGGTGGAGAAGAACAGGTTGATGTCGTGCCGGGCGAAGCTGCCCAGCGTGCGCTGGACAGGGGTTCCATCCGAGCGGACATAGGCCAGCGCCGCAAAGGGCACATTCTTCACATATCCATCAATTTCCTGCTTCCAGTTCTGCTTGCTCATCGACGGTTCTCCTTGTTGTTTTGTTTGGGCAGAATGAAGAACGCCCCGAAAGACACGCCGAAAACCACCTGAACCAACAGCAAGCAGCGGAACGGCCGGTCGGCCAGCAAGGACGGACCTGACCGCCGGGCGAGCGAACGCACCGCTGCCTGAAGAACGGCCGACTCCACTGCCTGCTCCTGCACGATCACGGTCCTGCAGCAAGCGCGGACGCGTCGCTGCCAGAGCCACCGAGTCGCCCCGGCACGACGAACCCTCCGCCCGAGACGTCCAGACGGGCGCCGGTGACAAATGACGCCTCCTCCGAAAGCAGCCACAGGATCGGGTAGGCAACTTCCTCGGCAGAGGCAATGCGATTGATAGGAATGGTCGCCCGCACGGTGGCCAAGACTTCGGGGTGGGCGATGGTGGCACTGACCATAGGCGTTTTGGTCAGGCCTGGCCGGACCACGTTGGCGCGAATTCCCCGTGCGGCGACCTCCTTGGCCAGTCCCACTGTGAAGGTGTCGACCGCGGCCTTTGAGGCCGCATAGGCCGCCGCACCTGCGCGGCCTCCGATGGTGGCCGCCATGGACGACACGTTGACGATGGCTCCGCCGGGCTTAGGACGTGCGTCGAAGCGCTTGATGGCTTCGCGACAGGCCACGATGGTCCCGATCACATTGACGGCAAACAAAGGCGCCAGGGCGTCGCCCGTGAAGCTGGTCACCGAACCATGCGGGGCAGAGATGCCAGCGCTGTTGACCAGCCCGGCAAGACTGCGGCCAGGAAATGCGGCGTCGGCCCGTTCAAAGGCGCGCACCACATCGGCCTCGCGTGCCACATCGGCGGAAAAGGCATGGGCCTCGCCCCCGGCGGCCCTCAATTCGGCGACCAGAGCCGCAGCCTCGTTCGGGTGCGAACGAAAGGTGATGGCCACCGGGATCCCGCGCTGCGAGGCCAGCCGCGCCACCGCAGCGCCGATACCACTCGAACCCCCGGTGATGAGAATGTGGTCCGCCATGTCGCTCTACCGGTTGGGGTACGTCCATTGGGGAAGCTGGTCAGCCACGTTTTCCCCGGCGTTGATGCGAAAGGCGTCGTGAAAGGGCGAGCTGGCGCCCAAGGCGTCGTAGAGTTCCAGTGTTGTGTACCCATGCTGGGCGAAGATGGCTGCTGCCTTCAGGGTCAGGTCATAGTGCCAAGCGGCCTCGGGGGTGCGATGCCCCTCCAGGGCCGAGCCCGGATTGGGGCACCACGCACCCGCAAAGCAAATCACGCCTTTGGCTGCCAGTTCCTCCACGCCTCGCAAGACTGACTCTTTGGGCTCGATTCCAGCGACCAAATTGGACCGCACCTTGCCCCGGCCGAACACCGATACCGCGTATTCCAAAGCCTTGACCCAGTGATCCCACCCGCCGCAACGCTTTTGTTTGCCCGGGCAAATGGCCTTGAAGATGTCTCGGTCCCAGATCTCCAGGTTCAGCGCAATCGTCGTGTAGCCGGCCTCGCGATACTTGTCGATGATCCGAAGGTCTAGTGGAGCGCCAATCACCGCCGTGCCATGGATTTCCTTCACGCCACTGCGGTTCTTGATCTCGTCTGCAACATCCAGGTAGTAGTCGACCTCGCGCCGCTCGGGAATGAATCCCCCGGTGACGTTGATGTGACCGGCACGACCCCGCGTATGCGCCGCCGCAAAGACCTCGCCCACCTGACGCGGTGTCTTGAGAAAAATATTCTGCTCGCGATAGGCAGCGGCGGTGGAGTTGATATTGCAATACCGACAATCATCACCGGTTTGCTTGAGGTCGCATTCATTGCTGTAGAAGATTCCCACATTCCCTTCAGGTCCGAACTGCGCAATATGGGCAAAGCTCTCTCCGTCGCTGGTCTTGTTGTCGAGCAAGGCCGGCCGCTGATAGAACTCAATTGCAGCCACTCGCTGCTCTCCCCGGTACAAGACCGGCTGGCCATCCTCGGCACGCAGTCGGTAGCGCGAGTCAGGATCCCAGCGGAAAACAGTGAACAGGCCATGGGGCAGATAGAAGGCTGCGGGCAGATCCACGTCGCCGTGGTGCTCACGGTCCATGTCGAAGAGCAAATGAATTTGCTCCAGGTACTTCGTTCCAATGGGAAACTGGCGCAGAACGCCCAAATCGAGCGCAATACCCTGCACGACCAGATCGATCTTGAGTGCCAGCTCGGCAAGCAGAGTTTGCCTGTCCGCGTAGGCTTGCTGTCGCGTTTGGGCCTCAAGGCTGGCCGGCTTGTGGTCAGCGTTGGATTGGCCCCGAAGGCGGAAAAGCGGCTCAGGGTCCTGAAATTTCCCAAAGCCCGGCCAATAGGCTGACGACGCCGGTTGCTGCTCCACATTGGTAATCATGTTTGTGATCTCCTGTTAGCTCGCCAGCCCAACTTCGCGAGGAGTCTGCTTTTCGGCGACCTTTGCCTTGTCGAATACGGGTAGCCGACCCTCTTCGATGCGATAGATGTCATGAACCAGAGTCAGCGGCGCGGCGTTGGCGTCGTAGATTTGGTCCCACGTGAATCCCACCTTGCGGTAGATAGCCGCCGTCTTCTTGGCCACGTCGATGTGCCACTCGGGTTCGGGCGAGCGGTGACCTTCCAGCGCGGATCCTGGGTTCGGGAACCAGGAGGGCGAGATGGCGATGATACCTCTTGAGGTGAGGTAGTCGATTCCTTCCAGCGTCGATTGCTTGGCTTCCAGGCCGCCCACCATGTTGGAGCGCACCCGACCGCGGCCAAACACCTCCACGGCGTGCTCCAGAGCCTTGATCCAGTGCTTCTGCCCCCCGCACAGCTCTTCCTTGCCAGGGCAGTAGGCGCGAAAGAAGTGCTCATTCCAGACCTCGATATTGATGGCCAGTGTGCGGTATCCGACCTCCTTGTACTTTTCGATGACGCTCAGATCGCGGGGCGCGCCGATGCAGGCCGTGCCATTGAAGTCCTTGAGGCCAGTGTGTTCCTTGATGCTCTCGGCGACGTCCAAGTAGTAATCCACCTCGCGCCGCTCGGGCACAAATCCGCCACTAATGGTCAGGTGTTTTGCGCCCTCGGCATAGGCTGCCGCTATTGTTTCGCCAATCTGGCTTGGGTACTTCCACTTGACACCCTGGGCCTCGCCGTAGGTATCCTTGGTCGCATTGATGTTGCAGAACAGGCAGTCCTTGCCAGTGGCCTTGAGCGAGCATTCATTGCTGTAGGCCACGAAGACGACGCCGTCCGTGTTGTACACAGCGACTGTACGCATTTCCGTGCCATCCGACGTCTTCTTTGAGTAGTAGCGGGGACGCCTGACGAAGTCGACGGGAATAGACGTGCCGTCGCGGCGGACAATGAAGAACTGTTTGCCGTCATGTTCAAGACGGTTGGTGGACTTGCGGGTGTAGTTGAACAAAGTGAGCAGTCCATTGGGCAAAATGAACGTGGGCGGCAGTTCGAGATTGACGTGGGTGTCGGTGTCATACTCGAACAAGCAATGGACCTGTTCCTGGTACACCGAACCAACAGCCAGATGGCGAAAGATCGCGGGATCGAAGGTGATGCCCTCCTGGGCGAGGTGGGCTTTCAAGCTCAGTTCTTCGTAAAGGCGTTCTTTGATGGTACTCATGAAAGGTTCTCCTGTTCTTGGGCAAGGGGAGGCGAGATCAGAGGCGCCGGAATGGCGCGTTGAGGGAGTTGGTCGATGGTCAGCAGGTTTTCAACAAGTGACAGCGCACCAGTGACGCCGCCGTAGCCTCGGAGGAAAAATGGGCGCGAGTGAATGGGCGAGGCGACCTCGAGAAAGGCAACCTCAAGCGAACCGGCCACACCTTCTTCAAGCGCGCTGCCCAGAATCAGCTCGGGCTTGCTGGCACGCAGCTGGGAGGCAATCTCCGCTTGGCCGGACAGAAACGCAATCTGCACGTCGCCGCCCACCACGGATCGGACGGTCTCGCCGATTGTGGGATGCCGTTCCTCGGGAGGTTGGTCGGTGATGACGATCAACTCGACCAATTGCCCCAGTGTGCCGGCGAGAAAGCGCGCCTGGCCGACCGCACTGGCTGTGCCTCCGACAATGGCGGTCCTTTTCTGCACATCTCCGAGGAGCAGGGCTGGGCTGGCTTTGGCCAAAAAGTGGCGCTGGCGAGCATCAAGGGCCTGACCAACCGCCCCTATTCTTACACAATCGAATCCCAGTGCCTGACCCACGCGGTCGAATAAAATACCCACATCGCGGCTTCCGGTTGGTAGCCAGCCGAGGTCAATTGCCGGAACATCATACCGTTCACTCAATAACTGTGCGGCAGGCGCGCCCCAGGGCGAAAGCACGAGAGTCAGTCGCGCGCGCGTGGCGCGATGCCAGTCGCTGGCTTGCTGGCCATATCCCAAGAGCCGATTGGCGCGCAGGCCGAGGAGGCTGAGCAATTGTTCCAGCTCCAGCAGGTCGCCCTCCCAACCGGGATCCTGCCCGGGGACCAGACCAAGGAGGTTCACATCGGGAGCCGGCCCGTCGCCGGAGGGTGGCAAAAGGCTCGCTTGGTCCAGGAGCGCCCGTGCGGTTTGGGCGTAGCCAGTCCAGGCGTGCCCCTTGAACCCCGGCGAGGCCACGCCGATCACGGGGAAGCGCTGCTCGCGCGCCTCTTTGACCATGGCAGGGGTGTCGTCACCGACGATCTCGGGCACGCATCCTGTGACCACCACATACAGATCGCCATTGTGCACCTTGAGCGTGTTCTTGATCTGCTCGCGCAAACGGGCCGTGCCGCCAAACACCACCTGCTTTTCCTGCAGCACCGTCGCACTCAACTCGCGCACGCTGGCCACCGGACCGTCGCAACTGTTGGCTGCGGCGTCGGTGCCCAGTCCTGCGCTGGCGCCACAACCGGGGCTGGCATGCAGAATGGGAACGACGCCCTCGATCGCTTCCAGCAAACAAACGGACCCGTGCAAGGCGCAGCCATTGCGATCGCCGTCCTGAGCCAACGCTATTTGACCTCGTGCTTGATGAACCAATGGGTGCTCTTGCCCAGCCAGCTCTCGGTGTATCGGGCCTTTTCGCCCTCGCCCAGAAAACGGGCCAGTGAAGGATTGGCCAGCCGGCGCGCAATCGCATCGGCCACCCGGACAACGCCCTGATAACCGAAGAGCGGCACCCGCTGCAGGTCCACCACGGGGATTCCCAGGCGCAAGAGATGAATCGCTGCCTGCCCGCGAGTCACAATCAGGTCGGGCCGCAGGCGCCGAACCAGGTTCACTTCCTCGAATGCCTGACTCTCGCCGACCAGAACCGCCAGATCGGGCGTCTGTTCGGCAAGACGCTGCAGAGATTGGTTGTGACCGGCACTGACTGTGGTGAGACCCAAGCCCGCGATGGTCAGTCCGAGATCGGTTAGCAAATCGATCACCGCGAAGGCCGGCCGTGCAGGCAGGTGCACGAAAGCGCGCGCCCCAGCTGGAGGCGTAAGATGGAAACGCTCAACCGCGAGGCGCTCCCGGTGGAGTCGGTCCACGGCGTCGGCTTGATTGCCACGCGCCATGGCGCCCCCAACCGATTTGAGCCAGTTGCCGGTTGCCGCCACCCCAATAGGTACCGGCAATTCCAAATAGTCGACGCCATAGAGCGATTGCAGGGCTTCGCCGGCGTAGCTGGATTCATCCGGGTCGAGCGAAACAGACAGGCGGGCCTGGCCTGCCCGGCCGATTTCGTCAATGTGCCCGTAGCGCGGAAGTGCGGTTGCGGACACACCTGCTTCTGCCAGAAGGGAGCGCAGGTGAGCCACGTCTTCGGCTGATTCCGCGATGGCAAGGAGATTCACGCGGTCTTCAGAAGCAGGTTGGGCAGGCGCAGGCAGATGCTTGAAGAGGGCATGCACGGCGGCGTCGTAGCCGCTTGCCGCCACTTTGGTGCGAAAACCATCGGTGAGGACCGGAATCACGGGGATTCCCAATTCATCGGCCAGCTCAAGTCGAACCGAGTCAATGTCGTCGTTGTTGATGGCGACCACCGGTGAGGTGACGACTGCAATTGCGGACAGTCTGTGTGCAGCGGCAAGGGCAAGAATGG
>Ga0265330_10000346_pt1 | contig 32953 bp, 28 predicted proteins | sample 41919metaG_FD_202083 | JGI IMG/M metagenome (GOLD analysis project Ga0265330, IMG submission 202083) | Rhizosphere microbial communities from Carex aquatilis grown in University of Washington, Seatle, WA, United States - 4-19-19 metaG | ecosystem: Host-associated > Plants > Roots > Rhizosphere...
TCCGGCTTTCGTCTTCATACGCGCTCGGAACCCGTGTGTCTTTACACGGCTGCGGCGGTTAGGTTGAAATGTGCGCTTGGGCATTGAAGTGCACTCCTGCTTCCTCTATAGAATCTGCGCTTTTGACAGCATCTCCAAGTATATCTGAACCTCTCCCAGGAATCCAGCACGGATTGGCTGATCTCAATCTTCGCCACCAACGCCCTCCAGAACCCTAAATTGTTTAAACGCATCATCGCAAAATCGGTACTGAGCATCCAAACAATAGTGTGACAGCCCACACACGAAGCGCATTTCAAAATAATCTAAAATCCAAAACAGAATTTCATGCGAAAATTCGTCATCGCAGCGCAGAAAACGAAGTGTCCGTCACTTCGAATCATGTGACTTTGATACGTTCCGCGCCACGCTCTACAGTAACTCTGGTAACATTGAAATCGACTTTCACCATCAATGGTGCAACACATACAGGGCCTCGAAAAGTTCTGTTAAAGAGTGATTGCAGCGAGCGCAATATGTGCTACTATCGGGACCGTTCAGGAAAGTTAAACAACGTCCCACGGAACGGTCATTTAGTTCACCGCCCCGAAGTCAATTTTCAGGGGCAGACCAGCGGCATCAGGCAGTCGGATATTTACGGTTCAGGCGGATTGTGTTCGATTGCCGCCAGCAGAGAGCCGTTGCCTGAATTGCTTGTTTTAACGGGCCCGTGTTCCGCAGAAGACGTGGTCAAGGATACGTAAGATGGCATTTGCAACTTCTCCAAGTTCAGCTTTGAACCCCTGGCTCCAGATTCTCGCGGCTCTCGAGAAGAAGGTCATTCGTCAGTCGTTTGAAACGTGGCTCAAGCCTACGCGCTACAGCCACACCAGCGGTCGCACGCTGTACGTGCGAGTGCCTTCACCAGAGTTCCAGCACATTGGAGACAGATACGGAGATCTGATTCAGGAAGCCATCGACCTGCAGTCGCTTGAGCTCGACGACGTAACGTTTGTGACTGCTGAAGAAGATCCTTCCATTCCGCCGCAGCGCCGCGATGGCGGATTTGGCCCCGTGCCCGCTCACGCGCCCACCGCTCCGCCGCCATCACCGGCTCGCACTCCTGAGCAGGCGCGCTTCGACTGGTCGACGGCAGCGCAACTCAACTCGCGCTATACATTCGACAATTTCGTCATTGGCAATGGCAATCAATTCGCACGCGCTGCTTCGCTTGCGGTAGCCGAGCGCCCGTCACGCGCCTACAATCCGCTGTTCCTGTATGGTGGCGTCGGAATGGGCAAGACGCACTTGATGCACGCCATCGGCCACGAAGTGAAGCGCCGCCAGGCATCGGCAAATATCTGCTACGTCTCGGCTGAGAAATTTACCAACGAGATGATCACGTCGCTGCGCAACGATCGCATGACCAGCTTCCGCGATCGCTTCCGCTCTGTCGACGTGCTGCTGATTGACGACATTCAGTTCATTGCCCAGAAGGAACGTACCCAGGAAGAGTTCTTCCACACGTTCAATGCTCTGCACGAGAGCATGAAGCAGATCGTGATCGCATCCGACCGTCCGCCCAAGGAACTGGCCGAAATTGAAGACCGGCTGCGTTCGCGTTTTGAGTGGGGCCTGATTGCAGACATTCAGCCGCCCGATCTTGAAACCAAGGTGGCCATCCTGCTGAAGAAAGCTGAAACCGAGCAGGTACAGTTGCCCACCGATGTGGCTCTGTTCGTCGCCTCGAACGTACGTACCAACGTGCGTGAGCTTGAGGGCGCGCTGGTGCGCCTGGTTGCCTGGTGCCACCACAACCACATGGAAATCACGCTGGCTTCAACGCAGCAGTGCCTCAAGCAGTTCATTGACATGCAGGTACGCAAGATCACCATCGAGGCAATTCAGCGCACGGTGGCAGAGAATTTTGGCATGAGGGTCAGCGACCTGAAGCAGAAGAACAACTCGCGTAACGTTGTGGTGCCGCGCCAGATTGCCATGTACCTAGCAAAGCAAATGACCGAGGCCAGTCTGCCTGAAATCGGCCGCCAGTTCGGCAACAAGCACCACACCACCGTCATGCACTCCATTGCCAAAATTGACGAACAGCGCCGCAATGACAAAGACCTGCATCGCACGCTGAACAAGATGCAGGACCTGCTGAACGGCTAGCGCAGCGCTGCTGTACATTGCAGAAAAAGCCCACGCCGCGAAGCGTGGGCTTTTGATTTATCGGGCACTTCGTTTATGACCGCTAACGCTTTACCCACCCACTTCATCAAATTCAGTTGTTTTAATCGCCTTCAGTATCTTGGAGTGGAGGGTCGCTCCCCGTGGATTTCGTATGCCGACTCGGTATGAATCACGAATGGTTTCCGGTCGAGGTTTGTGCGATCCCATGTCCGAAAATCCGGACATGGGGCACCCCCAAGTTGGTACGGGAGTTAACTCAACCTAGGTAGGACATGGGCACCCGCCGTTACTCGGTCCTGATGCAAAGACAACGCCAGGACCACTCCCGCTTCCTCCTGCTGGGTCAGTTAATGAGACAGGGGATTCCACAACATTTAACCCGAATGGGGTGCAACGAAGCCTTCCAAGCATTGAGCAAAACAGGACAGACAAGAGTCTTGCGTCAAGACGATGTTGGATAAGTGCTTAAAGTGGGCTGCGTGTTTTCGCAGCTTACGAGGAGAATGGAATGATTCTTAGAATGATTCATCGACAGATAGGGTTTGCAGGCTTGGTGTGTGCGCTATCGCTCGGTTGGAGCCTATCCACACAAGCGCAGGACACTAGTAGCACCACTACAAAGGACCAGACGACTACCACGACGACGACAACGCAGTCATCCGATTCCTCCGACTGGCAGTCACCGCGCGGGTACGATTTGGCCTATCCAGAGAACGGTTCGCCCAACATGGTCGCGCGCCAGGGATATGCCGCAGGATTCAGCCAGGGTCAGGCAGACGCTAGCCGGGGCAAGAAGTTCAAACCGACGGACTCCGATGCATACGACCACGCGAAGATACCAAAGGGAATGGACAAGGATCGATTCAAGCTGCAGTTCCGCGAGTCGTTCGTCAAGGGATATTCGAACGGATTCAAGAGCCAATAGCCGCGCTTGCGAGACTTACGGATTCAAGAATGGGCCGGCGATCTGTCGGCCCTTTTTCGTTGGAGCAATGGTCTGTGAAATCGCGGCTCCGAGTGGATTACCGCCGATCCCTCAATTACTCATCGATAAACACTTCCGTATGCCTACGGCGTGGATGATGCTGTTCGATCTCCAGATTTGTCGATGACAGGATTCCAGTTCATTGACTGGCAGCTTACGGCTGCAACAAGTGGCAGCATAGCGGCGTACTGAGTGGCAGAATTGACTGTATTCAGCAGAATCACGACCTGCAGGCACGAATGATGGGCTGGAAGCTGCTCTACTTCGGCTGCATGTTGTACATGAAGTATGCGCGCAGCTCCAGATACGGCCCGTGGAACTCTCTGGGCAGCGGCGGATAATTTGATCCCGTCAGCGCGCCCCATGCGGCGCGATCAAGCGCCACATCGCCAGATTGCCCAACCAGGTGCATACTCCCATCCTGGATTCGTCCGTTGGGAAGAACCCGAAATTGAATGGCGACGGCACCCGACTTGTAGATTGGCGGATTCACCTCATCGGGAATCAGCGGATCCCATGTGCGCTCCGTTTCATAATGCCAGCGCTGCAGCCAGTTATTAAAGTCCACGCCCTGCGTGTCTGAAAGCACTTGAACGCCGCCTGTACCGGCGCCGGGGTGCATCGGCATGGCATTCGGACCCAGGGCGCCCGCATCTCCCTGGCCGTGGCTGCGCGCGGCGTTCTTCATCGCATCACGCATCTGGTCAGCCGGGTTCTGCGAGCCCATGGCGAAGTTAGGGCGCGCCGGCACAGCGGGAGGTTTTGGCGTTTCAAGCTGCGGCTGAATCTGCGGTGGAGGCTGCTGTGCCTGCGGGGCCTGCTGAGAAGGCGCTGGCTCAGGGGCCTTTGTCTCGGCAGGTGGTGGTGGCTGTGGAGAAGACTTTTGAATATCCTCGAGCGTCTTCCTGTCGATCGAAGGAGGTTTGCTCAGCGGCTTCGGCGGCACCTTGGGCCGAATCTTTTCCAGAGCGTCCGGCGGCAGATCAAGATACGTCAAGTCCTTGCGCTGCTTGATCGCTTCAAACGGGTCTACGACCTGCGGAACCTTCAAAATATATTTGGGAATCCACGTGACCGCCGACAGCAGAAAAAGGTGAAACAGGATCGCGATCCAGATGCCCTCACGCAGCCGCGCCCAGCGCCGCTCATCTTCGAGCTCGCTGATCATGGTCAGCAGTTCGTGCGTGTCGTAGTCTACCCAACGCGAGTTGCCTGAAGAGGTATTCGCAATTGCGCGCGTTTCCTGGCTTGAAGCGGCGCCATCATTTTCCGGCGAACCTTCGCCTTCCGCACCTGTGCTGGTCTCGGGCTTGGAGGGCTCGTTCACTTCGGCTGGCGCTTCGCGGATGGGCATTCGTTCCTGATGGCCTCTCGGAGGGAGTAATGCTTGCCGACTCCGGGTCGAGTCCTTACTTTTATTCTCTCATCCCTCTGAAACGAGAATCCAGACCTGGCCCTGCTGTTTAGACGCGGAACGGCCCAATTCCGGCCAACTTGTTCGGCCCCGTACAATGGAATCTTGTGAAGGTACGCTGAGAACGGTCCCAGAGTACCTATAGCCCCTGCATTCTCTGAGCAGGCGGCTTTTTCTTGAGGAAAAAGGCACTCGAATGGCGTGGCTTCAGGACATACAGTCTCTGGAACCGCTGAACCGCTGGAAAGGGAATCTGTTTGAAGCTGTTGTTTGTACGACTGATGGCCTGGTGGAAGTTGATCGTACTGCCGGCAATTGCAGCACTTGGTCTCTGGGGCGTGGGCCTGGTTGCCATATTGGACTCGTCCACAATTCCAGTTCCCATGGACGCCATTCTGGCGGTCTACATTTGGAACAATAAAAGCCATTTTGTGATTTGCTGCCTGCTGGCCGCTGTCGGATCGGCAATCGGCGGGCTGCTGCCTTACGGCCTGGGCCGCGCCGGCGGCGAGCTGTTCCTGCTCAAGCGCATTAATCGCGTCCGCTACGAAAAGCTGCGCCTGCGTTTTGAAAAGCAGGAATTCCTTGCCGTCATGATTCCTTCCATGCTGCCTCCGCCGGCGCCATGGAAGCTCTTCGTGTTCGGAGCCGGTGTCTTTGAGATGCGCGTGCTTCCGTTCATGCTCGCGGTCATTGCCGGCAGAATGGTGCGCTGGCTGATTCTCTCGGCGCTGGTGCTGGAACTGGGCCCAGGCGCCGCCGATCTGGTGGCGCACCACGCCCTATGGCTTGTAGCTGTCATCGGGCTGCTGGCCGTGATTGGTTTTACTTGGTGGTGGATGCGCAAGAAGCGCTCAGGCAAGTTGCTGGAAGACTAAGACTGCACAACCTGCCCCGTGGACAAATTCAACCTGCGCAGCAGCGCCGGTACACCGAACGCCACGCCCAGCACCACAGCTGTCGCCGCCACATCGTTGCGATAGAAGGGAATTGCCGCCGCGTAGCAAGCCACAAGCCCGGCCACCGAACGTGCGTACATTCCGTCCGCCATCCACACCGCAAAATTTGAAACCACAAAGAACGACGTCGGCCCCAGCAGAGCAGCGGCAACTACGCGCCACGCCGTCGCGCGCTCGCTCAGCAAGATCCGCCCCAGCACCATCGCAGCCGCGTACCAGATCCACGTAGGCACATAGGCTTCCCACTTGAACGCGTAGTTGTAGGAGTACACCGTGAGGAAGAAGTCAGTGGCCATCAGGACCGCCAGCGGAGTCAGCATCTCGCGCCAAGTGCGCCGTGCGCCAAAGTAAAGCAGTGCGCCCCCAACTGCGGTGAAATTCATCCAGCCTGCGTGTGGAACCACACGTGTGACAACCGCAGCCAGCAAGAGCAGATAAGCAAACATTGGAACCTCTTCTCGATGTGTGTAAGGGATCAATCCCCCGGCATCAGGCGGGACTTCAAACTAAACCATTCTTCTACTTCATTGTGGAGTGCTCAGGGCAAAGGGTCAACCGGGAGTATTCAACATGGCAAACAAATATTTCCATCAGAAGCAAATTTCGGCTGTGTCATCCGAGCGTTGCCTACTTTTCAACCCGGCTGCCCATCCCCTCGCCGGCTTCGTCGCGATTGTCCACGATGTAGACCCATCCGCCCAGTGGGGCATGTCCGCCTCCCCCTCGCGAGGCAAGGAAGGAATAGGCAAAGCGCAAATCGCTGAACTCGACAGTCGTCCAGGTCCGGCCTGGCCGCAAATCCGGCGGCGGAGCCCCGGGTACCGGCTCCTGGCCCACGTCGCGCACAACTGCCCACGTACCCCAGTCCAGGTAAACCTTGCCCAGGTCGGTTTGCTTGGCCACCTCTACAGCGGGCGTCACGTCGGGCTTGTAGATCACGTCCTGATGCGCATCGGTGTTCACGTCGCCGGTCCACGTGCTCAGTTCGGCGGTCTGGTAGTACTGGGGCGTCTCCATAATCACATGCCAGCGATAAGGGTTCACCGGATAAGGCTCAAACGCCATGCGCGAAATGGGTGCCGTCGTCACCTGGATATTTTCGAGCGACGCCCTGGCCTGCGCCTGTTCTGACCAGCGCCAGCCCCATACCAGCACCATGCCCAGCAGCGCGAAGATGGCCCAGCCGCGGCCGCGAAAACGCTGCTTCCGCGCGCCAATCTCGGCATCCGCCAGCCCCAGAATCCAAGGCATCAGCATGGCCAAGAAGAGAAGCGCCCAAAGCACCGGCTCGGCAATGAACACGATGCTGCCCGCGTACCAGCGCGGATTGAACGGAAAAAACGGCCGCACGCCGTAGTTGTTAGTCCAGTCCAGAACCAGGTGACTGAGGGCCGCGATCAGCGCAATGAAATAAAGCCAGCCCCAATGTACCGGTTGCCGGTCTTCTTCTGGTGCGGCTTTGTTCTTCCGCCGATTCTGCCGCCACAAATGCAGCAGCCATACCAGGCCAACGACCACTGCTGCCACAAACGGCGCACCCAGCAACGTGTGCGTAATGCCCCGATGCCGCTTCAGTTCCTCAACCGGTCCGGCGATGCTCCAGAAAATGTCCATGTCGGCAGCTTCAGCCGCCAGCACGGCAACAACCGTGGCGTAAGCCGTTTTGCGATTCAGTCCCGCACGGCTGATGCAGGCTCCGGTAAGAAAATGTGTAACTGGTTCCATGGTTTGCGTTCATTGACCATACTAATGGGGCGGCGCGGCCTCCTATAATCCACCCCATGGCAGAAGGTCCAAAAACTTCCTCCAATCCGGCCAAGCGCGCCGAACATCTGCGCGCGGAACTCGTCCGCCACGAGCACCTTTACTACGTTCTTGATGCACCTGAAATCTCTGACCAGGCCTACGACGCGCTCATGAACGAGCTCAAGCAAATTGAGGCTCGACACCCTGAGCTGGTCACACCCGATTCTCCTTCGCAGCGTGTGGGCGGCAAGCCTGCTGAAGGATTTAAAAAAGTACGCCACTCGCGCCCCATGCTCTCGCTCGATAACGCTTATTCAGCAGAAGAGCTTGCTGATTGGGATCACCGCGCACACGATCTGGCCGGCAGCCTGCCGGTGGAGTACACCGCCGAACTCAAGTTGGATGGCCTCAGCGTCGCGCTGCAGTTTGTTGCTGCGGAGCATGGCGGCGCGCGTCTTGCCGCCGGAGTAACGCGCGGCGACGGCCAGGAGGGTGAAGACGTCACTACCAACATCCGCACCATCCGCAGCGTGCCACTCGCAATCTCCGCCGACAAGCTAAAGAAGGCCGGCCTTCCGCAGGCCTTCGAGGTGCGCGGCGAAGTGGTGATGCCGGAAGAAGGTTTTCTGCGCCTGAATGAAGAGCGTGAACGCGAAGGGCTGCCGCCGGCCGTCAATCCGCGCAATGCCGCCGCAGGCACCCTGCGCACGCTTGAGCCAAGCATCGTCGCCAATCGCCGCCTGGTGTTCTTTGCCTATTTTCTGCTCATCAATGGTGAGTACTTCGCCGCCGGGCAAACCGCCACGCTCGATGCACTCACAGCGCTCGGATTTCGCGTCAACCCGCATCGCGGCCGCGTCCAGACAGTTGACGACATGATGAAGTTCATCGCCGATGCTGAAAAGCGTCGCGCTACGCTTGGCTACGAGATCGATGGCATCGTGTTCAAAGTGGACGGCCACGCAACGCAACTGCGCCTTGGCTATACGGGTCGCGCGCCGCGCTGGGCCATCGCGTACAAGTTCACGGCACAATCGGCCATCACGCAGGTCGAAGGCATCTTGATCACCGTGGGCCGCAGCGGCAAACTTACGCCAACGGCCATGCTCACGCCGGTCTTTGTGGGCGGCGTTACGGTAAGCCGCGCCACTCTGCACAACGCCGACTTCATTGACCGCCTCGGCCTGCTGCTTGGCGACTGGGTCAAAGTCGAGCGCGGCGGCGACGTCATTCCCAAAGTCGCCGAAGTCGTATCAGACGCAGACCACCCACGCGGCAAAAAGCGCTTCGAATTCCCCACGAATTGTCCCGAATGTGGCAATCCCGTAGTGCGCGCTGAAGACGAAGTGGATTGGCGCTGCGTCAACGCCGACTGCCCCGCCAAACTGCGTGAGTCGCTGCTGCACTTCGGCTCACGCGGCGTCATGAACATTGAAGGCCTTGGCGACGCGGCCGTGCAACAGCTTCTCGAACGCAAACTGGTCACGAGTGTCGCGGATCTCTACGCGCTAACTGAAGAGCAACTGGTCGGCCTCGAGCGCTTCGCTGAAAAATCGGCGCGCGCACTGCTGGCCGAAATAGAAAACTCAAAGAAGGCAGGCCTCGCTCGTTTACTGATGGGCCTCGGCATCCGTTACGTAGGCGAGCGGACCGCTGAGTTGCTTGCGCAGGAATTTGGCTCCATCGATGCCGTTATGGCCGCCAACGCGCAGGAATTGGAACGCGTAGAAGAAGTGGGTCCGCGCATCTCAGAAGCAATTTTGGAATTCTTCTCCCGCCCTGCCAATCGCGTGCTCGTTGAAAAGCTCAAAGGAGCCGGCGTAGTCATGACCGCCGAGAAAAGGCAGCGCACCTCGCAGCTTGAGGGCCTTACGTTCGTGCTCACCGGCACATTGCCCAAACTGACGCGCGACGAGGCAAAGCAAAAGATTGAAGCAGCCGGCGGAAAAGTATCAGGCTCGGTGAGCAAGAAGACAAGCTACCTTGTGGCCGGCGAAGAGGCTGGTTCAAAGCTCGACAAAGCGCAGCAACTCAAAGTGCCGATCCTCGATGAAGCAGAGCTGTTGAAACTGCTTGGAAGTTGAGCAGCACTTCAACGCCCGTTAACCCGCCGACGTACCAGATCCGTGCGGCATTCCTGGCTTCTCAATTCGCGTTCGCGCTCACGCTCCCATGCTTCGGCGCGCAGGCTGCGCGAAGAGAACCTCGGTTCGTCGTCCAGCGGAACCAGGCTGCCGCAGTGCAGTTTTCCTGTCATTGCGATTAACTCTGCTGCTGGTTTTGCCGCAGGCATCGGCACGGAATCCTGCGTAATCAAGCGCGCTGACGATTCCAGTTCCACGTCCGCGGAGCGAGGACTCTCTGCTGAACGAGCGCAGTCCGCTGAACGAGCGCTGTATGCTGCACGAGAGGTCAGGCTGGCATCCGTGCGCGCACTGCCTGGCTCGGCTTCGACATGCGCGCCTTGCGCCTTCTGTCCGATAGCCTTCGCCATAAATTCATCCACAAGCTTATGGAGGCAGGTTTGTCCGCATAGATGTTTAGTGCCCGGCCGCAGCCGGTTGCGAGAACTCCATCCACTCACTCGCAGCTCTCCGCCCTGTTCGTAAGCCACAAACCAGTGGTTGGTTTGCTTCTTCTCGTTGCCGCATAGATCGCACGAAATAGCCTGCCGGATCACGTCGTTCCCTCCAGCACCGTTTACCTGCCGGTGCTGCTGACTGCCAGCCCTTCTGCCAATGCGAATGGTCACGCATGGCCAATGGCTGCGGAGTCGTCTCTCCTTATTTCATCGTGGAATCCGCCTGGACAGCCAGTACAAACCAGCGTTGATGACGACCGCAATTCAAAATGGAACACGCCGAATAGTCAGGGACTGAATCGGAACCGCTTTCCAGTCCACTGCAAAGATCTTCCCGCAAACGCAAAAAGGGTGAAGAAGCATCGCTTCCTCACCTCTTCACTTGCGGAAAATCAAACGTGTGCGTCACTCGCGGGGTGCAAAGTAACCCTTCTTCGCCCGCACCTGGTAGCGCCGATCGGTGCAGTAGAGATAGATCGTTCTGAATGACCCGTCTGTCTTGAAATCCGCCGGCGTGTAGATGAGAGCGTACTGGCTGCGCAACTCTTCTTCAATCGTTTTGAAGGAGGTTGAAACCTCTTCAACTGAAGGCGGGAACAGAACTTGTCCGCCGGTCTCCGCTGCCAAGTCTGACATCACCTTATCGCCGGCGCCGCGGCTCGGCGTCCAGTTGGTGCTGATGGCAAAAATGATGGTTTCTGCGCGCTGGCACTCCTTGATAGCTTCGTCCAGGTGAACCCGGCTCTGGTTGTCGTCCCCGTCAGAGAGCAGGATGATCGCCTTACGCACAGGCTCCTGTCCGCGCGCCGTCAGCAGCTTGTCACGGCAGGCCGAATACACCGCGTCATACAGCGCCGTGCCGCCGCCGGGCACCAGCTTGTTTACGCCGGTCTCCAGTGCATCAAGATCGTTGGTCCAGTTCGACGTCACCGTCGGGGTCACGTCGAATCCCATCACGAACGCGCGGTCGCTGCGCGCCTTCACAACCTGCAAAAGAAAATCGATGGCCGCCTGTTGCTCAAATTTGAAGCGCGAGTGAATCGACGTACTGGTATCGATCACGATGCCTACACGCAGCGGCAGATTGATCTGCTGGTGAAACGAGTTCACCCGCAGCGGAGCCTTGCCGTCATCGAGCAGCGCAAAGTCGCTTTGCTTCAGATTCGGAATATAGTGCCCCTTTTTGTCCGTCACCGTAAAGATCAGGTCGACTTCGTTTACGCTTCTTTTGTACGTCGTCACAGCCACATCGGCGCCGGCGCCTCCTGCTTGAGCGCCAGTGTCCGGCTGTGCAGCCGGGGCTTGTCCTGCAGCAGGGGCCTGGGCCGCAGGTTGTGGTTGCTGAACGGCCGGAGCTTGCGCTGGCTGCGCGGGTGTAGTTGCAGGTTGTTGTGCCGGCAAGGGTGCGGTGAAAAGAGCGGCTGCGAACGCACAACTCAAAATAGTCCCCAGGCGCACAAAGTGGTTGGCTGGGGGAGTGATGAACGGTCTGATCATGTCTTCCTTATTCTAACAATTAGCTCGATTTCAAGATATTTCTCTTCCTGGCCTGAACCAGCTCAATCACTTAACTTTTTTAGGGCTTGGCGGTTCACCTTCCAGCCGTTCCAGAAAGCCCACTAGTTCCGGAGGTAAGGGCGCTTCAAGTAGCAGTGTCTTGCGGCTTATGGGGTGCTCGAATTCGAGCTTTGCAGCATGCAGAAAATTGCGTCCCAGCCTCAGCACTTCCGGCCCCGAGCGTCTGCGCGCAGCCCGTGACGTTGCGGCCTGCGCGGCCACCTGGTCGGTCAACTGTCCTGCGCCTCCGTAAAGCGAGTCGCCCACCACCGGGTGGCCGATCGACGCCATGTGCACGCGTATCTGGTGCGTCCGTCCCGTTTCAATGCGAACCTGCACCAGCGTGAACTTGCCAAACCGCGTCGCAAGCCGGCGCACCACCTCGTAGTGAGAGACTGCTGTGCGTGCGTTTTCGTTAGGTTTCGCGGTCATGCGGGTCCGCCGCATTGGATCGCGGCTCACACCTGCATTGATGGTGCCGCGCTGCTTTTCAACCGCGCCCTGCACAAGTGCGATGTAAGTTTTTTTCATCTTGCGCTCGGAGAACATCGCTCCTAGCGCTGCATGAGCCCGATCATTCTTGGCCACGACAATCAGGCCGCTGGTGTCCTTGTCGAGACGATGCACAATGCCGGGCCGCAGATCGCCGCCCGTCGACGACAGCGCTTTAAAGCGATAGAGCAGCGCATTCACCAGCGTGCCCTCGTTACGCGCGCTCTGCGTCTGTCCCGCGCCCGCATGCACCATCATGCCCGCCGGCTTGTTCACCACGGCAAGATCCTTGTCTTCAAACACCACATCCAGCGGAATATCTTCGGCAGTCGCTTTCAAAGGAACAGGATGCGGCTCGCCCGTTATGGCGATGCGTTCGCCTCCGCGCAGCCTGAACGAAGCCTTCTCGTGTTTGTCGTTGACCAGCAGATCGCCCTGGTCAAGCAGCAACTGCACACGCGAGCGGCTTATGCCTTCCGCACCAAGCAGGCCCGCAACAAACTGGTCGAGCCTTTGTCCGGCGCCCTCCGGGGGAACGTCAAACGTACGATCCGTAACTGCGCCGGCTTCAACCATGCACGCCCTCGCTCATTGAGACTTGTGTTTTGCGTTCACGCAGTACCAATGCGCCGCCCACGACCATGGCGACTGCGGCCAGCTGCGGACCGTCGATCGCGCCGTTCAACATTACGCCGCGGCCTTCCGGATCGCGCCAAAGCTCGGTGATGAACACGATCACGCCGGTTCCCATTAGCCACATGCCGGCCAGATCGCCGCACTGGCGAAGGCTCGGCTGCCACACCAGCAAAGATATTGAAAGCGTAAAAAACGCCATGGCCGCATAAGCCTGCACAGGATGAAGCGGAATTCCAAGAGGCGTCCCGCTCCACATCGCGGCCAGCGGATGAGAGTAAGTGACGGCCCACGGAATCTGCCCTTCAGTCCCATAATCAGACCCCGCCAGCAAAGCGCCCAGTTGCTCAAAAGCCATTCCAAGCGCAAGTGGCGCTACCAGCGCATCGAAAGTGGTTGCAAGCGGCATTTGCTTGCGCCGCGCGTAAAACACGGTAGCTGCCATCGCTGCTGTTGCTCCCACCGCGGCCAGAAGCGGATGGTGCACCATGGCCAGCGTGAGCAGCCATGAGGGATGCTGGCGAAGACTGCTCATGTTGATCGCGATCAGCAGCAGCCGCTGCGCAGCAAGAGAAGCAAACAGCGAAACCACGCACAGGTTCCAGATTTGTGCAGGATTCAGGCCGGCACGTTGCGCGGTGCGCTGCGCAACAATCAGACCCGCCAGAACGCCGAGCGCGGCAACCGCGCCGTAAGACGGAATGATGAATGCGCCAATGTGTAGGAGGACAGGATGCACTTGAGCCAGCATACGGCATTTCGTTCAACCGCCGCTGCCTTCGCGCTATCCCTTGAGAAAGTAGAACCCGACCCACTGGGCCGTGAGTAATGTGCTGGTGAACCCGTCCTAAGACGGTGGAGCTCCCCGCGGTTCATTAGGCATTCCGGACTGGCGGACACGGCACACAGAACCGATTGTCGAGTAGAGCTCCTGTTCAATGAATGTAGGTTCAACCAGCGTTGACTACCCACCTGCTTTGCAGGCCGGTTTCTATTGCGGATAGTAGGGTGTTGCGCGAGGAATTGCAAGTCTTGTGCGAGACGGGCGCATTGTGTTACGTTTGTCGGCCCGTTGATTCTAAAGAGCAATAAATAAATGCAACCAGAACGCAACCAAATATTTACGAGCCGGTTTTCTTCTCGTCGATAAGAACTTCATCAAGCAACCCACGCAGATTTGCCGTTCGCGCACGACCCACACGAGGATCTGCATTAGCCGTTTGCGACAGCTCATCAGCAAGATTCAGTGCTGCCAACACAGCCACACGCAGCGAGTCCACGGTGCGCCCCTGCGACGCAACAGCCCGCATCTTTGAATCCACGCGCGCAGCAAGCTCGCGAATGTGCCGCGCATCGTACCCTGAGAGATGGTAAGTCTGGTCGTAGATTTCAACCGTCACATACTCGGTGGGTTTGCCGGTCTTCTCCTCTGCCATTCTCTGCCTCAACCCTACGCTAGCATCGTTACTGCCTCTGGGCTAGAGCTGCCTCTCGTTAGAGCTGTCTCTCGTTAGAGCTGCAGTGCATCAAGCTGGCTCAAAAGCCGTTCTACGCGTTGACGAACGTGGTCGCGCTCACTCTTAAGAGTAACGAGCTCCTTTTCGAGTGCTTCAATGCGTGGCGCCACCTCGCTCAGTTCAAATTCCGCCTGCTTGGCGCGTTCCTCGGCGGCCATGCGTCCTTGCCGTTCCCGCTTCACCATTTCAACAGCACGTATAATTCTTTCTTCAAGAGCAGAAAAATCGTCAGCACTTACCGTAAGTGAAATCGGAGAGTCCTTCTTGCCCGTTTGCTGTTCAAACCGTTCTGATTCTGCGACTTGCAATTGCGTGAAAATCTCTGACATTAATCCGATCTCCGTTATAGTAGAGCCCTATTCGAGCTAGTATAGCGCCGATAAATATTTCGGCTATAGCTCTGAGGTGTTAAGTCCACATCTCGTTAACAGGGGGAACCTCTAGCTTCTCAGGCGCGCCCCCGCCTTGCCAATGGCCTTGACCACCTGGGTATGGAAGCTCTGCAGTTCCTCATCCCGAAGCGTCCGGTCCGGCGCCTGGAAAGTTGCTCCCATCAACAGGGAGTACTCTTGCTCGCCAAGCTTGGGATCGTTGAAGACCTCCCTTACGCGCCATTCCACCAGTTCCGGAATACGCAGGCCGGAGAGCGCCTCGTCAATCAGCCTCCACGGAATGCTCTTGTCGAGCACCAGCGAGAAGTCGCGCCGCACCGGCTGATAGCGTGAAATTTCGCGCGCCGCCGGCCTTCGCGAAGGCAGCTTGTAAAGCCGGTCAAGATACAATTCGCCCACGATCACTTGCTCTCGGAGCTTGCGAGCGGCAGCTTCTCGCGGATGCAATTGGCCAAACCAGCCCGCGGTAACGCCTTCAACCACCACCCGCGCCGCTCGATAAGGATGGAGCCATTCGGGGATCAGTCCGGCGTCAGCAGGGAAGCGGTCGAAATACACCGATCGCGCCTGAAACCGCCCCGTAACCTGCTCTACAGCGCCCTTCACATCATGGAAGTCGATAGCGCGCGCAGGATGCAATGCCGTTTGCTGCGCAAGATTGCCTGCCGCGCCAAACGCCATGGCCGGCCGCTCTTCCACCTTCTCGGTCGTTCCGCTGAACACCGTGCCCAGCTCAAACAAGCGCACGTCGCTTACGTCGCGATTCAGATTGCCGGCCACCATCGCGAGCATGCCGGGCACTAACGACGGACGCAGCACACCAGCTTCTTCGCTCAGAGGATTACCGAGTGGAACAACCAGGCCAGGTTGCGGCGCGGTGAGTGCAGCTTCAGACGCCGAACAGAAGGTGCTGCCGATCGCTTCATGGAACCCTGCGGTCATCATCGTGCGACGTATGGCGTCTTCGCTCTCCGCCCAGGGCAGCGCCTTCACGCCTTCGCCGAAAGCGGGCAGCGTGTTCGCAAATCGGTTGTATCCGTATACGCGAGCCACTTCTTCGATGAGATCGATTTCGCGCTCAATGTCCAGCCGCCAACTGGGCAGCGTCACTTTCCAGCGATCTCCCCCAGCCGCCTTGTCGTTCTCAAGCCCGCATCCCAGCGCGACGAGTACGTTCTCTACGATCTCCGCCGTTATTCCTTCTTCACTCACCGTCTTGCCAAGGATGCGCCGCACTTCACTCAGCGCCAGCGGAATCGGCTTGCGTTGCGCGGTCTTTGCTTCCAGAGCAGGCACGCGCACATCAACGAGATCGCCTTCAATTGATCCGCCGTTCGCCAGCAAAATGCTGCACACAATTGCCGAGGCAATCGGGGCCGCATTGAAATCCGCGCCACGCTCAAAGCGATGGCTCGCGTCAGTATGCAGGCCATGACGCCGCGCCGTGCGGCGAACTGCCACGGGATCGAACCACGCGGCTTCAACTAGAACGTTCTTGGTCTCCGGCGTGATCATCGTGTCCCAGCCGCCCATCACACCTGCCAGGCCCAACGCCTTTTTGTGGTCGGCCACAACCAGATCTTCCGGATCAAGTACGCGATCTAAGCCGTCGAGCGTCTTCAGCTTCTCACCCTTCTTCGCTCGCCTGACAATAATGCCGCCTTCAATCTTGTCGAGGTCGAATGCATGCGTCGGCTGCCCCATCGCGAGCCATGCATAGTTGCTCGCATCCACGGCGTTCGAAATCATCTTTTGCTCAAGCAGGCCGAAGTACGTCGCCACTTCAGCGCCCGCGAACCAGTCGCGGGAATTGGCGATTGTTATATTGCGCAGCACACGCGCCGTAAACCGCCCGCAGGCATCTTCTTCAATCTTTACGGGGAAAGGAACCTTGGCCGGCTCTACCGCTGGCAGAGGAAACGCCAGCGCCGGCAGCGGAAGCGAGTAAATCGCGGCCGCCTCGCGCGCCACACCGTAGTGGTTCATCGCATCCACCCGATTGGTGGTAATGTCCATCTCGTACAGCGAGCCGTTGCCCTCGCCCAGCGAGTAAATGCCCTCAACAGCGATACCGCGCAGCGTCAGGTCTTCAGCAAGTTGCGCATCGTCAACCGGCAATCCCGGTAGATATGAGCGAAGCCATTTGGTCAAAATCTTCATGAATCGAAATTCTCTCCCCGCAAGTTGGCGCGCTACGCGCTTGGCGAGTTCGCAAGTTCGCGCGTGCCCGGTGGTTCAACATCGGTTTCGAGCACACCCAGTAGTCCGTTAATCAATTTTGCAACTCTTGTACCAAGATCGAGCAATTCTTCACTCGAACTTGTCGAGAAGAAACTCAGTGAAGCCGCTAGCTCGATCTGAGTCTGCAATTCGTTGATTGCCGCTCGAACTGCGCCGAGGCCTTTGCGCATCTCTGAATCATTGAGCCTCCCGTGCGCTTCCGCAATGCGACTTGCCACACTCACCGCCGAACGCCGTAACTGCATTCGCAGCCCAAACGTCTCTGATTTGGGGAATTCTTCGGTTTGGCTATAAATCACCCGCGCCAAGTCCATTGCCTTTTGCCATGCAATCAAATCACGATTGTGACGCGTTCTCGACATCTTGCGAACCTGCCAACTTGCCATCGTCCGCTATAGCGGACGCCAACCTGCTAAACGAACTGACCGAGAAATCTCATATCACCGGAATAGAAGCTGCCAATTTCGCTGATCCCGTACTTCATCATCGCAATGCGTTCCACGCCCATGCCGAACGCGAATCCGGAAATCTCTTTCGGATCGTATGCCGGCTGCTTTTCTGCAGCAAATGCAAATACTGCAGGATCAACCATGCCACAACCCAGCAACTCAATCCAGCCGGACTGCTTGCACTTGCGGCAACCTTTGCCTCCGCAATATATGCAGCTGATCTGCACGTCCGCGCTTGGCTCAGTAAACGGAAAGAACGATGGAAAGAATCGAGTCTTTACGGCCGATCCAAACAGCGCCTTCATGGCGTGGTCCAACGTCCCCTTTAGATCGCTGAAGGTAATGTTGGTATCTACGCACAGGCCTTCCACCTGGTGGAAGATCGGCGAGTGGGTTGCATCGGCTGCATCGTTGCGATGCACCTTGCCCGGAATCACGATCCGCACCGGCGGGGGCTGCTGCTCCATTGTGCGCATCTGCACAGGCGAAGTGTGCGTGCGCAGCAGCAGGCGATCGCGCTGCGAACGGCGCTCCTGGTTCGCAACAACCAGCGTGTCCTGCGTGTCGCGCGCCGGATGCCCCGGCGGGAAATTCATGCTCTCAAAGTTATAAAAGTCGGTTTCGACCTCCGGTCCAACGCCGACCGAATAGCCCAGCGCGGCAAACACGCTCACAATTTCGTTGAGCGTGCGCGTAATGGGATGCTCTGCGCCCACCAGCCGCTGCGTGCCGGGCAGGGTAATGTCGAGAGCCTCGGCCTTCAGCGAAGCGTCACTCGGTCCGGAGCCAAGCGCCGCATCCAGCAGCGCTTCCACCACCGCCTTGAGCGAATTAAAGCGCACGCCGAGAGCCTTCTTGGCCTCAACTGGAGCCGCCTTCAGCCAGCGGCCTGAAACTTCGTTCAAGCGGCCCTGTTTGCGTCCCAGCCATTCGAGCCGAAACGCTTCAACTGCCGCTTCGTCGTTCAAACCGGACGCAGCTTGGCGGGCCTCTTGCTCCAGTTGGGCAAAGGCTTTATCCAGCGCGGCCTCGTCAAATGCCGTCAGATCAGGTATGGGTTGGTTCGTCATGCTGTAAAGAAAAGGATAAATCACTATTGCGCGCAGCGTCCCGCGTGGGCTCAACCCGAAACTGGTGCACTAAACAAGCCCCACCGGGCGATGTCGTAGCATGAGGAACATGAAACTGAAGCCAGGCGCCATGTTGATTGCTCTTTCAGTCGCTGTCCTTGCTGCCGCCTCAGCCGCAGCCCAGCCCGCCTCCACCGTCTATCAACAAAAATCGGGCTTTGTGGATGCCAACGGAGTGCTCATTTACTACATCGAGTTCGGAAGCGGCGCACCGTTGGTTGTGCTGCACGGAGGACCCGGTGCTGATCACACCTACTTCCTGCCGTGGCTTCTCCCGTTGGCTCGCCACCGTCGCCTCATCTTTATCGACGAGCGCGGCTCAGGACAGTCCGAGCGCCTGCAGGATGTGAGCAAGTACACCATCGAAACCATGGCGGACGATGTTGAAGCTGTCCGTTTAGCGCTAAATCTGGGCAAGATCGATCTTATAGGTCATAGCTGTGGCGGCGTTCTGGCCGAGGCCTACGCTCTCAAGTACCAGGAGCACCTGAATCACCTCATCCTCAACAGCACCTTCGCTTCCACACGCGAAATGAACCAGGTGCTTGCCCGCGAGAAGGCGCAAATGCCCCCCGACAAGCTCAAACGACTCAATGAACTCGAACAGGCTGGCCTTTTCGGCAAGGGTGAAGCATGGGAGCACGGTCGCTACCCGGCAGAGTACGAGAAGCTTGCTTGGGGCAACGGGTATTTTCCGTTTCTCTACGGCGCCCGGCCCGATTCGAGTTACGACCCAGCCCAGGGCAATGCCCCAACAAACTGGGAGCTCTATCGGGAGATGTGGGGCTCACTCGGTGAGTTTGTCATCGACGGCAATCTCAAGTCGGTTGAATACGTCGACCGCCTGCCCACCATCAAAGTTCCCACGTTGGTAGTGGTGGGCGACCACGACGAGTGCGACCCCGCGCTCAGCCACGAGATGCACAAGAAGATCGCCGGATCTCAGCTCGTCATCCTGCCGAACTCCGGCCATATGAATTTTATCGATCAACCGGAGATGTGGCAGAAAGCCGTCAGAACTTTTCTCGGTGGATAGAATTCCCGTCCAAACGCCAAACGGCCCGGAGTTCTGTGGAACTCCGGGCCGCTTTTCCGCCAGTCGTGTTAAGGATATTTACGCGGCCTTCGCTTTTGCGAGTGCGTCTTTCGCCTGCTCGGCAAGCTTGGTAAAGCCGGCCGCATCGTGCACGGCAATGTCAGCCAAGATCTTGCGATCCAGCTCAACACCGGCCTTCTTCAAGCCATTGATCAGCTGCGAATAGCTAGTGCCGTTCAGCTTGGATGCCGCCGAAATGCGGACAATCCAAAGCGAACGGAACTGGCGCTTCTTCTGCCGGCGGCCCGAGTAGGCAAACTTCAAACCGCGTTCAACGGCTTCCTGGGCTGCCTGGTAGAGTTTTGATTTCGTAAGGAAGTAACCGCTTGCGCGATTAAGAATTTTTTTGCGGCGATCACTCCGCTTGGTACTGCGTTTTACGCGGGGCATGGGTGCTTCTCCTTTTTGCGTTTCGTATTACGCGGCTGGAGGCAGGTATCAAAGCCTCTTCACTCGCTCAATTCAAGCCTGATCTTCTCGTCTCTGCGAACGCATTTCGCTTTCGACGGGGGCCATTCAACCGGCCCTTTCAAGCAGCGGCACGAACCAAACCAAAGGTCCGCCCACCGCAGGTGGTCAGGCGTAGGGAATCATGCGCGCTACCTTCTTGAAATCGCCGTCAGACACAAGCACGGTTTTGCCGAGCTTGCGCTTCACTTTGGGTGACTTCGAAGAGAGGATGTGACGCGTCTTCGTCTGGCCACGCATGATTTTGCCGGTACCAGTCTTTTTGAAGCGCTTCTTCGCGCCCGTATGGGTCTTCAACTTGGGCATTTTCTTCTCGATTTCGGCGAAAGCGGGTTGCCATCGCCTCCAATTTGGCCCGTCAGACAGGGATTCCCCCGCCCCGAAAGGCCTCAATCAGTATACAGCAGGTTGGGGTTACGTAGGTTACCAGTTGACGAGTCCACAAGTTGACAAGAAAAAACGGCCTCCAATACCGCGAGGCCGCTTCTCTTTCTGTTATTCGAAGCTCCTAACAGGCTTCAAGGTCAACAGTTTGCAAGTTTGCAAACTCGTCAACTCGTCAACGCGGAAACTGCTACTCCGACGGATCTTCCGCCGTAAACGGCGAGCAGCAGGGCTTCTCGCTTGCCTTGAAATTCATCAACTCGCTGCGGGAGCCATCTGGATCGTACATATTCAGCTGCCATTTGCCGTCTACGGCCAGCTTGGGGGCCGGGTCGTGCCTTCCGTCCAGCCGATTGGCAGCCCCTAGGACCTTGAAGGACTCGGGAACTGACTGGACGCCAACGGCTATATGGTCCATCACGCCAAGTTCGCGCTGCGTCATATCAGACGGTATGCCAGAGTCGCCGCGGGTCAGCATGTACTCCATCCAGTCATGACTGTCAGGCGACTGCTGGCTGACCCACTCGGTTTTGCCATTGCGGCCGCCCCACCAGTAAGGTCTGAAGCCCAGTAACTCGCGATAGAACGTGTCCTCTTTGGCACGGTCGTGAACCATGTAACCCACATGGATGATTCTGTGTCCAATTGCGTTTGGCGCGCTTACAGCCGCCACCTTTGCCGGAAGTTCCACGAACTCCACCTTGTTGCCCTCAGGGTCCAGCACGGTGATCCAACGGCTGCCGTCGCGCCCTTTTTCCACATTGCCTGGCGTCTTCCATCCCTTGGCCGCAAGATACTTCAACATTCCTTCCGCGCTTGAAACGTTCCATGCCGCGTGATCCATGCGCTCCACTCCGGCGTCGGCGGGTAGCGGCAACACCTCCACCCACTGCGTCGCACTCAGGGCATATTTCACGCCCTTGGGATTTTCAGGGTCGGCCATTTTGGCAGCGCCAAGTGTGTCCTTGTAGAAGTGCTCCGTTGCGGCCGGGTCTGATGTGTAAACAGCCAGATGCGAAACGCCAAAAATCTTTGGCCGGGCAGGGCCATTCTGTGCAACGGCGGACATGGCAAACACAGCAAACACAACTGGGGCAAAAAGCCTGGAGTTCATAAGTACCTCGTAAATTTGCAGCCCCCAAACAATAAACCGGTCACATGGCCCGAAGCAAATCAGGAGCGCCAATCGGGGCCATGTTCCGGGCTCCTGAGTCATCAGCATCTATAAGTGCATTTATTTGTATTCCGCGGCGAATGCGTCTGCTTCCTTATTCAATTGCTCAGGCGTCTCTGTCCCAGTATAGAGAACAATGCGATAGCGAAATACGGCCGTCTGTCCTTTTTCGAGCGTGTAGTTCAGCGGCGACTGTTTCGGTTCAAAGCCCGTGCGGCCCACTGGATTTACCGCGAACAATCCATAACCGCGCGCATGCCACCAGGTTGGATAGTTCGGGTTCTGTGGATGATCGAAGATGGCGATTGTCGCTGTGTGATCCGCATTGTGTCCCGTCAGTTCGCACCAGCGTCCGCGCGTTCCCCACGCGTCATCGCCCTTCTTGCCTTCGCTGGTCAGGTACACGCCGGTCGCATCCGGTGAAGCGCCAGCAGTTTTGGTCTCTACGCCGTGCGAATCCACAAACACCGCGCCAGTTGCCGTGGAAGATTCAAGCCAGCTCGCCACGCGTATACCAAGAAAACCATCCTTGTCGTCGTTGAACACTACACGATCGAGCGCCCGCAGCGTGGCAATGCGATCGATCACGCGTGCATTCCCCATCGTGGAAAACACAAACCGCGTCGTCTCGTCGAATACCGGCTGGCCAGCTCCCGTCACCCATGTGGATTCAGTGACCAGCTCGCCGCTCTTCGCTCCACTCCTGGCTACGTCAATTTTCTTGAAAACAATCGAGCCCATCTTCGCGCGTCTGTCCAGTTTGATGGCCTCCGAGTTGTTCCAGAAATCAAATCCATTCACATTCGAATAGTTGAACCACAATCCAACATGATGCGGATGATCGCTGCGTTCGCCCGCCTTCGGCGGCCGGTGCCGTGTCAGCGTAACGCCGTCTCCATCAACCAGCGGATAGAGCACCGGCTTGGCAAGCGCTTCAGGCCATAGGTACGAAGTGAATGGCTTGCCGTCGATAGTGATGTCCACGCGGCGTCGCGCCTCATCGGTCTTCACCTGCACACCCTTGGCAGGCGATTCCGCAAACATGGTGCCCATCATCAGAAATCCGGCGGCAAGCAGCCCCAGCGCTGCGGACTTATTCATAGGCCTTGCCTCCCACCATGACTTGCTGTGTCTTGTCGTTGAACGTTACCTTCTGTCCTGTTTGAATCGCCGCCACGTTCATGCACAGAGCGATCGAATGGCTGTAGCCCGCCTCCACCGGCGCGTTCGGAGTCTTGCGTGAGCGCACGCACTCCATCCAGTTACGCATGTTGGCCGACGTCTGCGGATCGGCACCAGTGTTCGCATCGGTATTCACCGTCTCCGCCTTTTCCACCAGAGAGAAACTCGGCAGCAGATTCGGCTGCATTTTCATTTCGGCGGCGTACTTTGCGTTCAGTCCGCCAGTCGGCGTCACCGTCTGCTTATCCATGTCGATCATGCCGCCGTTGGAATAGTAGAGTTCCTTCACGCCGCCGGCGGAATTGGTAAACCGAGACGAATACTGAACCTGGAAGCCCTTGCTCAAATCGTCCAGCGGGCCATAATCAAATACCGACGTCATCGTGTCCCAATTCGTGCGGCCGTCTTTCCACAAATAAATGCCGCCGTTGGCAACGCACGAGCGCGGATGCGGCAAACCAGTGAACCAATGAACCGTGTCTATCTGGTGCACGAGCCACTGATCGGGAATGCCTGAGCTATAAGGCCAGAACAAACGGAACTCAAGATACTTGCGCGCATCAAATGGAACCATGGTGCGATTCAGCAGGTAGCGCTTCCAATCCGTGTCCTCTTCCTTCAGTAGCGGAACAACATCGGGCCGGCGCCAGCGTCCGGGCTGATTCACGTTCCACGTCATCTCTACCATCACAATGTCGCCAAACTTGCCAGACTTGATGTACTCCGCGGCCTTCATGTACGACGGCGTCGAGTGCCGCTGCGTGCCGATCTGCACAATGCGATCGCTCTTCTTCACCGCGGCTAGGAATTTTCGCGCATCGGGCATGGTGTGCGCCGTAGGTTTTTCAACGTATGCGTCGCGCCCGGCTTCGACGGCTTCAATGCCGTGATAAGCGTGCTGAAAATCCGCGGTCGCAATAATGACCGCGTCCACATCTTTGCGCGCATACAGTTCATCGTTGTTGCGTACCTGGTCAGGCTTCGTGCCGCACAGCTTCTCAATAAAGTCCGCGCCCATTGCGCGCTGCCGATTCCAGATGTCGGAGACAGCGACGATCTGGAAGTTCATTTCCTTGGCGTGCTGCCGGAACGCCGGCAAATCGCCGCCCTTCATGCGGTCGCCGCAACCAATAATGCCCACTCGCACGCGATCATTCGCGCCCACAATTGTCGCGTAGCTTTTCGCGTTCCAAGCCACTGTTGTCGCTGCAAGCGCCGCGCCGCCGCTTTTCAGGAAATCCCTTCGATTACTGGCTTTCACATCCATCACTTTTCTCCATTAGGTACGCCCACGGTCAGGCGCGCTCCGCGGTTCGGCTACTAATGGTCAGACCACAGGCCCGCCGCAGTCAAGCAGCAATTCACTTCTGCTTTTATGGAATTTTTTGGTGTCTGATTTTCTTGTCCTGACTCAGGCCTTCACGCCAACTTCTGGTGCTCGAGAGCCATGAAGTCCACCCGATTTCATGGCGGTGTTTTCATAATTCAATGGCAGAAATACTGAAAACACAGTCCCGCTTGGCCCGTATTTTTGGCGGCTGTAGACAGCCACGTGCCCATCGTGGCGTTCCACAAGCTGTGCCACCACCCAAAGGCCTAGTCCTGTGCCCGTTTCAGACTTGGTAGTAAAGAAGGGCTCAAACATTCGCTTGGTGGTTTCGCGATCAATTCCGGTGCCCGAATCGGCAAAAGTCACTCGCATGCCCCTCACCGCGTGATCGCGCCAGTCACACGATGGCCTCAATCGCACCGTTATGCGGCCGCCTGAAGGAGTGGCCTCAATCGAATTTGCCATTAGATTGGCAAAAATCTGTTGCGCCTCGCTCGGCATGCAATTTACTTCTACTTCGCCCCTGGTTTGAATCTCGATCGTGATCTCATTCGCAACCAGTCTGGCGTGGAACAGAGCTCGCACTGTATCCACTACCTCCGAGAGCTTTGTCATCGACGGCGCTCCCGATTGGCGATGGAATTTCAATGTCTGCTGCGTGATCATGGAAACACGCATCAACTGATCGAGCGCGATCTGTGCATGTTGCTTTGCTGTGTCCGTGCTTTCAGTAAGCGTAATTAAAAACAGAAGATTCGATACGGCCTCGAGCGGATTGTTGATCTCGTGTGCCACCGATGCCGCGAGCCGTCCCGCTACCGCAAGCTTCTCAGCGCGCAGCATTGCCTCTTCCGCGCGTCGTCGCGGGGTAACATCACACAGAACACCCACTACGCGAATGACGTTTCCTTCGCTGTCACACAGACCCTTGCCTTGCGATTCAATCCAGTAGATGGTTCCATCTCTCCAGCGCACGCGGTAGATCTCGTGGTAGTCCACTCCGGTCCCGCAGGATCGTATACGCGCTTCCACGATGCGAGCTCGATCTTCTTCAACCACATTCTCAATCCAGGCTTCGAAAGATGGCTCAACTGATCCGGGCTCAAGGCCGCCCAGTCGGTACATTTCGTCTGACCAGTACACGCGCCCGTGCTGCACATCCCAAACCCATAGTCCCGTTCCATTCGCTTCCAGGGCGATGCGCAGCATTTCATCCCGCTCGCGCAGCGCCTCGGTAGCCTGTGCGCGCTCTTCAGCAAGTCTCCGCTCGGCGTCTGCCAGTATCAACTGCCGGTGCAGTTCCTGCCTGTCCAACTCCGCGCGCTGATCTGCAAGCTTGCGCAGTGCCCATCCAATCGAGATGGAAACCAGCACAAACAGCGGCATCCGCAGTTGCTCGCCGAGCGTCCCCAGCAGAAAGCGAGTCTGTGTGGACGTGACAAAAAGTTCCACCAGAATCGATTCCGTCAATGCGCAAAAAAATCCGCCCCAGAGATCCAGATACCAGCAGGCCAGAATGACGGTTGGAATTCCAAGCAACAAAGGAAATGTGCGCAGGGGTCCAATCGAGTAAGTGATGGCTACAGATGTAACCGCAAAAAGCGCTCCTAAAATTGCCCGCACTGGGCGCGGCAACGATTCGAGTGTTCGCGCAACCGAGATCCTCGATTTTTTCGTTCCAGAAATTTCCTGAGCCGCCATTGTGGGGAATTGCCTCTTTGCAGCAGTCGCTTGAACGACGCTCAACAACTCGCCGCGAATCCTTGCACCGAACCATCGTGTACGCGCTACTAATCGCTCCGAAATTGCGCAGCGGGGAATTGATAGGGTCCGGAGCTGTGGTTGCCTTGTCTTATTAAAACAGCAAAGCAATTTGTAAGTCGAAGATATTGCATTTAATTGACAGAAAGACCCAAAAATAAGCGTCATTCAATAAACAAATCCGCGGATCGTGCCCGACTCCCCTCCGTTAAATGCAATAGGCACATGGCGATCCGCTGCCATGTGCCTGTCAATGAGAAAAAATGTGAGCCATCTCGCCTCACCTCCAGCAACCCGCGTTTGTTGCGGAAGGCGACCGGCTACGTCTTCAATCCAGCTATGCCGCCGGCGCGCGCATTTCTTCAATGGCCGCCGTCAGGCTTGCCGCCAGAATCTGCTGCGCTGAAGCAGTCAGCTTCTCGCCCTGGCTCGTCAGATAAAACACGTCAATCGCTGTCTCACCTTCGGTGTCGATCAGCGCCACTTTAATGTTGCATTGCAGCGTTGAAAGCGTAAGCGCGATCTGGCGCAGCAGTCCAGGCAAATCCTGCGCCACCACCTGCAAAAGCGTCGCGTGCGTCGACGAATCCGAATCAAATTCCAGTCGCGTCGGCACTTCCACCTTCATATTGGAAGGATGATTCATATGGCGGCGCGCTTCCAGCAACTGCTGCACCGAAACCTTCTGCGCAACCACATCGTGCATGTTAGCCAGAAAGCGGTCTTTCTCGCTCGGATTCAGTTCAATGGTGCGGAAAACGTCAGAGAAGTGAAAGCTGTCGACAATCACGCCCGCGTCGTTGGAGTACGCGCCTGCGCGCACAATGTTCATGCCCCACGCCGCCAGCGCTCCGGCGACATCAGCAAATAATCTGGTACGATCGCGCGTGATCACCGTAAGGTCGTAGAGTTGGCGATTCGGTCGCAAATCCAGCTGGACGGCGTCTTTGTCCAGGTTCAGCGCCATTTGGAAATGGCTGCGAATCTGCTCAGGTAATCGTGTTTGTAAATAGCGCTGCGGAAGCCCTTCGAGAAACTGCGCAAGCTCCTCGTATTGCGTCGGCGGAACCATCGAGCGCAGCCGGTTCAACAGCGTCGGGTCAATGGCTGCGTGATACCTCACTTCGTCCACCGACCGGTCCATGAAGTTCGCCGTCGACATATAGAACTGCCAAAGATTCTCGGCCTTCCACGGCGTCAGCGCCTCGGGATTCACGGCCTTGATGTCCGCAAACGTCATCACAGTGAGCATCTTCAACATTTGCGGGCTGCCGATTTTCTCTGAGAACGCGCGCACATTTTCAAGGTCGAAGATGTCGCGGCGCAGCGCGTTCGACATTTCCAGATGCAGCTTGATGAGCCTTAGAACCGTTTCGCGCTCTTCTGCGTCGAAATCCAGCCGTGCCAGGAAAGCGTCGGCCAGCTCAACGCTTTGCCCCGCATGTTCGCCTGAGCGGCGTCCCTTGCCAGTGTCGTGCATTAGCAGCGCCAGCAGAAACAGGTCCAGCCGGTCAATCTCCGGCAGCAACTGCGCCAGCCGATGTTCAAAATCCTGTGCGGGATTGCGCAATCCATGTACGTTGTCGATCACCAGGAAGGTATGCTCGTCCACTGTGTAGCGGTGATACGAATCGCGAATCACCAGCGCATCGATTCCGTGGAACTCCGGAATCAGCATCTCCAGAACGCCCAGTGCGTGCATCGTCCGCAGCGCATGCGCCGCATGCGGTCCCAGCAAAACCTCGCGCAGCGAATTCCAAAGATACGGTCCCTCGGGGATATGAATCGCCAGCACCGGCAGCGCATCGGTAATGCGATCTTCTGCCGCCTGCGAAAGCGTATAGCCGTGCGTCGCCATCAGCGAGAAGATGCGCAGTATGGCGCCCGTGTCGTTGAACTGTGCGCCTGGTTGAATATCAACGCGTCCGTGGTCGAGCAGAAACTCAGTGCCAGCAATCGGGGTGCGCCGACGCCGGAATTGCCGGTAAAAACTAACCGGCGCCGGCAAATGCTCCATCAGCAAAGCCGCTCGCCGGTACACAACGCGTGCGTGACGATAGTAGGTCCGCATCCAGTACGAGGGGTCCGCCGTTCCGCGCGTTTCCAAACCAATCGATAACGCTGCGGCCTCGTCCTGCGATTGCCAGTCAAGCGTGTTGTTATCGCGCCCATGCCTGAAGTGCAGAAAACATCGCGCCGCCGCCAGAAAATCAAAAGCGGCCTCGGCATCGCCGCGCGCGCTCTGAAAAACGCCGCCCCGCTGCCTGGGCCACTCTTTGGTCTCTTTCAAATGGAACAGAATCGCGAACCAAACCGCCAGGTGATAATCACGCAGGCCGCCCGGACAATCTTTGATGTTCGGCTCCAGGTGGAAAATCGTGTTGCCGTACTTGGCATGGCGCGACCGCGCAATCTCGCCCAGCTTTTGCGTAATCGAGTTCCACTCGCTCAGCATCAGCCCCGGGAACACCACCTGGTGTAGTTGCTGATACAGCGGAAACTGACCGGCCAGAAAGCGGCGATCGATCGTCGCCAGCGTAAATTCCAGGTTGTCTGGATCGAACCGGCCCGATTCTTTCACCGTGCGCGAGGTCGGACTAGCCCGCAGCCCGATATCCCACATCCCCTGAATAATGGCCCGCACCGCTTCCCGCGACTGCTCCTCAGTGCGCTCATCGGCAAACGTAAACAGCACGTCGATATCGGAGAAGGGAAATAGATCCTTGCGCCCATATCCGCCCAACGCCAGCAGGGCAGCATTTACCGGCGGCATGTCTGCAAATGCCCGGCGCCACATTTCAATCAGAATGCGGTCCACCACAGCCGATCGGCGACGAATTGCGGCAGTGCCGTCGCCCGTACGCTCACACGTCTGGCGGACAAGCGCCATCTCCCGCAGATACTGGTCCCGAAGATCGTCAACCGCCAAAGCGACTGGATTCATAAGTAGTTGTACGTGGCTCGCCGAAGCAAAGGATGTTCATACAGCATAAGCGATAGGACGCAGAATGTGAATGTTTCATTACCGGATCGAAAGACGCCGAATGCACATACTGATACAGCCAGCCTCGGTTAAGTTCCAACGATCCGGCTACATGCGTTGAGTCTGCGGATATCTGAAACAATCTGGCGGCGTATACTCCGTGGTTGGAAAGAGGACAACTCATGGTTCGACGTTTTTATGGTTTTTATCCGGTCTGCTCGTTTGTCTTGTCCGTTCTTATTGTTTCCATCACGCCCGCCACTGCTCAAGCCGCCACCTGCACCCGTCCCTGCCTGCAGCACATGATCACCGTCTATGTGGACGCACTGGTGGCGCATGATCCCTCGCAATTGCCGCTCGCCTCTGACGTGCGGTTTACTGAGGACTCGCACGAAATCAAGCTAGGCGAAGGGCTATGGAAGTCCGTGACCGCCAAGGGCCACTTCCGCCAGGATTACGTCGATACAAGAAAGCAGATCGTGGCCGCTCACGTTGAGCTGTTTGAGGGCAACACGCCCGTTCTTTTTGCCGTGGTTCTGCGCGTCGAAAATCGCAAGATCGCCGGGATTGAAACAATCGTGTATCGCGTCCCATCCGACCCGAAGTCAAAGCCCGATCATCTCGAACAGCCGCTGCCCGTGATGAACGAACCGGTGCCGCCAGCCAAGCGGATGGAGCGCGCCGAAATCGTCAAAATCGCACTGCGCTACACCGAAGGATTAAGAATCGGTAGTTTTGCCCAGGCCGGCACTCCTTTCGCGCCAGGAACCTACCGCCTTGAAAATGGAATCAAGACCGCCGGCCAGGGATGCACCACCAGCACCATCTGCGACCCGAAAACGCAGAAAATCATGCTGCACCCTGACATCAAGCCGAGCGTAGCCGTCGTCGATGAGCAGGCCGGCATCGTGCTTTTGTGGATGAACTTTGGCGACACCCACTCCTACGGCCCCGGCCGTGCTCTGGTCACCCTTGAAGCATTCAAAATATTTGACGGCTCCATCCACGCCATCAACGCTTTCTTCGGCTTCCTGCCCAAGGAAACAGAACGCAACTGGCCGTCAGCGGAATAGCGAAAGCGAGTGGGATAGCGCCAACCAGCCTATTCCGACTTCAACGTTTCAGCCGGATTGATTGTGGCAGCTTTGTGCGCCGGAATTGTGCCCGCAACCAGCGCTGCAGCCATCAACACAGCTACGGAGCCGGCCATAACACCCGAACCAACATTCGTAATCTCGTACAGCTGCGATTTCAAGTAACGCACACACATCATCGCTACAGGAACGCCCACGGCCAGTGCAATCACCGTCTGCGCTAACACTCCCCGCATCACCATGGCGATCACGCGCATTCTCGGCGCGCCCAGCGCCATGCGGATGCCGATCTCCGCAGTGCGTCGGGCTACCGTGTACGCGGTTACTCCGTACAAGCCCAGTGCTGCCAGCAGCAGAGCCAGCACGCCGAACATGGTCGTCAACTGCGCCAGCATGCGCTGATTTGAAAACTGATCCGAGATTTGTGCCGAGAAGGACTGAAACTTCACCAGCGACAGGTTCGGATTAATCCCTGCAAGAATTCTCCTGGCCTGCGTCTCCATATCCGGTGCCGGTCGGGTTGTCTCAATCACAACCGCTTCGGAATAGAGGCTCTCATCTTTCTCGATGGGTCGTTGGTCGCTGGGCACCCTTTGCAGCAGAGGCGTGAAGAACATCATGTGGTCCTTCCAACGCGCATCCGTGTATGCGGTGTCCGCAACAACACCCACAATCTGAAAATCGCCGGCGGTCTGCTCGCCACTGCCAAAATGCTGTCCAATCGGGTTCTCACCCGGTTTGAACAACTTCCTAACAAACGACTCATTCACCACCGCAATCGGTGTCGAGGTTGCCGTGTCCGTAATGCGAATTCCGCGCCCCATTAGAAGCCGCGTGCCCACCGAGTCAAAGTATTCCGGGTTGGCTCGCAGGGCCGCAGATTCGAGATGTGGATCGGGCTTGCCCTCGACCACTACGCTCCAACCGTCGTTATTGTCCTCCATCGGTGTATAGCTGCTGATCCCCACCTTCTCCACGCCAGGGATCGCATGAAATCGATCTTCGATCTCACGGTACAGCTCGCCCACTTGCCGCTGCGTATATCCCGCCGATTGCGGTTTGATGTGTGCAATGTAGCGGTTGGTCGCATCCAATTTCAAATCGATGTGCTCCAGCTTGTTCAGGCTCTCTGCAAACAAACCCGCGCTCACCAGCAGAATCAGAGACAGCGCCGCCTGCGCCACTACCAGCACCCTCTGCAGTACCGATGCTCCACCCGCAACGCTGCGTGCGCCTCCGCGCAGGCTTTCTGCCGGTTCGCCGTGAGAGGTAATCCACGTAGGCGCCACGCCAAACAGCAGCCCCGTAACAACGCATAGCCCAAAAGCAAACGCAAGCACCTCGATTGAAGGGCTGGCATGAATAGGCACGTTCTCCGCTCGCGGAAACGCCAGCATTAGCAATGCCCGGGTTCCGCCGTACGCAACCGCCAATCCGGCCAGTCCGCCAAGCAACGACAGCAGCATGCTCTCCGTCAGTAGTTGCCGCGCTATCCTGCCCCTGCGCGCCCCCAGCGCCGTGCGCAAATCCATTTCGGCTTTGCGCGCCATGCCGCGTACCAGCAGCAGGTTCGCAATGTTGGCGCATGCAATCAGCAACAGCAGTGCCGATGCCCCCATCAGAAGCATCAATTGGTCGTTGTATGCGCGCTCCATCGTTCGAATACCACCACCACCAGGCGTAAGCGCCACATAGATCCTGCTCACCTTGATCTTCTGATCTTCCGATCTATACCTCGGAAGCGACAGCAATTGCTGGCGCAGGACAGCGATCACTTTCTGCTGCAATTGCGGCAGCGAAACTCCCGGCTTCACTCGCCCAATCAGATACAACCACTGCTGGTCCGATCCATGTACGTAAGGCGCGTTCGCAATCTCGGCCATGGTCTCAATCGGCAGATAAAACTCCGGTGGAGTGCTCGAAAGTCGATCCCCATAGAACCCTTCCGGCGCTATGCCAACAATCGTCACCGGCCTGGTGTTGATTTTGAACGAACTCCCAACTACCGAACTCTCGCCGTTGTAGCGCGTCTTCCACGTCTCGAAGCTCATCACCGCAGTCAACGGTGCGCCCGCAACATCGTCGGCGTCCAACAGCAACCTGCCCAGCGGCGCATTCAATCCAAACATCCTGAAGTAATTGCCTGACACAAACTCGCCCGCTACAGAGCGCGCGGATTCCTGCGTCCCGTCCCGCCTCACCGCCACTGGCCGATACATGAACCCTGCCTGCATCGCCGCAAGTTCTGCAAATTCGGGTACGTTCTTGCGCAAATTCTGATAATTGTCTGTGCTGAAAAGCGTGTAGTCGCCGTTGCTGTCAAATCCCAGCCCGACGCAGCACGGGTTCTTATCCCCTAAATGAACGAGCGCTGCGGGATCGGCTACCGGAAGCTTCTTCAAAATGATCGCGTTGACCAGAGTGAATATGGCCGCATTCGCGCCAATGCCCAGCGTCAGCGTAATCACGGCAACCATTGTGAACCGAGGAGACTTCCACAACATGCGCAATCCATGCCGCGTGTCTTGCATCAATTCTTCAATCATTGGAAATCCGCCCTCAGCGTGATACTCCTCGCGCACTGCTTCCACGGCCCCGAACTTGACCATCGCCCGCCGATGCGCCTCTTCCGGCATCATGCCCGCACGCAGGTTTGCCTCGGTTTCAAGCGACAAGTGAAGTTCAATCTCCTCGCGCAATCGTTGTTCGCCGCGCTTGCCTCTCAGCACATTGCCCATGCGGGCCACTAATCGGTTCAGCCCTCTCATCACGAACTCTCCGCCGTCGCATTGAGGAACCGAGCCATGATCTGCGATGTTAGTTCCCAATCCTGGGTCTCGGTATCCAGTTGTTGGGCTCCCTCAGGGGTTAGCCGGTAAAAACGCGCCTTGCGATTGTTCTCTGACGTGCCCCAGTCTGATGCCACCGCGCCCTCCTGCTCCAGCCGCAGCAGGACCGGATAGAGAGTTCCCTGGTTCACCGAAAGCAGGTCGCCGCTGATCTGCTCAATCCGCCGCGCAATGCCGTATCCGTGCAACGGGCCCAGTACCTGCAGTGTCTTCAGTACCATCAGCGCCAGAGTGCCCTGCTGCACGTCAGTCCTCTTCATTCGGGCCTCCATTTGGTTACCAACAGAAGATTGCCACAGCTCCTTTGGGAAAGCAACAGGAAAATGAAATCGGCGATTAGGAAACAAATTCTGACCAAGTTCGA
>Ga0265330_10000347_pt1 | contig 32946 bp, 24 predicted proteins | sample 41919metaG_FD_202083 | JGI IMG/M metagenome (GOLD analysis project Ga0265330, IMG submission 202083) | Rhizosphere microbial communities from Carex aquatilis grown in University of Washington, Seatle, WA, United States - 4-19-19 metaG | ecosystem: Host-associated > Plants > Roots > Rhizosphere...
CCGTCTTCGTACACCACCGGAGATCTGCCGTCGATCTTGATCAGGTGTTCAGGTCATCCGGCACGCAGCAGACGCGCCCAAGCGCGTCTGCTGCTCACACGGACTAAAACCACGGGCTGCTAGAGCAGAGTCATCCCGATTGTGGCGGCGGCCTTGTCGAAGGTCACCGTCCGCACACAGCCGGCCGCCGCGGCCATGCGCTCGACCAGGCAATCGGCGAAATCCGCCTTGCTTTGTTCAAACAGGCGCAGCGCCTGCCACACGGTTTCCGCATCCTGCACCACCAGTTGGCGCGTTTCCAAGATGCGGCAGACGATCTGGCGCTGCTCCTCGCGCGAGGCTGAATAGCAGCTTTCGGCTACCCACACGACCTCGGCCAACACCACCAGGCCGACGAATCCGGGCTCGGACTCGCTGCATTCCCGTTCGATGAGCGCCGTGGCCCTGCGCGCTTGCGCGGGATGATCCTGCGCGATGTAACGGACCAGAACGTTGGTGTCGATGCCGATCACCGCCCTGCCCCCCGCAGCCGAATCATCTTCTTCATGTCCTCGATCGACACGGGCTTGGCCGGCTTGCGCAACAATCCTTTGAGCGATCGCACGTCGGCAACCGCCGGTCGCATCAGGAATTCACCATCCGCGCTTTCGACGAACTCAACCCGCGCCCCGGCCTCCAGCTTCAGCCGCTGCCGCACATCCAAGGGAATGGTGATCTGTCCCTTGCTGGTGAGTGTCGCCGTGGCCATTCGGGTTCTCCTTACTGCCTCGCTATTTCCTTACTATACTATGGGACAAGGGGGATGGACGCGCAAGGCCGGAAGGTCGGTCCGGGGGCAGGAGCGGCTGCCCTCCCAAGCGACGCAAGCCCGCGCCCGGCCCGGGCGCTATAGTTCGCTCTGTCCATGGACGACGACTCGCACAGCCCGGCCGACGACATTCCTGCCGAGGAGGAGCGCCTCTTTGCGCGGGTGAGGCAGAGCCTGGCCGCGGCGGCGGCGCAGAAACCGGCGGGCAGCGACAAAGCGTCGGGGCGCTTGCGGGCCTACGATGCCGAGTTGATGGCCTTGCGCGACGAGATCGGCGAGGCGCGCCTGGAGGACGTGCCCGCGCTCATTGCCCAGATGGAACGATTGCAGGAGGTTTCGCTCACCCGCGCGGATCTGCAAACCATGCTGGTGGATCCCCTCTCGCCGTATTTCGGTCACCTGCGCTTGCGCGAACGTGTGGCTGGCCGGGGCGAAGTGGAGCGCGAAGTGTTCATCGGCCGCGCCACCTTCACGGATCCACGCACGCGCATTGCCATCGTGGACTGGCGTAACGCCCCGGTCAGCCAGCTCTACTACCGCTACTCCGAAGGCAGCGACTACGAAGAAACCTTTGGTGAGCGCGAAGTGGAGGGCGACGTCTTGGTCAGGCGCACGGTGACCATTCAAGATGGCACGCTCCTGCGCATCGCCTGCCCGCAAGGGATCTGGGTCAAGCGCCGGCTGCCGGGCCAGAACGCGCCCATCTGGCAGCGCATGGACGTGCCTCTGCGCGAGTTGGCAGGCGGCGAACGCACCGCCACCCGCCCCATTCCTCGTCGCGGAATGCTCGGGTCTGCCCGCGAGGACGAGCAACGACTGGACCGGCACCTGCCCGAGATCGCGGCGCTCGTCGACCCGCGCCAGTTCGAGATCATGACCGCCCCACATTCGGGCGTGGTGGTGATCCAGGGTGGCGCGGGCAGCGGCAAGACCACCATCGGACTGCACCGCCTGGCCTATCTGGGCTTTGCTTTTCCCGATCGCTTCCCGGCCAAGCGCATGGTGGTGGTCACGCAAGGCACGGCTCTGGCTGCGTACATCGGCCAGGTGTTGCCGGCCCTGGGCTTGCCCGGCGTGCGCGTGGTGACCTTCGACGAATGGGCCGAGCGCGAGCTACACAAAGCCATTCCCTGGATTCACGCCACGCTCACGCGCGACGTGCTGCCCGCGGTCACCCGCGTGAAGAGCCATCCCGCTCTGCTGCACGAGCTGGAGCGCAAGGCCGCGGCCCGCCAGGGCAAGCGCGGCTCGCGCGCGGCCGTGGAACTGTGGGCCGATCTGCTCACGGATCGTGGCCTACTGCTGTCGCTGCTGCGCAACGATCCCGAGATGCCGGTGTCCGAGGCCGATATCCTGGAAGCGCACCGGATCATGGTCACACGCGTGCAGGCCATCGTCAGCCTGGATCCGCGCGATCGCCCCGCCGAGAAGAAGCGTGAGCCCCGCCGCCCACGGCCCCGCGACGAGAGCGAAGACCTGGCCGCGGCCGGTGTCTGGTCTGCCACAAGCGATAGTCCTCGCGGCAAGACCGTGGATTCGGATCTGCCCGAGGGCGTGCGGCGCTACGAAAGCGAGCGCGACGAGGTGGACTCCGACGAGAACGTGCGCGGCGAGATTGGCATCGACGGGCAGCGCACCGAAGACGATCAACCCCTGCTCGACGCCGACGACTTCGCCATTCTTCTGCGGGCCAATCAATTGGCGCGGCCGGGGGAGGCCGCCCTTGCCCACCTGTTTGTCGACGAGGCCCAGGATCTTTCGCCCATGAAGCTGGCTGCGATGATCGGACAGACGCGATCCGGTTCGACGCGCAAGCTGCCCTCGCTGACCCTGGCGGGTGACACCGCACAAAAACTGTTCCTGGACAACGGATTCGGCGACTGGCGCGCGGTTCTATCGCACCTGGGTTTGGACCATGTGGCCATCGAACCCCTGCGTATCGCCTATCGGTCGACCTGCGAGATCTTGGAACTGGCCCGCTTTGCCATGGGGCCCTTGCCCATTGACGTGCCGGCCGAGGCCAAGCGGCGGGGCGCCCCGGTTGAAGCCTTTCGTTTCTCGGCCGTGGGCGCAGCCGTGGCCTTTCTCGCCGAGGCCCTGCGCGATCTGGCAGGCCGCGAGCCGCGCGCCACCGTGGCCCTGCTGGCCCGCTATCCCGAGCAAGCAGATCGCTGCTACGAAGGTCTGCGCCGCGCCGAGGTACCAGCCCTGCGTCGCGTGCGCGCCCAGGAATTCACCTTCCGACCCGGCATCGACGTCACCGACGTGCGCCAGGTCAAGGGCCTGGAATTCGACTATGTCGTCATGCTCGACACCAACGCCAGCAGCTACGGCACCGACGACGAATCCCGGCACCTGTTCCACATCGGCGTGACCCGGGCCGCGCACCAGTTGTGGTTGCTGGTCACCGGCACACCCAGCCCCCTGGTGCCGCCGGAACGGCTGCAGGACTAGCAGGGAATTACCCACGTTCGCGTAGAACGGGTAGATTCAAGGCTCATTCCCGTGCCCGCCACCACCAACAACGAGCCGCAGGATCCGTCGCGCTTTCCCCGCCGTTTCGGACCGCGCTACGTCCTGCTCAAAGAACTGGGCCGCGGCGGCATGGGCCGCGTGTTCATGGCCTTGACTGGCCAGGCCGGCGTCGAGCGGGTATGCGCGCTCAAGATCCTGCGCAGCTTCCAGGCCGGCCGCCACGCCGAGGATATGACCCAGCGTTTTCTCGACGAGGCCAAAGTCGTCACCAAGCTGTCGCACGAGAACCTGGTCTATGTCTTCGATTTCGGCGTGCACGACCGCCAGGGCTACCTGGCCATGGAATACGTGCAGGGCAAGACCTTCACCGAGGCGTGGAACCGCTGTGCCGTCAAACACACCGGCTTTCCCTCGGGCGTGGCCATTCACCTCATCGCCGAACTGGTGGCGGCGCTGGGCTACGCGCACCGACTGGACGGCATGAACCTGGTTCACCGTGACATCTCGCCTTCCAACCTCATGCTCACGTACACGGGCGGCGTGAAGCTGATCGACTTCGGGTTGGCCCAGTGGAACGACAAGGTCGCACAGACCGCTGCCGGCACCAACTGGGGCAAGATCAGCTACATGTCGCCCGAGCAGTACCTGGGCAGACCCGTCGATCACCGCAGCGATCTCTTTTCTGCGGGCATCATCTTGTGGGAGCTGCTTACCGGGCGGCAGCTCTTCCCGGCCACCCAGTCGCGCCAGGCCAGCCAGAAAGTCCCGCCGCCTTCCACTTTGAATGAAGCGCTGTCCGCCAAGCTGGATGAAGTGGTGGGCCGAGCCCTGGCTTTCAATCCGGCCGATCGCTTTGCCACCGGCGAAGAAATGAGCGCGGCGCTGGTCGCGGAGATGCCGCGCGACGGGGGCGGCAAGCTGGCGGCCGCGGCCTTTCTGACCCAGCTCTTCGACGCCGAGATTCGCGCCGAGACGGCCGAGCAGCGCGACCTGCTCCAGCGCGTTTCTGCCTTGGGCAATCAGGTTCCGGTGCTGGAGTCAGGTGACAGTGCGATCTCCGACAACGATCCTCTGATTGGCAAGGTTCTGGGCGACCGCTACCACGTGCGCCGGCGCATCGGCGAAGGCGCCATGGGGCGCGTGTACGAAGGCCATCACACCGGCATCGGCAAACGCGTGGCCATCAAGGTTCCTCGTCACGTCGAGCGGCGCAAGAGCGAGCTGGCCCGCCGCTTTCAGCGTGAGGCGCTCGCGCCCTCGCAGATCGGCCATCCCAACGTGGTGGACGTCACCGACTGCGGGACCACGGAGGACGGCGACTACTTCTTTGTCATGGAGTTCGTCGACGGCGTCGACCTGGAGGCGCTCATCAGGCGCGACGGAGCCATGGCGGTGGAACGCACGCTGCTGGTGGGCGTTCAGATGTGCCGCGCGCTGGAAGCCGCCCACCGGGCCGGAATCATTCACCGCGATCTCAAACCCTCCAACGTCATGCTGGTGCGGCCCTCCGACGAGCAGGGCGATCTGGTCAAGGTCCTGGATTTCGGCGTGGCCAAGTTCCTGCGCGACGAAGGCGGCCCCAACCTGACGGTGCCCGACGCTGCAGTGGGCACGCCCCGCTTCATGGCGCCCGAACAGATCGGCGGGAGCGGCGTGGTCGATTTCCGCGCCGACATCTACGCCCTGGGCGGATTGCTCTACTTCATGCTGAGCGGCGGGCATTCGCCCATCGAAGGCAGCAACGTGCAGAACGTGTGGCAGCGCAAGCTGACCGAGGACCCCACCCCGCTGCACCACTATCGTTCCGATCTGCCCGACGATCTCGAAGCCCTCATCATGAAGTGCCTGGCGCGGGACGCGGCCCGACGACCGGCCTCGGCCGAGGATCTCAAGAAGCTCCTGCTCGCGGCCCTGGAAGAAGCACGCACCATCTCGAGCAGTCTGGCGGGTTTGAGAGTGCCCTCCACCACCGCTGTTGTGCCCGGCCCCGGCGACGGCAGCCTGTGGTGGAAGACCCTTGTCGTGGCCACGGCCACCGCGGTGGTGGGCTGGATCGCCGCGCGCCCGTTCTTCGTGCACCGGCCTTCGCGCCCGCACTCGGCGCTCAGCCAGACGCGCGCGACAGCGCCACCGCCCGCTGCCGCTGCCAGCGACGCGACGACAACGCGGTGATCTATTCTGAGTTTCATCCCCCGTCGGAAATTCCGCTGTCTCCCGCGTCGCCGCCATTGGGCACACCGCCGTCTTGATCAAAATGGACGACTATTTCACCCGGGGCGAAATGCATGGATATGTAACCTGTGACCCAGAACCCTCCGGAGGGTCCTGCGCAACAGAAGCCGGGGCCAGGACCAGACGTGACTATTGCGATAATGAACGCCTCGCTGTGCCCGTCGGTCGAGAGGGCAAGGAGATCGCAACTCGCGCTGGCATCGGCCGGCCAGTAGGATCCGTTGTAGTCGCAAACAGGTGCGTTGGTGGATCTTTCGCAGGCCTGTTGCTCTGTCCAGCGGAGATCCGAAGCAGGGGCATCACGGCTGGTCGGGAAATCAGAGGGCTGCGCCAGGTCAGTGGCGGCGCGCTCGGCAGCACCATCGTTCGCCACCTGGTCGATGGCGCCGTCGCTCGCGAGCTCGGGGCCGGCGGGTGCGCTGTCTAGAGCCGTTTGCAAGTCTGGGAGTTCACGGTCAGCACCCGATCGGTCGGCTCCGCTGTCGGTCGCGACCTCGGGGCCGGCGGGCGCCGATGGTGACGCCCCCAAGCGCCAGCAGCGACAGCAACGAGCCCATCTGCCCGGCCCGCACACCCGCGCCCTCATAGTGAAGATGGATGCGGTGGTCGCCGGTTTCCAGGGGCACCGCACGCATGAGGAGATTCGCACGCCACAGCGGGGCCGCACGACCATCCACCTGCGCCGTCCACCCTGGATAGAACTGCTCGACAAAGACCGCCACAGCCTCCCTGTCAGCGTGGCAGCTCGCCCACAGGTCACCGTTGCGATGCGATTCGATCTGGCAGACGCCTGGCGACGACAGCGGACCGTCGAGTCCCCTGGCGCCCGCCTCGGGTGCCAGCAGGGCGACGCGTCCCTCGATGACATCGTCGGACAGCAAGCGCAGGAGCAAGCGCGCCTGGTCGGTCACCTCGGTCCGGCCGGCCAGGAACACGCGCGGCAACGGATTCGTCACGCGGTACAGGTGCACTTGCGGAACGATTTCGAGCATCGGGATCAGGCCCTGCGGTGCAGGCTTGCCCTTGTCCGCATCTTCGACCGGCAGGACCACATACTTGGCGCCGGCCAGGCGCATCGCTTTGACGCCGAAGTCTCGCGCGACTGCGGACAGCTGGTACAGCGTTCGAGGTGTGGCGGCATCGTAGCCCGGCAAGGCTGCCACGCCTTGCACGATACTCAGGTTGGCGGCCAGGATGCGCGAGCTCTGCGCCTGGATCGATGCCATGTTGTCATCCCGCATCGAGCGCGCCGCCATGGCCTCCGCCGCCTCAGACACGTGAAGGCGCGGGACGGTCGAAGAATCTTTATGATCGTTCAGAATGACCTGAGCCGCGTACGGCGCATCGGTAGCCAGACGGCCAGGCACGAATTCGCGCAGTGGCAGACCGGCCACCACCAGGTCCACTGCCACGCCCAGCAGGATGGCCAAACTCGCCAAACGCGGCTGGCGTGGCGCGAAGTAGCCCGCAACCAAGATGGCAGCGACGGCAGCGAATCCGGCGAACGCCCCAGACCGCATGTGCTGAGCCCAACGGGCCGAAGGCAGCAGTACACCGGCCAAGGCGGCGAGCATCAACAACAATCCGCCCAGCACCACGTTGCGCCGCCATGGCCGCGGGGCCGCCTCGATCATGCGCGTCGCACCCAGCCCAGCCAGCAGGGACATCCAGCCGACGGTCATCACGAAAAACTTCTCGGGCGACCGCATGCTAGCCAGCGGAGGAATCAGGGTGATCACGACCCGGTGCACGGGCGTAAATCGGCCCATGGCCAGTGCGGTGGAGAAGACGGCGAGTCCCCACAACGCCGTGGCCAGCCAGCGGCGGCGTCCCAGGCCGGCCAGCGCCAGCGCAACCACGCTGGCTCCCAGATACACACTGAAAATAAGAGGAAAGCCGAGGAGTGCTGCATCGCCCACCCACGGCGAGGCGGGATAGTCGGCCGATACCTCGCCCATGCAGTTGGGCGCCACAAATTCCACGATCCGATAGGGGTTCAGCGAGGCCGACACGGCGCCGAAGCGAACCGCCTCGCGGGCGGTGTCATGGATCCCGGCCAGGGCCGGAAGCCAGGTCACCGATGCCAGCCCGACCCCCAGCCCGGACGCCAGCGCCAGCGCAATGAACCAGATCCATTTCGGCTGCCCAACAGCCGCGCCGTCACGTTTCTGCGCAAGCAGGAGCCAGGCTGCCGTGGTGGCGAAGGCGAACCCCAACGCCGAGACGGCGAGAAACAGCTCGCCCAAGGCCAGTAGCATGGCGAGCGGGACCGCGGCCTGCGCCACTCCCCACAACCATCCTCGCCCGCCCTGCTGCAGGCGATGGGCCAGACCGATGAAACCCAAGGCGATCCACGGAAACCAAGAACCCGCGTGCAAGAGCAGCCCCGCGGTCCAGGTGGCGGTGTTGAAACCGGACAACGACCAGGCCAGTCCCGCAACACCAGATCCGGTCGAGTTGGCGCCCATTCGCCGCGCCAGGAGTACTATGCCGAAGCCGCCCCAGACCAGATGGGCGAAGCTTTGCCAGGTCAGCATGCTCGCGATGAGGTGGTCGGGCACCAACAGGAAGAGCCAGTTGGGCGGATAGAAAACGCCGTACAGAGGGCTCGATGCGACCGACAGCCCTATCCCCTGATGCGGATTCCAGAACGGCGAATCCCCGCGCAGGAGTGCATCGCGCAGGAACCAGCGAGCGGGCAGATTCCACTGCGCCACGTCTCGGATGAATATGATCTTGCCCAGAAACATGGGCAGATAGGCCACCATCATCGCCCCGAGAATCCACAGGAACGCAGCCGGGCGAGGGCCTGGCCGCTGGTCGCGCGCTGGCGCCAGTCCACCTGCTGGCGGGCTATTGAAACTCAGCGGATCCACGAGAGCGAGAGTACCCTATACCCGGCGCCCTCGCCGACACCCCAGATTGGTGATCCACACGGAAAGCCGCCGTGTCGGCCATCATGCGACCGAAGCAGCCTGGGCAGAAGCCACGGCGCTTGCACGCAAACGCCACAGCCCTGCTGTGCCCATAATCCTTACATCGGACGAGAGGAAGGCCGTGCGCAAGGATGCCACAACGAAAGTAGGCCTCGAACTCCTCAAGCACGAAGGCGGGCATTTCGCCGCCCACTGCTTCCAGCGGGGCAGTCAGTAGTTGAACTGCACCCGGTGGGGACGGTTGAGCTGGACCTCACGGTCAAAGGTCCAGATACGGTTCTGTGGGATCACGAACAGGCCGATGGAATGTCGGCCTGGCTCGATTCTCAGATCGCTCGCAGGACACAGCTCGCCCGAATCCCGGCCGTCGACAAAAACCGGATACCGGGCCTCGGTGGCACAGGTCACGGTCAGGGACACGCGCCCGCCGTCGAGGCGAGGAGCTGCCAACATCTCTCGCTCCCACAGCGCGCCTTTGCTGGTGTCGACCACGTCTCGCAACATGCGATATCCAGACAAGGTCACCACCAGGCGATGCGAATCTGGCGTGGTGGCGAGCGTGAGCGGGGTCTTGTCCTTCTGCACGCCATCGAGCCACACCATCGCGCCAGCCGGCGCGGTCTTGACCACCAGCTGACCTGCTGGCATGGGCGCGGGCTCAGGCGGCTTGGGCGGGCGCAATTCGGCGGCACGGCGGGCCACCTCGGCCATCAGCTCCGCGTTCCGTCGCTGGGTCTCGACCCGAGTCGCGGCCCACTCGCGGTAGAAGAAAACTCCGGCAACCGCCGCAACGACCAGCAACCCGACCAGCGGTATGAGCCCCAGCCGCGACATCTTGCGGGCCAGTGCACTCCGATACCAGACCGGAATCCGCAGGCGGCGACGGCGGCGGCGCCTGACCTTTCCGTCTGCCCCGACCTCGACCCGTTCCTCCACATCATCGTCGTCGTCGTACACCGCGCCGACGTCAGGATCGTCGGCCGAGATCCCGGAACGTCCGCTCTCCCGGCCGTCATCTTCTGCTGCATCGCCGGCGCCGGCATCCTCAGACGGCGAGGCTTCGAGCGAAAACGGCACGATCGGCTCCGCGGCTGATGGCTCGAACGCCGCTCCACGAGGCGCAGCACCAGGACGCTCGTCCTCGGTGATGCCTTCGTCGAAAGCAAAGGGAACCACGGATTCGGGCTCCACAGCAGCGGACGCGACCACAGAAAAACCAGAGGGACGGGTTGCCGCAACCGCGGGACCAGCCTCGGCAGCCAACATGGCGGCCGAGATCTGGCGTGCCACCTCGGCCGCGGTTCTTGGCCGCAGGCCCGCGTCTGACGACAGCAGTTTGGCCGTCACAGCGTACAGCCAGGGCGGCGCAAGCGGCAGCGCAGGCACGCCGGCCGCAATCTTGTCCTTGAGCTCGTCAAAAGTCTGCGCCGTGAAGGGCGGCTCGCCGGTGAAGAGGAAGAAGATCAAGGCGCCGACGGAATACAGGTCCGACGCGGAAACCGCAGCCGATCCCGCAAGCTGCTCGGGCGCGGCGAAAAACCACCGACTTATGTCGGCGTCGCTGCGGGGCCGCACCGCCTCCGCCAGACCGCAGTCCAAGAGAAACACCTCGCCATCGGGTGATACCAGGACATTGCCCGGATTGAGCCCGCCGTGCACGCGCGGGGCCTGCGTGCGCGCGTGCAACGGCGCCAAACGTTCGGCAATCTTCCTGCCCAGCAAGCCCACCAGCCTGGGATCCATTGATCCCTGCGGTGCCGCTTGGCTGCGCAACTGGGCCAGATTTACGCCGGCCTTGAACTCGCAGGCCGCATAGATTTGCCCCGGCCCCTCGCACAGCTCGACCACGCGCACAAACCCGGATTGGTCGAGCCCGGCCAACCGGCGCGCCGCCTCGACAAAGCGGGCCGCCAGCTGCGCTTCAACGCGCCCGCGGCTGTCGCGCAGCAAGGTCACCACGAAACGGCGCTCGTCCACGCCTGGCTTCGCGTCGGCCAGGCGCGCGCGGTAGGTTTGCGTGGTCCCGCCCTCGCCCAGCAGGGCCTCTGTCTGAAAACGTCCGAGGCGCAGCACTCTCGTGGTCATCAGCCCACCGCCTCGATGATAGCCCCTCAAAGAGGCCGGCCCAACCTTTCGATCCACGCGTGTCGATCCACGCGCTTGTCACACCCTCCTCTGCCATTGCCTGGCCACCTCGTAGACGACAACTCCCGCAGCCGTGGAGATGTTGAGTGAACGCAGGCCCGGATCCACCATGGGAATGCGGGCCGTCCGGTCGGCATAGCGAGTGAGAATGTCCGACGGCAAACCCACGCTCTCGCGGCCAAAGACCACCACCACATCGCCGGGAAAGTCGATCTCCCACAGCGTGTGCGGAGCCTGTGCGGTGAAGAAGAAGGGCGCACCCAGTTGCGGCAGCTCGGCCTCGATGGCTGGCCAGCTGGGCCACAGGCGCAGCCGCACCCTGGGCCAGTAGTCGAGGCCCGCGCGCCGAAGATGGCGATCTTCGAGGGTGAACCCCAGCGGCTCGACCAGGTGCAAGGTCGCCCCCACGGCCAAAGAAGTGCGACCGATGTTGCCGGTGTTCCAGTGGATCTCCGGCTCGACGAGCACGATGTGAAGAGAGGGCACGGGTGCCCAGTGTAGCCTGGGAGCGGTGCGGACGGCCAGCGTGCGCGCTGGGAGTACGGTCGGGTAGCCCGAGGCGGCTGCCCACCCCGAGCCCCGGACGGAACCGGACAACGAGAGTTCCACCATTCGGCTGTTCCACCGAGACGGTTCACGGAGCTTTGCCCAGAGCGGCACTCTGATGCTCGGGCGTGGCAGGGGAATGCCTGAGAATATCCCCAAATCGCTGCCAATTCAGGCGCGCACGCTGGCTCCGGCGTCGTGGCCACCTGTACCAGATGCGTACCTCTATGCTCTCTGTGGTGCAAACAGCTAACTTCGATCCAGTGCCCACGCGATGCTGGCTAGAAACTTCCGGACAAGGTGACCGTGCCCGGACCGAGAGAAATCGCCGGCGCGTCTGGATCATCGCGCCCCCAGATCAAGAGGGCGACGCCGCCCGCAAGGGCCGCGACTCCGCCCCCCACAAAGCCCCAGCCTGGGGTCGCGGTGGAGCGCTTGAACGCGCAAGCCGGCTGACCGTGACAGCTCGGATCAGGATCGCCGTCCACCGACAGGTAGTATCCCCCGAAACCGAGGAGCACTGCCGCGCCTGCGGTCAGACCCAAGCCGACCAGAGGCAAAGGCTGTCGCCAGAAAGGTCGGCCAGCCCTGGCAGGAGGCGGGGCTACCTTGGTCTCGGTCAGGTCAGCACGAGTTGGCGTGCTAGGGGCCGTCTCGGCGGGAGCCGCACCGGCGCCGGCTTGCTCGCGCACCACGCGCGTCCACAGGGCAGCGGAGCGATCCTTCACCGCCCGGTAGAAATCCCTGGCCGAACATATCTCGCATTCCTTGGAATCGCTGCCCAGGATGCGACCAGTCTCGCCGTCGCGCAGATCGAGGCGCAAGTTATACGACTCGTTCACGTAGCTGCCTTGAATCTCCAGAATGTGACTTGCCCCTGCCTGCCGCCCCAACTCGGCCAGGCAAGAAGGGACGTTGCAGTCGTCGAGCGAGACCTTGACCTGGTTCTGTGGCACGACATCGACCCCCAGCCCGCGCAGGGCCTGTTCGGCCGAATCCCGCACCTCTTGCCGGATGTCCTTCGCGCCACCCGCCATCTCCAGCAACACCACCCGAGGCGCAGCCACAGCCCGTCCCCCCCAAACGGCGGCCAAAACCGAGAGCAGGATTCCTAAGAAACCAGGACGCGCCATGAGCCTCATGTTGAAGATCTCCGCGACAGAGTCAAGCGGACTCCGACCTGACCGCCCCCAATCCAATCTACGCTGAAATCAATCGCAACTGCCGGCAGCGCGCCGGGGGCGAGGCGGCAATGGGGTAGACATTGGAGAAACAGCCGTCGCACAAACCGCGATGCTCGTCCGTGCCTCCGGCACAGTTGATCGAGTCACGCAAGCCGCTGAGCGACAGGTAGCCCAGGCTATCGGCGCCCACGAAGCGACAGATCTCGTCGACGCTGTGTGCGCTGGCGATCAGCTTGTCGCGGTCCGGGGTGTCGATGCCGTAGTGACAAGGCCCCACCGTGGGCGGCGAGCTGATGCGCAAGTGCACCTCGCGCGCGCCCGCCCCCCGGATCATGCCGATGATCTTGCTGGATGTGGTGCCGCGCACGATGGAATCGTCGACCACCACCACGCGTTTTCCCGCCAGAACCTCGCGCACCGGCGACAGCTTGAGTTTCACGCCGAAGTGACGGATCGATTCGGACGGCTCGATAAACGTGCGCCCCACGTAATGCGAGCGCATCAGGCCCTGTCCGAACGGAATGCCACTCTCGCGCGCATAGCCGATGGCCGCTGCGGTACCCGAATCGGGAACCGGGATGACCACGTCGGCAGGCACCGGGTACTCGACCGCCAGACGGCGGCCCATGCGTTCGCGCGCCTGGTACACCGACTGGCCGGCGATGGTGGAATCAGGCCGCGCAAAATAGACCCATTCGAACACGCAGCGGTGGGGCCTCTCTGCCTTGAAGGGAAAGAGCCGCCGCATGCCGTCCTTGTCAAAGACCAGCATCTCGCCTGGCTCGATGTCGCGCACAAAGCTGGCCTCGATGAGATCGAAGGCGCAGGTTTCCGACGACACCACCCAGCCCTTCTTGTTGTGCTTGCCCAGGGACAGCGGGCGGATGCCCATCGGATCGCGCACGATGATCATCATCGACTCGGACAAGAAGGCCAACGAATAGGCCCCGTGCACGGCCCGCAGCGCGTCCGCCACGCGGTCAGGCAGCAACCCTTCGCGCGAGCGCGCGATGAGGTGCAGGATCACTTCCGTATCGCTGGTGGTCTGGAAGATCGAACCCTCGTCCTCGAGACGCGCCCGCACCTCGGCGGCATCGACCAAGTTGCCGTTGTGGGCAATGGCCAACGACCCGCCCGAGTAGTCGACCGCGATGGGCTGCGCATTCTTGGACGCAGAATCGCCGGTGGTCGAGTAGCGCACGTGGCCGATGGCCGACGAGCCAGGCAAGCGTCGCAGCCGATCCTGGGTGAAGATTTCCCCGACGTGCCCCATCTCGCGCACCCAGCGCAACCGCTCACCATCGCTGGAGACGATGCCCGCTGACTCCTGACCCCGGTGCTGCAGGGCATGCAGTCCAAGGTACGCTAGGTTCGCTGCTTCTGGGTGGCCGTAAATGCCGATCACGCCGCACATGGGCGAGGAGAAGGTACCACACCCTCGGCGAAATGCACCCCAGACCCGACGTCCAGGTGCGGAGATCGTGAGCGTGGACGCGGCACCCGTGAGCGGTAGCGACCAGCGTGAAGAGGTTCGCGTGGGCGGCTGCGTGAGCGGCGCCGCGGCACGCATTCCGCTTTCCGCGTATCGCCCACGAACTCGCTCACGCCCTCGCCCACGCGAGCCGCGACCCGGCCCTCCGGGCGCCCGCGATTCCCCGACAAGCCGCGGCTAGCGTCTCCGGATCTTCTTCTTGGCCCAGGCCGGCGCCATGGCGTTCATGGCCCCGGCCACGCGCGGAAATGCAGGCGCCAAAGCAGGCACAGCCGCGCCAGCAACAGCCGGCGTCGTCGGACGCGCGACAGCGGCAGGCGTGACCGGCGCCGCAGCAGGCTTGGCGGCCACGACTGCCTTGCCAGGCATGGCCATGCGTGGCGGCGCCGGACGAATTGCGGCCTTCTCACTGGCGGCAGGTCGCTGGACAGCGCGCGCACTCACCGCGGCCCGCGCGGCCGCGATGTCGCCCATGTCCACGCGGCCGCGGTATGCCGCGCCCGCTTCCATCATCACGCGCGGAGACGCCAAATCGCCGACCACACGCGCGGTCGACATCAGCTTCACGCTCTCGGATGCAACGATGGCGCCCACCACCGTACCGGAAACCACCAGCTGGCGCACATCCACATCGGCCTGCACCGTGGCGCCCTTCTCGACGGTGAGATTCTGCGTAAGTTGCACCCTGCCGTCGATGCGACCGCGGACCACGAGATCCTCGTCGCCACGTACCTCGCCCGAGATTCGTGTATCGGGTCCAATGATAGTTTCCTTGTCAGCCATGGTGCGCGCCTATACGTCCATGTCCACGTTGCCCTTGAACCCGGCCCCGTCGGCAATCACGATGCGCGGTGACTTGGCGTCGCCCACCATCTTGGAATCGGGCTTCAGCTCGATACGCTCACGCGCCACCACGTTGCCGGTCAACCGGCCGCTCACCGTGACGGTCTGCGCCTCGACATCGGCCTCGACCGTGGCGCCTGACTCGACCACTAGGTTCTGCCCCACCGAGATCTTGCCTTTGACGGTTCCCAGGATGGTGAGGGATTCCTCTCCTGTGATTTCGCCGTCTATGACGATGCTGCTTCCAATGACCGTGTTCGCCATGGGCTTCGCGTCCTTTTCCTTAGCCATGATTCGTGTCCCGTCCCGAGCGCGCCGCCCCGAGGGCTAAACGCCGCCCGCCTTGATTCCCGCCGGCAACTCTACCTCCATCTCGATGGTCCCTGAGAACTTTGCGCCGTCTTCGATGACGACCTGGGGCGCGCGGATCTTCCCCGCCACGCGCGCCGTCGCGTGCAACACGGCCGACCGCGATGCCACCATGTCGCCGCGCGCCTCGCCCTTGACCGTAACCTGGGTCACGTCCATGTCCGCCTCGACGGTGCCCGATTCCTCAATGGTGAGGTGGCTTTCCAGGCCAATGCGTCCTTCTACGCGGCCCTCGACGATCAGATCTTGTTTTCCAGAGATCTGACCGCGGACCGCGCTCTTGCTGGCGATTAGACAAGGTTCGTCGCTGGCCATCATGTCCTCCTGTGGGCGAACGCCAGGCAAACGTATCCTTGGGGATCTCCGGTGTCAATCTTGACGTCGGTGTTCTAGAGCACCGAACGGTTTGCCGGACCGAGTGAAATTGCGCAGTTGCGAGCGGCCCGAGGCGCGACGAGGGAGAATACTCGACGTATTTGACCGAGGAGCAACAAAGGGGCGCGACGCAAATCCGCGATTTCACGACGGGAGGCAAACCGTTCGGTGCTCGAGGCCATCCTGGGGACTTTTCGATTCCCAAGAGCGGCGAGCGGGAATACACTTGATCTTCAAGAGCTGACGGCGGCGCAGCGGAGCGGGTCGTCGCTCGGGAGGTTCGGATGGAGCCAGCATCGAGTGGCGTGGATACGCATTTCGCCCCGGCGGAGCGCAGCGATCCCGAAAGCCTCGCTCGTCTGGCGGGGCTGGCCGTGGCCGATCCGGTGATCAAGACGGTGCTCGAGACCGTGGGCGGCTTTCTGCTGGTCCTGGATGAACACCGGCAGATCCTCGCAGCAAACCGCGAGCTCCTGGACGGACTCCAGCTGCAAACCGGTGACCAGTTGGTCGGCCAACGTCCGGGCGAGGCCCTGGGTTGCGTCCATTGCGAAACCGGCCCTTGTGGCTGCGGCACGTCGATGCATTGCCGTCACTGCGGCGCCGTGCTGGCCATCCTCGCGGCGCAGACCACCGATGAGGCGGCCACCGGGGAGTGCACGCTGGCCCATCGGGAAGGCGAGCGCGTGGCCTGCGCACAGTACGGTGTGAAGGTCACTCCGCTGCCCCTGGGCGGTCGGAGCGTGTTGGCCTGTGTGCTCCATGACATAACCGCCAACCGGCGGCGCGAGCTCCTGGAAAGAGTGTTCATGCACGACACGCGCAACGTGCTGGCTGGTCTGCAGGCATGGAGCGAGCAGTTGTGCGAGGAAGCGCCATCCGAGGCGGCACAGAACGTGGTGCGGCTGGTGGAGCAGCTGCTCCATGAAATCGAATCGCAGAGTGTGCTCCTGCGCGCCGAGATCGGCGACCTGCGCCCGCACATGCGGCCGGTGCACGTCAACCACGTCATGGAAGCAGTGGAGACCATGTTCCGCAACCACCCGTGCGGCAAGGGCAAGGATCTACTCGCGCGCGCAGTGCCAGACGACACGATCATCACGACCGATGAAAGCCTGCTGGTGCGCGTGCTGGGAAATATGGTCAAGAACGCCCTAGAGGCCTCACCACCGGGGGATAAGGTGCGTCTGTGGTTTGAACGTACGGTCGGAGGCTCAGTCTTTCACGTACACAACTCCGGTATCATTCCGCCTGCGGTGGCGGCCCGCATCTTTCAGCCCCACTTCAGCAGCAAAGGTCGCAGCCGCGGCTTCGGCACCTATGCCATGCGTCTGGTGGGCGAGCACTGCCTGGGCGGCCGCGTGAGCTTCGTGAGCAACGCCACCTCCGGCACTCAATTCAGCATCGAACTGCCCTAGACACCCATGTGCTTGAGCAGCGCCATGACTTTTTTCAAGTCGTGCCACGCTTCGGCCTTGCGGCTCTCGTCGCGCAAGAGGTAGGCGGGGTGATAGGTCGGCATCACTGGGATCCCCTGATAGTGCTTGAGATTGCCGCGCAGGCGCGTGATGGGCGTGTGCTCGCCGGTGAGCAGGTGGGCGGCGAACTTGCCCAGGGCCACGATTACGCGCGGCTGGACCACGGCAATTTGCTTCTTGAGAAAAGGCTCGCACGCCGCCACTTCGTCGGGCTCAGGATCGCGATTGCCCGGCGGGCGACACTTGATCACGTTGCAGATGTACACATCCTCGCGGGTCAGGTGCATGGCCTGAATCATCTTGGTGAGCAGCTGCCCGGCCGCGCCCACAAAGGGCTCGCCCTGCGCGTCCTCGTCGGCGCCGGGGCCTTCGCCCACGAACATCAGATGCGCCTCGGGATTGCCTGCGCCGAACACGATGTGCTTGCGGCCTTTGGCCAGCTTGCAGCGCTGACAGTCGCCCAGCTCGGCCCGCACCAGGGTCAGGCCATGCCCCGCGTGGGGCAGCGGCGCCTCGCTGTCGGCGGCAAAGGCTGTCTCTAGAGCGGCCGGGTCGGTGAGCGGCTGCGCCTCCAGGTCCGGCGCGGCAAGCGCGTTCGCGTCCCCGCCCCGGTTCATGCGCGGGCAAGGCGCCTGGGACACGCCCAGCAGACCGGTGCGCGCGCGCGCCTCCAGATGGGTGCGAATGCCAGCGGTAAGGGCGCGCAACTCGCCCCGCAAGTCATCCATTTCAACCCCTGGCCAACGGCGCGTCTACCGCCATGGCGTAGTAGAAGGTCGCGGCGGTTTCAGCCGCGAAACCCGGCTGGCGGCCCAGCGCGCCCTGCTCTGCTCGTCGATCCAGCTCGGACAAGATCGTTGCGTGAGCCTCGAAAAACACGGAGTCGGTCGAGGCCGCATAGGCTCGGCCTACCGCGACCGCGGCGCAGGCATTCCAGGCGTTTTCATCCATGGGACGCCCCACGAAGTTGCGCGCGATCGCGGACGCTACTCGTTCGCGCAGCCAGGCACCGATGAAGGGCGTGGCGCCCTCGGCACCCAGCACCGCAAGAACGCGCGTGGCGGTGGTGCACGAAAAATCGAAGAGGCCGTCCTGCGCAGCTGGCTCCGAGGTGAAAGGCGGCGGGCTCTTCATGCCGTAGGCTGCCTCGACGAAACGACGAACCATGGAGCTGATGCCTCGGTCACCCACCGTCCGCGCGTACTCGCCCAGGCTCCACGCCAGAAAGCCAGGATCGCGGAATTCGCGCCCGGCCGGCGTCTCCAGGTCATTGACATAGGCCCCCAGTAGGCGAGCCGCCGAGGCAGCACGATCGCGGCGCCGATCGTCTTCAGCCTCTGAATTCAGGATGCGCGGATCGGCCAGCACAGCTCGCAACACCATGGCGCAGTCGTAGGCCGCCTCGTCGCTGGCCGCCGGACCGAGAGCCGCGGGGATGAAATGGTCCCAGTGGCTGTTCACGAAATCCCAGGCCGCTGCAATGTTCAGCGAGAAGTGATCGTTGGCCGAGAGTGCCTCGGCGCGCGACCACAACCAGATGGCCGACAAGGTCCCGTGGAAATCCAGATCTTCGGACCCCGGCCAGGGCGGCACGTTTCCCCGCGCTGGCCCGCCCATGGTCTGCCGCCCGGCCAAGACGTTGCCGGCGCCCACCAGCCGCTCGCTGGCCGCGCCCGCATAGGCGCGCAGTTTCTCTTCGCGTGAAGCGCTAGACATCGTTGCCCTTTCGGCCGCGGCGGGGGCGGCCCTTGCCAGCGGAAGCCGGGGAAAGCCCTGATGACGCCAGGCCGGCCTTGTTCGCCGCCGGCGCCTCAGCAGGCGTCAGATAGAAAGTCGTGATGGTGTCCCAGATCTTCATGGCAATGGCTTCCTTGCGATCGGCCGGCAGGTCGACCACCCGGCCGTCGGCAAAAACCATGGTAACCGCGTTGTATTCTGCGCCCAAGCCCAGACCAGCCTTGCCCACCTCGTTGGCGACCACGACGTCGCACCCCTTCTCGGTCAGCTTCTGCCGCGCGCGCGCCGCCAGTGCCTCTCCCGAAACCCCGACCTCAGCGGCGAATCCCACCAGCAAGGGCGTCCGCCCTTTGCGAGCGTGGCCCAGTTCGGCCAACAAGTCCGGATTGGCCACCAAGGGCAACGTGCGCGCGGGGCGAGCCGCGGGCTGGTCACGACGCGAAAGCTTGCCCAGAACGCGCACGCCAGGACGAAAATCAGCGACCGCGGCCGCCATCACCACCACATCGGCCTGCAAGGCCACGCGGCGCAAAGCCTCGCGCATTTCCAGCGCTGATTCGACATCTACCCGACGGGCAACCCCGGCTGGGGTGGCCAGCGCCACCGGTCCTGCGATGAGCGTCACATCGGCACCTTGCATGGCAGCCGCGTGCGCCAGGGCGAAGCCCATCTTTCCCGACGAGCGATTGCCCAGGAAGCGCACATCGTCCACCGCCTCCCAGGTGGGACCGGCGGTGACCACCATGCGGCGGCCAGCCAGCACGCCCTCGGATCTCGGCGCGTCGGGCGCACCGGTGAGGCGAGACTCGATAGCAGCGATGATTTCAGCCGGCGGCACCAGCCGACCGGCGCCCACCCAGCCGCAAGCCAACTCGCCCGCATCTGGACCAACCGTGGAGAAGCGGCCGGTCTCGATCAGCCGCGCCAGATTCGCCTGGGTGATGGGGTTGTCCCACATGTTGCTGTTCATGGCCGGCGCCAGCAGCACAGGGGCGCGCGTGGCCAGCACCACCGCAGCCAGCAGATCGTTGGCCATGCCCGCGGCAAAGCGGGCGATGGCATCCGCAGTGGCCGGCGCCACCACCACGATGTCGGCGCGCGAGGCCAGTTCGATGTGACCGATGTGCGACTGCGCCGTGGTCTCGAACATCTCGGTGGCCACCGAGTTGCCTGACAAAGCCTCCATGGTGAGAGGCGTGATGAACGCGCAAGCCGCGGGCGTCATCACGACCTCGACGCGCGCCCCAGCCTTGCGCAGAAGCCGGCACAGCTCGGCTGCCTTGTAAGCCGATATGCCGCCGGTCACGCCGAGCACCACGGTCTTGTCCTGCAAAACGGCCGTCATAGGAGCGCCAGTCTACCGCAGGAATCGGCCAAGTGGGGAGCCATGGCGAGCCCCCGTGGGGGACCGCAGGACGCGCCGGACTTCACCACAGAGAGCACGGAGGTCAGGGAGACGGATGAGAAGGAAAGGTTCGGAGCCAGATCTGGAACCATTTCCTTCCGGCCTCTATGGCCTCTGTGCTCTCCGTGGCGAGACTCCGGATCGCGCATCTGGCCGGCGAATCCCGCACAAAGGGGTGGTCGGTACCTATGCCCCCTCCCCTATTTCTGCGCGCGCGGTAGCTAGTGCTGCGCGTGCGGCTTGGTGGTCAGGGCTGCCAGTCGTTCCTTGGCCCGGGCCGCGTAGATCGATCCCGGATGACTTTCCAGCACCTGTCGCCAAGCGGCCGCCTCGGCAGCCGCCCGCCCCATCTGTCCCAAGGCCGTGGCCCGCCCCACCAGCGCCTCTTCGGCCACGTCTCCTGGCCGCGCCAGGTACTGATTGAATTGCGCCAGGGCTTGCTCCGACGCCCCTTTCTCCAGCAGCAATCGCCCCGCGAGCGCAAATGACAGGCCCGTCTCACGCGCTGTCGGGTAGAGACGCTGCAAGCGCAGGTGAGTGGCAATGGCCGCATCAACTTTGCCCTCGGCGCGCAGAGCGAGCGCTTGGGCAAACAGCGCGGCGGACGACGGCTGGGCGCGCGGCGTTCGCTGCAGGACCGCATCGCTTGATGCAGGGGATGGCTCGGCGATCGGCTCGGCCTGAGTGGGGGCTGAGAGAACTGTGCGTACCGCACCGGATGGCGCCGGGGATGGCAAGGGGACCGACGACGGCCGTTGTGACCGCCAGAGAGCCGCGCCCGCCAGACCGGCGACCAGGAGAAGCCCTGCCAGCGCGAAGCCCAGCTGGAAAGATCGCCGGTTCCTCAGTCGAGCAAAGCGCGGCGGGAAAAGTCCCGTCATGGCCCTTTCCACGGCCCGCCGATTCAGTTGCTGGTCGTAGGGACGCTCCGCCAAGGTTTCCTTCGTTCCTTGCGCCGCCGCCAGGTGCGCCGCGCAGGCGGCGCAGTCAGCCAGGTGCAAGTTAAGATCCCGACGCTGTGCCGCCGTCAAGGTCCCGCCCAGAGCCATGTCCACAGCCTCTTCCGGATGCACGCTGGTATTCATCGAAACACCCCAACAGTCTCGGGCGAATAGCCCCGCTTTTCAAGATAGCGCCGCAATTTGTCCTTGCCGGTGCGCAGGCGCGTCTTGGCGGTGTTGATGGGAACGCTGGTAATCGATGCAATTTCCTCCACCGAACATCCCAAAAAGAAGCGCAAGAGAACCGCTTCGGTCTGCGCCTTCTTCAATTTGCGGACAATCAGACGCGTCAGCCAGGAGCACTCGACATCAGCGACTATGCCGGCTGGATCCAACGATGGAGGCCGAGATTCATGGCTCTGATGCATGAGGCGTAAAGATTCCACTCGCGCGCGGTCTTTCCTGCGCTCGGCGATGGCCACGCGCAGGGCAATCTTCGCTGCATAGTGCGAGATGTCCGCTTCAAAGCGATACTGGGGCAGCGCCCGAATGATATCGATGAGGGATTCCTGGATAGCGTCCTCGAGGTCGGGATGGGCGCATCCCATGACGCCGCGGCAGGTCCGTCGCACGGTGGGGGCAATGCCGTCGAGAAACCTACGAACCTTGTCAGGGTCATTGCCAAGGGCCGCGCGCGCCAGCGCGGTCAGGGGGCTATATTCCTCGTCGTGAACCGGCGCGCACGCGGGGGCCTTGTTGGACAAGAACGGGCTGTCCTCGGCGAGCGACACCATTAAAGTGTGGTCGATCCCGGGGCTCGATGTCAATTCAACATGGGAGCCCTGAGAGGGTTCCCATGCCCTTCGGCCCCCCACCTGCCACCCCGCCCCGCTCGCTTCGCTCGGCCTCGCGCGATGGTACGCCGCCGGCAGCGAGGGCGCGCGCAAAGCGCGCGGGGTGGGCAGGGTGGCGGGTCGTCCCGAAGTCCCCGCAGGGGGAGCCGGCGGGCTCCCCACGCGATCGGCCAGCGGGGGCGGCCGCCGTTTTGGCGAGATCGAGACTGAACTCGTGCTGGCTGCGTACATGGCTGACCGTTTTGCCTGCTACTGGGCGACGGGTGCCACCAGGCGGCCGCCCACATCGACCTCGTTGATCTTCACGTTGCTGCCAACGGCCGATGTGGCCTGCAGTTTCACGTAGCGCGCAGTAACCGCGTTGAATTCGGCCGAGGCCCAACCGGCCAACTGCGAAGCGCCCCACTGCCATGTGCCGCTGTAGCCCGTCTTGAGCGTCACCGGCGTGAAGGTCGTTCCGTCGGTGCTGTACGAGATGGCGTACCCGGTGATGCGTCCCGTGAAATCCTGCGATGGCTGCTGGGGCGCGACTTGCTGCGGCTGGTAGCTGAGCATGTCGATGCCGCTGTAGGTCTTGCCCAGATCGACGGTCAGCCATTGCGGAGCCGCCGCCGCCGATTGCCACAACGTCTCGGTGTAGTGGTCAGTGAACCCGCCGTCGTTGATTCCGTCGACTGCGTTGAGGGCCTTGGATCCTGATGCATTGCTGCTGGCCGTGGCATTGACCGCGGTGATCACATGGTTGAGGTGCGGCGGCTGCGCAGGCAAGGGCGGGCGCGAGGCATTGGGCGACCAGGCCGCGCCGACCGCTTTCAACTTGGTGACCACCGCATCCTCCAGCAAACCTTGGCGGTTGGGTCCGAAATCGGGGGCGTAGTTGGTGTATTTCGGCTCGAGGTCCGCCAGGTGCGTTGTCACAAAGTCCGACACGGCCGGGCCAGCGTCGCCCGCATCAGGCGGAGTCCAGAACCAGGCATGTCCCATCTTCTGGCTTTGCCACGACGCCAGGATGTTGCCGGTCGGGGACCAGGCCCCGCCTTTGGGTTCCTCGTAGTAGACGATGTCGTCGTGCCACGGCACCTGCTGGCCCTGGTGCTCGCAGTACAGCGTGTTGGGGCTGAGCTGGTAGACGTACTCGCGGATGTCCTGATAGGGCATGATGGTCATGCCCATGGACCAGGCCCAACCGTCGGTGACGAAGAATGGGATGTAGCCGTAGTTGGTCAGCAGCTCTTTGATCTGCGCCTTGACGTAGTCGATCAAGTTCTGCGGCATGCGCTCGTTGGTGACGCTCCAGCCGCTGGCGCCCAACCCGGGCGTGGAGCGATCCTGGATCGAGAAGTAGAGGCCGGGCGCGACCCCGCGCGCGCGGCACGCGTCGACGAAGAGCTTGACCACGTCGACATGACCCGCTGCCGGTACCTTGGCATTGCCCACGTCGTAGTCCGTGGTCGCCGAATCCCAGAGCAGGAAGCCGTCATGATGCTTGGTCGTGAGAACGGCAAACTTCATCTTGGCTGACACAGCAGCATCGATCCACTGGCCCGGGTCGAGCTTGGTCGGATTGAACAGAGATGGATCCTGATTGGGCAGGTCCTTGGCCCCATCATTGGAGAAGGTGTTCATTCCGAAGTGGAGGAATATGCCGAATCGATACTCGGCGAATGTGCGCTTGAGGTCCTCGGGATCCAAGATTCCGCCGGTTCCTGTGACGCCGCCTGAGCTTTGCACGCCGCCTGAACTCTGGACGCCGCCTGAGCTTTGCGTGCCGCCGGGTGCGTTGGTCCCGCCTAGCGTCGCCGTGCCGCCCGCGCCTGCCTTGCCGCCTGCACCGGCTGTTGCTGTCGCGCTGCTTGCGCCACCAGCTCCCGCACTGCCGCTCGAACCAGCCTTCGCGCTCGTGGCGGTTGATCCACCTGCCGCGCCGGCCGCGCCCGTCGTCGCATTGCCGGTCGTCCCGCCGGTTGCGCCAGCAGCGGCACCAGTCGTGCCAGCGACCGCGCCTGCACCTGCGCTGGTCTCGCCGCCTGTCGTGCCACCGATCTGAACTTGACCGGCTGCTGCGCTGGATCCGTTAGTACCCGCAGTCTCGCCGCCGGTTGCGGGTGTCGCGCTGGACCCACCTGCGCCGGCCAGGCCTGTGCTGCCGCCAAGAGCAGATGACCCGCTCTGGCCCGCAGCGGCTGCGCCCGCCGAGCCACTACTGTTTCCACCAGAGCCTGCGTTGGCGGCGCCGGAACCGCTGGAGCTACACCCGCCTGACCCAAGCATGAACAAGGCAAGACTAATTCCGGCCACCGCAGAAAGCCGTCCGCTTCGGCCTGTGGCTGAGTCAACGGTCGAAAATTGGCGGGGACGGTGTGTGTGCATGTCGTTTTCTCCGCAGCGCTGAAAGGCCAGTCGCTACAGCCATGAGAGGGGCACGCCACCGCAAAATCGGGTTCGAAAATCTTTGCTCGCGCCATCCGTCAATGGACAGTCGCAGCAGCCTCAACGTTCAGGCTAAATTGTCGTCGCGGCTGACAAGACGCCGCAATCTTTCAGCCGCCACTGCGCCCAGCGCCAGCAGTGCACTCAAGCGGCTGGCCTTCCGGTCCACGCGGGCGACACTGCAACCGCTCGCTGACTTCCCAACGGAGACTGTCGCGCCTGCTGTCCCGCTGCTGCCGCCCGACGAGAGCGCCTGCGCTGCGGTCGCGCCGCTGGTTCCGCCTGATGCTGCCGAGCCGCTCGATGCCGACGCGCCGCTCGTCGTCACGGCTGCTCCAGCACCGCCCGAGGCCGTGCCACCGGTGTCGACGCTACCGCCCGCACTGCTGTCGCTGTTCGCGCCTCCAGTCGCACTGGCCCCGACCTCGCCGCCTGAGCCTCCAACCGCGCGGGTGCCGCCGCTGCTCGCGCTCCCGGCCGCGCCGCTGCTGTCTCCGCCGGTCGCGCTGGTGTTGCCGCCGGAACTGCCGGCCGCGCCCGTGTTGCCGCCGGCACCGCCCGCCGCGCTGGTGCTACTGCCGCCCGCGCCTCCGGTCCCGCTGCTGCCGCCCGCGCCCAATTCCACCCATTGCAAAGCGTCTGTCGCGGCATAGCCGAAGCTCGTGAGGTATTGCGGAATCAGGGTGGCCGCGCTGGTCACTCCCGCCGCTGGCATGGGACCGCCGGCCATGACGGTCGCGTTGAGAAGAATCTTGGTCGCCGTGAAGTAATCCACGATGGGGGCAAAGGTGCCCATGACGATGCGATCTGTTCTGATGCTCCAAACAGCGCTGTTACCGCCGTTTGCCAACAGTCCGTCCACAATACACAGTTGCTGACGGACCGGATTGCCGCCGAGGATGGCGGCATGTTTGTTGATGTTGAAGATAGCGTCGAGCGCGTGCAATCCGGTCGAACTGGCGTCGCCCGTACCCGTCTCGGACCCTTGATTGATGAATGTGCCCAGATGGTTCTTCATGCACAAGGAACAACCGCCGAATCCGTACGATGTTCCCGGACCGCTGTGAATCTTGAGCGAGGCAATATCCACCAAGATGTCAATGACGCCGTTAACAAGGTCGGCGACAGCGGAAATGGATTTTGTACTGCCGGCAATGGTGACCGGCACCATGCCGCCCAATGATTGTGCCTTGTCGCTGACAGTTGCCCGTATCTTGGTTGCGTCCGTCAAGCTGGCATAGGTGGCATAGGTCGTCGCCGCGGAGCTGTTGGCGTCGTATAGGATGATGTTCGCCGCTGGAACCCCCAACTGGTCGATGAACACGTCGCAGATCTTCTTGATGATCGCCACGCGGGGATGGTTTCCGGTGGAGCCCTGTATCCCGTTGGTCTTGATGGCCACTCTCGTGCTCGCCCACGGTTTGCTCGACCGGAAGATTGTGCTCCAGGCCTCGGCCGCAGTCGCCTTTTGCGCCAGCTGCTTTGCCATTTCGTCGAGATTGGAAGCGATGACACTGGCATTGGCCGCATTGTTCTGGGCCGTGAAAGTCGTGTTAGCTGGGTTGCCCGCAAGCATGTTCGGGTCGTGGCAACAGATCACCCGCTTGTTGTCGATAGCCGAATTGACCTGCATGCCAGCGGACCAACCTCCGGCCGACTGGGCGAGAACCTTGTCGAATCTGAGGGCACCCAGGCCTATTGCGCCCGCCGCGCCCACGGCGGCGGTCTTGAGGAAATCGCGACGTTTGGGTTGTCGATTCGTAGGCATTGGCCTGGTCCTCTCTACCGTCTCGGCCTTCGGCGGCGAGCGCCCAGCATGAGCAGCACGCCCAGGGCGAGGGCCGCGCCGTCCGCCAGGCCGCTGGCACGGCTTCCCATTCGGCAGGAGCAGCCGCCTTTGTCCGTACTTCCGGTGGCGCCTGCAGCGCCACCTGTGGCGACAGCCGCATCCGGACCGGCTTTGCCTGCGGAGCCGGTGTTTCCTCCAGAGACCGTACTTGTTGAGGGGCTGGTGTTGCCCGCCACGCTGGGGTTTCCTCCGGAGCCTGTATTTCCGGCCGTGCCCGTGTTGCCCGCCGAGCCGGCGTTGCCTGCCGAGCCCACGCTACCCGCTGAGTCCGAATTCCCGGCGGCGCCGATGTTGCCCGCCGAGCCAGCGTTTCCCGCGGAGCCCACGTTTCCAGCGGCGCCGGCATTCCCTCCCGAGCTGGTGGTGCCGCCCAGGCTGATGATGCCACCCGAGCTGGTCTTCCCCGCTGAGCCAGCGTTGCCCGCCGAGCCCGAAGTGCCAGCCGAGCCCGAGTTTCCACCCGCACCCCCGGCCACAACGCCCGCGTCCTTGAGGACGATCACAGCGGCGTCCCCTCCGCCTACCGCGCCACCATCCTTCTTGACCACCACGCCGCCGTCAGGGATGACGGTGCCGACGGGAAGCGCAGGGGCATCAGTGCGGAACGGCGACGCCGGGAGCGCCGGTGTTCCCTGGCTGAAGAGGCTGGCCGTGGGATTGCCAGCCCAGCAATAGCGCGCGTTCTTCGGCGCCATGACCGAGGCGGCCGAGACAAGAATGGTCGAATCAGGCTGAATAGTCGCTGTCGCAGTCGAGTAGGTGCCGTCGGCGCCGGCAATCTCGAAGCCGGTGGCCGTGCCTCCCTTGAAAGCCAGACCGGCCTCGGTATGGGTGAAATAGAGGCGGATGGAGCTGCCTTCGATGGCCATGTGATCGTAGAGCGGGCCGTAGTCGGCGACGTCTTGCCCGTAGGTGATCGTTTCGGCCAAGAGACCCAGACGCAGACCCACGTCCTGCTTGTCCGGGGGATGCACATAATTCGGGTCGCCGATATCGATGGTGACGGCCATGCCCGTGTCGGGAACGATGTCAGTCGTCTGCAGCTGCGCCTCACGCAAGACGGGCCAGCCTGAACTGGAAATGTTGTAGTTGGGCAGCTGCACGATCAAGAAGGTGAAGTCCTGTCCCCAGGCCTGGCGCCACGAATTGACCAGTCCAACCTGCAGATCCCGGTAGGTGTTCCCGCCCCAAGTCACCGACTCGCCCTGATACCAGATGACGCCGTGAATGGCGTAGGGAACCAAGGGCGCAATCATGCCATTGTAACAAATATAGGGATTGTGTTGGTTGGTGTAATCGGGATTCGCCTGGAACTGGGCAAGCAGAGTTGCTACCGAGGGGATGGCCTGAAGCGACGCTTGCGACATCCAGCACTGAATGCAGCTAGCGCCGAAGGAACTGATGATGATGCCAATGGCCACATTGGGCAGAGCCTTGGTCAGTTCTCGCGCAAAGAAATAGCCGGCGGCGGAAACGTTCGCGACTGTTTGCGGCGACGTCACCACCCATGATGCTTTGAGGGTCGATGCGTCGAGCGGCTTCGACGACGGCTGCCAGGGAGCGGTCCAGGAGCGAATCAAGGGGTAGTTGGCGTCGGCGATCTCCTGGGTCTCGTTGTTCAGCCCACAGGGCGCTCCGTAGCTGCAGTGGACAGTATAGCCCATGTTGGACTGTCCCGATCCGATCCAGACTTCCCCCACGTACACATCCGCCATCGTGACGGTTGACGATCCCGTCACGGTCATGGAAAAGGGACCTCCGGCGTCCTGGGCGGGAAGGCGCACCGTCCATTTTCCGTCGGATCCGGCCGTGCCAGTGGCTTGTTGCGCGCCGAGCTTCACGGTGACACTTGTGTTGGCGGTGTCTGTGCCCCACACCGGTACCTCCATGTTGCGCTGTACGACCATGTGAGCCCCGAACAGGCTGGGCAAGGTCACAGCCGCTGTGGTTGGCGCGCTGACAAACAAGCAGGCCAGCCCGGCGAGAACCGACAGCGCTATCTTAAGTGTTCTCACGAAACGACTCTGGTCCAATGTTCTTCCAGCTCGCATGGAATTGCCTCCGTCACAAGAATCTGCCGCGGAAAACGGAGCCGATGTCAACTGCCCCCAACGCTCGACGCCAAGCCTCCCTTGTCAATGCAGGTGATGGTGACGCTCGCACTCGGCAAACCAGACGCAGTGGCGGTCACAGTAACGGATCCCGCTGTATAGGACCTCATGGTCATCTTGACCTGGCCGTAGCGAATGCATCTTGTGTCGGGACACTTGGAATTGTCAAAGGTCATTGACGTGCCCGTGGGGAAAAGTCCGCCACCTGAGGTTACGGTGAGCGTTATCGGGGTCGTGCTGTCGACTGCCGTGCCGGCTGAGTTGACCAGTTGAGCGGAAAGCTCCGTATCGTCTGTGCCGTCGTTTCCGATGGTGAGGTTGTCCGCGGTCAAGACGATCTTAGCCGCAGTGCCGGCGGTAGGCAGGGTGTAGGCAGTTCCCAGGTGCTCCTGTCGGTATTGATACCATTCCGGGCCGGGAAGCCTGTAGTAATCAACCACACCACCCAACCCACCGTTATCAGTCAAGAACGATCCGTAGCCATAGCCTACCCAGCGGACTTGCCCCGCCCGCCATGGATAGGCCGCAACCCCAGCATGGTCGTAGTACTCGGTGATCAAACTGGGCTTCCCGGGGTCTTGGTAGGTGGCGATTGTCGCCCCATCCCCATTATATCCAACGACATCGGCCAGTTGATCGAACCCACTTCGCTGAGCGCCGCCCACCGCAGACTTCCTTGAGGGATCGAGAGTCTCGGCGAGCGCCGCCAGAACCTTGTAGAACGCCTTGCAGTTGGTCATGGGCGTTCCGCTTGCCACATCGAACGTCTCGTTCCCCATGCTCCACACAATGATGCTGGGATGATTTCTGCGTTCGCGGATGAATTCCGTCAACTGTTGTTTCAAGTTGTCTTGGAAGGGTTGCTCGTCGGCCGCGTTGGTGGGATACGAGCTTTGCCGCCAATCGGGCTGTTCGGTGGAAGTATATCCGCCGACCCCCCAGAAGTCGTTTTCTGGCCACTCGAGCATTCCCAACTGGTCTGCGGCATCATCCCAGGAAACGTCATGAGGGTCGTGACATTCCCTGATGAAGTTGAAGCCGGCGTCCTTCATGAGCTTCACGTCCCTGCGAAAGCCCGCATTGGTCTGGGCGATGCCCCAGCCCGCGCGATCGTCGTGCGCATTTATGCCGACGATCAAATAGCGTGCCCCATTCAGGTAGAACCCCGTTTCAGCCGTCCACTCGATGGACCGAATGCCGAGTGGACTCTCGTAGGTGTCCACCGCGGTGGTGCCATTGGACACGGTCGTCAGCACCTTGTACATGTACGGAGTTTCGGGCGACCATATATGCGGGCTGGCAATGGCCGAGCTGGTTTGGTCGAACTCGTAGACCGCTCCGGCAGCTATCGATTGGGTACTTTCCATGGATGTGACCGTCGCATTGCTGGCGTCGACGATGGTTGTTGTCACCTTGCAGTTGGCGGCCGCCGCGTTCTCATTCTTCACTTCGGTCTTGACGTTGACGGTTGCCGAGGCTGCTGTCGCCGTGGGCGTGGTGACAAAGGTGCCGTACCACGTGACGTGAAGCGGATCGGTCAGGACGAGGTACACGTCCCTGTGGATTCCCCCCAGGAACAACCAGTCGCCCCCGCGCGGGGCGATTTGAGCGTTCCAGGTGTTGTCGACTTTCACGGCGATGACATTGTCGCCCGTGGTAACGGCGTCGGTTATGTCGAAATAGAACCCGGTAAACCCGCCCTTGTGCTCGCCCATCAGCTTTCCATTGACGTAGACATCAGCGACCTGGAAGGCCGCTTCAAACTCCAGGACGATTCTCTTGGAGGTTTTCCAATCGGCTTGAACGTTGAAATGCTTGCGGTACCAGCCGATTCCCATGTACCAGAAGATTCCCTTCTTCAGTGAGTAGTAGGGGGTGTCAAATACGTGGGGAAGGTTTACTGGAGTCCACGAGGTGTCGGCGAAGCTGGTCGCTTCCGCGCCGGTCTGGTCGCCTTTGTGGTACTTCCAGTCAGCATTCAAGACCATCTTCGTTCGCCCGTTGGAGGGGAGCGGTGTTCCGCCGGTCGACGTGATGCCGCCGCTGGTGGTAACGCCGCCGGCGGTCGCGATGCCGCCGCTGGTAGTGACGCCGCCCGTGGCAGTGCCGCCGGTGGTGCCGGTCTGGCCGCCGGTGGCAGTGCCGCCGGCCTTGCCGCCCGTGGCGGTCTGGCTGCTGGTCGTAGTGCCGCCGGCCTTGCCGCCCGTGACAAGCGAGCCGCCCGTAACGAGCGAGCCGCCGGTCACAAGCGAGCCGCCGGTCACAAGCGAGCCGCCGGTGACGGTCTGACTACCGGCTGCCGACGAGCCGCCGGTTGGCGTCGTGCTGCCGCCGCTCGCAGCGAGCGAGCCGCCAGTCGCGCTGCCAGCCGAGGCCGTGACGCCGGCCAGACCTGGCGCGCCTGCGGTCGGGGTTGGATTCTTGCCGCTCGAGCTGCAGCCTGGGTGCACGACGATAGCGCCGCCCAGGAGCAGAGCCATGGATAGAGCTTCCGTCGCTTTCCGCGTTCTGGTTCGCATCATAGCCTCCGCAATGGAAAGAACGGGGCGCGATGCTGCGAAATCGGGTCTGAAAATCCTACATCGTGTTTAGAGACAGTTTGCGCAATGACGGGTCACGGCAAGCGCGGTGCGCTAAGAGGCTCGTCGGGTCGGTCACTCCTGCCACACGCCGGCGCGCCAGATGCAATTCGCTTCTAGCCAATCTTGGCGTTCGTCACACTCGTGCGTCGCATCTGATCGGGGGCACTCGCGGGGCGATGCGCGCCGTGCTGGGAAGGTGTAAGAATTCCCCGGCGCAGCCAACGCAGTCCAAGCCACGCGAGGCCAAGCAGGAAGACGCCAAAACTGTTTTGAGAACTCGGGTTCGCGGCAGCTGCACCTAGCCTGCAACTGCAACCGCTTCCTGTTGGGCTCGTCGGGCTACCGGACGCGCTCGTTGTCGCAGCCGTTTGCCCTGTATTGACAGATCCGTCCAGGTTCGTCGAACCACTGCTCACAGATTGGCCGCCTGCACTCGCCAATCCATTGGGTGCGGTCGTACCGCCTAAAGTGGTCGCGCCGCCGGTCGCGCCTGTGCTTCCAAAGTCGGTCGTGCCGCCGGTGACTATGGTCCCGCCCGCGCTGGTGACGCCGCTCGTGCTCATTGCCCCGCCCGTGCTCGTGCCGCCACCCGTGGCGGTCGCGCTGCTCGCGCCCCTGGTCCCGCCCGCGTTGGTCACGCCGCTCGTGCTCATTGTCCCGCCTGCGCTCGTGCCGCTGCTTGCGCTCGTGGTCCCGCCTGTCCTTGTCGCACCGGCCGTGCCAGGGGTGCCACCACCATTGGTGGCGCTGCCCGCACCCAGGGTTCCCCCACTGTTCCGCGATCCTCCGGATCCAGTAGAGCCTCCGGCGCCGGTGGTGCCTCCCGTGCCTCCAGCGCCGCCGGTGTTCGTGCACGTGCCGCTCGTCCCGCCACCGCTGCTGGCAAAGGTCGGGATCGGAATCGTCAGGTTTGTCTTGATATCGGCATACGCGGGCTCGATGCCGGCGGCGCTGATAGTGGATGCCAGCGTCCCCGCATTGTCGGACATGGTGTTGGTTCCGGGGTGGTTGGTGCTGATGGCAGGACAATTCACCAGGACGTTGTGACTGACCGTATAGCCGCTGGTCTGCTCATCCAGGTACAGGCCATGGTCGCCGTAGTCGGCCCACTGTGACTTCTGGAAATCATGGATGTAGTTGTATTCCATCTGGGAGCCTGAACCCTGGTTGGACAAGGTGTAGATGCCGCCACCATCAGCCAGGACCTTCACGATGTCGTGAATGTCGTTGTAGTTGATCCGGTTGCCGCTCATGGCGTTCGCCGTGGCCGTCCAGCCGAAACCCACCGAGATGCCGGTGTAATTCACGTCGGAGACTTCGTTGTGTTCGATGTCGATGGTTCGCGGGTATCCGCACGCAATGCCGCAAGCGCCCTGGATCTCAGTGGTGACGTGGGTAATGTAGTTGTCCTTGATGACGTCGTTGGTGCAGATCTCGCTCGCGTTGCTCGGGTTGTAGGCGATGTGAAACTCGGTGGTCTCGTCTTGAACGAACTTGCCGACCGAGACCCCGGCCCCGCCAATGTCCGTGAAGACATTCCCCACGATGGTGTCGTCGTGGGTGCCGTAGTTGAAGTCGAGGCCGGTGGCGGCCGTCTGGCTGAAGATATTTCGCTCGAATCGTATGTTGTTGGCATTCGCGACCAGGACCGCAGCGGATGGCCTGCCCACGTACTGCTGGTTCTGGGCAGTCGCCGATACGTTGTACTGGCCCGCCTGGCCGTCCAAGAAGCCGAAGCTGCTCGGCCGCGAGAAGGTGGAATGGGCGAAAGCGAGGCCTTGGAACCAGATGTGGTGCGCGGGGTTGGTGTCGGCACTGGCGCCCATGACACTGACCAGGGTTTCGACCGTCGGCGCGACGACCGTGGCGGTGGACATGTCTTCGCCCGTTCGAGGCTGGTAGTAGAGGGTGTTCGTGGCTTCATTCAGATACCACTCGCCCGGGGCGTCGAGAAACTCGAACGCGTTTTCGAAGTAGTAGGCCTGCTTCACGGAAGCAAGAATAGGGAATGGTCTTTGAGCCAAGATGGGCTCTCCTGACGTTTTCATGGGTGTAGCGGCGGCGACTTGAAGATGGGGTGGAGGACGATTCCGGAGCAGCAGAGGAAGATGAAGCTGATAAGTGCGCTGGCACTGTGGAAGCCGTAGGCCCGGC
>Ga0265330_10000348_pt1 | contig 32937 bp, 28 predicted proteins | sample 41919metaG_FD_202083 | JGI IMG/M metagenome (GOLD analysis project Ga0265330, IMG submission 202083) | Rhizosphere microbial communities from Carex aquatilis grown in University of Washington, Seatle, WA, United States - 4-19-19 metaG | ecosystem: Host-associated > Plants > Roots > Rhizosphere...
TCGTGAGGGAAGACATTATCGCAGATGACAAGACCTTTGCAGTTCGTCCCGTGTTTTGCCACACGCAGGATTGTTCCAAAACACGGGGCAAAGAAAGGAAGCCAGTATTTGAAGATTATCAAATCGGGATTCTGCGCCCGGAGAGTGCGGCCCACGGTCAACCAATTCCATGGGTTTATAGAGTCTACCAATTGTGGAGCTGGATCAGGATGACGAGATTCATCCTGCTCTTCCTGCGTCTTTCCAGGAAAGAGAAACGAGGGATACTGCCGTTTAAAAGTGACGATGGAGACCTTGTGGCGTTTGCCAAGGGCTTGGGCAAGCAAGGCTGTATAATGGGCAATTCCCCCTCGCAGAGGATATGCAGTACTGATGATTGTGATGTTCACAGGTTGCGATGGCCCGAGTACATACCATGAGGATTCATCAGGCTTGCCATACTTTCCAGGGAGCTTCTCCCGTTTTCCAGAGGTCAAGAAGGGTTTTGTATTCGTGCACTGTATCCATCCCCATCCAGAAACCGAAATGCCGATACACCGAAAGTTGATTATTGCTCACCATGGCAGGCAGCGGACCACTCTCGAGCACAAGGTCCTTGTTGTCACAGAAATACTCCCACACCTTTTTGCCATTGAACACCATGAAGCCGCCATTGATCCATTCCTCTTCATCGTAGGCCTTTTCCTGGAACCCCATCGCCTTGTTGGCGGCAATCTGGATCTGGCCGTATCGGCTTACCGGATGCACCGCGGTGATGGTCCCTGCAGTCTTCTGCGCGCGGTGAAATTCGAGAAGGCGGCGCACATCGATATCGGCCACACCATCGCCATAGGTGACACAGAAATCCTCTTCCTCTTCAAGATATTTCCGGACTTTCCAGATTCTTGCACCAGTTTTTGTGTCCTCCCCCGTTTCCGCGAGAGTCACCTTCCAGTCCGTTTCGATGATCGAATCATGATACGTAACGACACCGCCCGGCTGCACTGTGCAATCGGCGGTCATCGCCCGGAAATTCAGGAAGTATTCTTTGATCTTCCAACCCTTGTATCCCAGACAGAGAACGAATTCCCTGATGCCATGGTGGGCGTAGATACGCATGATATGCCATAGAAGAGGCTGCTCGCCGATCAGGCACATGGGTTTGGGAATGGTTTCAGTTTGCTCCCGGAATCGGGTTCCCTGGCCGCCGCAAAGGATCACCACTTTCATCTCTGACGCTCCTTCCTCTGTCTACCCCGCCGGCTTCTTGCGCGCCCAGCAGAGCAGAGAAAGTCCGAATGGAATTTGCCACGGTGGAATCACATACCGTTCTACAGAGAAGATCATCTTCAGGATTCTGTTTACCGGTTCTCCAGGGATTTCCAAATCCCTCAAAGGATTTCCCGGCCACACCCTTGCAGTCAAGCGACGAATAAGAGCAACAGGAAAAAGAACTGTATTGAAATAGCTCAGATAGACCGGAGAAAAGCCAGCCTCTTCGACAACCGCCTTCAATGTTCTTTTCGTGTAGCGCCGCTTATGGTGCAATAGTTCGTCCTGAGGTCCCCAAAGGAATTGATACGCCGGGACTGTAATCAACACGCAGCCATCATATGCAAGCAGCGCGGAGGCCCTGGCAAGCGCGCCTCTGTCGTCCTCGATGTGTTCGAGAACATCCAGGAATGTTACCACATCAAATCCGCCTTCTCCGGAGTATGAAGTAATGTCGCCGCAGACAAGGTTGTTCAGTCCGCGTCTCCGGCAGAATTCAATCGCAGCTTCCGAAGGATCAATGCCGGTACACTCATACCAGACCGATAGAGATTCAAGCACGGCTCCGGTGCCGCACCCGACATCCAATATCCTCACCTTCGGTGGTTTTGCAATGGTCCGCGCCAGGAACCTCAAAAGAATCATCATCCTCGCGCGAAACCACCAATGTTCCTTTTCTACCCGATATTGAAGGGCATATACACCGGCTTCCATCTATAACCCCGCCTTGTCTCGTACCACATAGAGCGGCCGGTGTTTCACTTCCTCATAAATCCTACTGATATATTCGCCGATGATCCCGAGAGTAAGGAGGATCATGCCTCCAACGAACAAGACGGCGATGTTGGTGGAAGCCCACCCCGGGATTGCCTTATCGGTGAAGAGCTTCTCGTAAAACACCACAAGCGCCGCCAGAAACGCAAGGAAACCCGTCATGAGCCCGAGGAACACTGCGAGGCGCAATGGCAGGTCGGAAAACGAGAAGATGCCGTCAAAGGCAAGTTTGAACAATCGTGCCAGGCTCATTTGCGGAGAACCCGCAAAGCGGGCATCACGATCATAATAGACGGGCTTCTGTTTGAATCCAGCCCAAGCCCTCATGCCGCTGATGTACCGGTTTCGTTCGGGCATGGACCGAATAACATCCACCACCCGTCGGTCCAACAAGGAGAAATTCCCTGCATCCGTGGGAATGTCAATCACAGAAACACGGCGGAGCATACGATAGAATCCCTTGAACGCAGCGCGTTTTAATAGTCCTTCCTTCCGGCTCTTCTTGACCGTATACACAACACCATACCCCTCTTTCCAGTGCTTCACCAGAATCGGCAACAGCTCAGGTGGATCCTGGAGATCGCCATCCATAAGAATGACGGCATTCCCCTTCGCGTGGTCAAGACCTGCTGAAATGGCAATCTGATGTCCGAAGTTGCGCGAGAGCCGAAGGACTTTGAAGCGCGAGTCTTTTGCATGAATGCCCATCATCAAGTCGAACGACGCATCAACACTTCCATCGTCCACCAGAATTACTTCAAACGGCTCATCAAGGCTGGCAAGAGCAGCAAGGAGCCTCTCATGTAAGGCGGGAAGAATACGCTCTTCGTTGAAGATGGGGATGACAACGGAGTACATTCACTCCTCCTTTTTCTCAACGGTGGAACGGAAGCTCCCGGCCAGGGAGAATCCTCCCGCCACCAGGGAAATTGCCAGAGAAAGGGCCGTGAGCCAGCGCCCCTTGTCAAAACTCTCCGGAGCGAATCGCATTTCTATGACATGATGACCGGCCTGAACAGGCACTCCTCGGAGTGAGTAATCCGTCCTGAACACTTCGACAGGTATGCTATCCACCGTCGCGTGCCATCCAGGATATGAGATCTCGCTGAACACCAGCAGCGCATCCTGCGTCGTTTCACCGACGCAGCGCAAATATGCGGGCTCGTAGTTTGTCCATTGAACAGTGCCGCGACCAACACCGGCTGAACTCAAGGCAATCGGAAGTTCCTTTTCCACGATCGCGGTGGTACGAAAAGGGAACGAACGGCTGGTCATCGCGGCCTTGATTGCCTCTTCTCCTTGAATCAGCCGCGCATCATAGAGAAAGAATGCCCGGGGAAGATATCCCGGGTTGGGAGCCAGGCTCGCCCGCGAGCCACGAGCACCAATAACCGTCCGATACTTCACATTGAGGAGGTCGAACTGCACAGTGTCACATGGCGCCGGCGGGAATAGTCGTTGCAACGCAAGAGGCGTGTACCCTTCAGTCATGAAAATTCGATCCACCATTCCCTGGTTGCGATCAACCATCATGCCCCCTTGGGCGCGCGTATTCACGCGAAAGAGTTCATCCACGCTTTGGTTCCTGACAAATGCCACAAGCGAACCCGCCTGTCGATAATACTCGCTGGGATCGGTGTCGCTCGCGTTTTGCGATTCACCAAACACGAGCATGTCTATCAGAAATGCCGGGATGAGTAACGCCTGTGCCAAACGGGTAGCCTTGTTGCGGACAAGGCTGTAGAGCAACGCGGCTGATCCAAGGAGGATCAACACTTGCAGTGTTGCGTTGGATTTCACCAGAGAGGCAGACTGTTGGTCTTTGAGGAACGGCAGGATATCATCAAGCGCACCAATCTGGAGGAGAAGCCAGAGGAAAGCGCCCGCCCCTGCGGCAATCCCGATCGCGACGCGGTGATTCCATCCACGAATACTCTCCGTCCGGGGCGCAAGGATCTCGTCGAGTCCAAACCCCGCGAGCAATGACATCGCAAAGCTGAACAGGACCCCCATGCGTCCGGGATTGCGAAAGGTGGAAAAACCCGGTACGAACGTGAAGAAGAACCGGTGGAGAATGAAATTTCCTCCAAGGGAATACAGCAGGGCAAACAGTGCCAGTCCACAATATAGCGCCACGTATCGGTTACGCCTCGCCAGTTGGATTGAAACAAGGGCTAGCAGCAGTGGGAGAATCCCCAAATAGATCATCGTCTCCCAGTATGACCAATACGGTCCGCCGAAAAACTCATACCCATTTGCACCGGCCGAACCGAGCAGTTTGGGAAAGATGAGCGTTCCCAATTGTGACCAGGAGACCGAGCCGACGGTGGAATTTGCGTAGCTCATTTCTGCGCGAACGGAAAGCCCCGACATTTCTAACGTCGGGAGCAATTGAATTGCCGCAGTTCCAAGGCCAATGGCAAAGGCGGTAATGACCTTGGAGTACGCAACAAGTGCTGGCTGCTTGATGAGGGAAGCTCCGCGAAAGGTGGAGAGGATTTCAAACAGTGTGACTATCCCGAGCAGAACGTAAAGGTAGAGCGCAAACTGGGGGTGTCCGGCGAGCACCGCATGACCCAGAAGCGGACCTGCAAGGAATACCCAAAACCATTTCTCCTCAAGAATCACCTTCCTGAAGAGAAACACCAGGAGTGGATACCAGGCAACGAGCGTAACAATTTGCTGATGGATTGCGTGGGCAATCATGAGTCCCGACAGCATAAACGTTGCGCCTGCGAATAATGCCGGGAGCCGTTTCATACCATAGGAACTCGCCAGGAGCATCATCCCGGCACCGGCCAGAGGGTAATGGAGAACGATCGCCACCTCAAGCCAATACGGGGCCAGATGGCCGGCAGAGACGAACAGCGTCAGGAGAAGATTCGGCAGGTAGAATACCGCTGTTTGAATGTCGGCCTGAAAGGGCATCCCTGCAAACGTGAAAGGGTTCCAGAGGGGAAGGTATCCGGATGCGACGGAGACGGCGGCAAAATTCCTGACGGGATAGCTATAATAAAGAAAATCCTCCCAGAGGAACGCTTTCCCGAGAAGGATTCTGATGAACATCAGCACGGTCATCCCTGCAAGGATCCCCGCAACACCCCACACGGGGAGTTTCTCGCCGAGAAGTCTTGGGCCGGATCTCTGCGGCACTGCGGTTTTGGTTTTCCGCACCGTGGCTGTTTGATGTTTCATGACACCTGGCCATGACGCTGCGATGAAGGCCGTGATCCTGATTTCAAGAGTTGCGTGCACACGTCAAACACACGGTCGACCGTGATATGTTGCATGCAATTATTCGGACATTCAGGGGAAAAGTAACAGGTACATTCCACTCCGGGCTCAACGATCTCCCCAAGTCCGTAAAGTTCAAATTCGTGCCGGTTGAAGATATTATTGAACAGCACGATTTTCTTGTTCAGGCCAATCGTGATATGCATCGCCATGGTCACCGCCGTCACCACCAGGTCGCATTGGTCAACAAGGTTGATGAACTGCGTCAGCGGGAAATGACCGAGATACGTTGCCCCGCTTGCTGCTGCGACCCTCTGGTTTCTGGCGTGCTCTTGTTCTCCGCCAAGGAGAAGCGGCGTGTACCCTGCATCCGATAATCGTCGTGCCAACCCGATCCAGCGTTCTTCAGCCCAGAGACGCGATGTCCACCTTCCGCCACAACCGGTATTGAGTCCAACAATGGGGAGTCCCTGTGGAAGATCCCAAGAATATCCCCGCGACGAAAAGGAGTCAAGAATATACTTCTCTCCGGAAAACTCAAATCCGCATATTTCAAAAATCTCCTGCAGATACGATTTTCTGTTCTCCTTGTTCAAATCATCCCAGAGACCGGTCAGATATTTTTGCGCTGCCGCTGCATTTGCCGGTGCAGGGACCCCAGCCTGAAGGATGAACCCCAATCGCATTCCAGCCTTCAGCGATGAAGCGAGCGAGCATGCTTCGCGGTCTTTGTCGAGATTGATCACAATGTCAAACTCGGCAGCCATGAGTGAGGCGATGGACTGCGGCGTGAACCCCAGCACGATGTCGACGGAAGGGGGAACCACCTCGGGTGTCAACGTCAGCCACCACACCTGTGCATGTGGATACATTCCCTTGAGCCGGCGCAACAGCGGTGTCGTGCGGATGACATCGCCAATGGCCCCCAGTTTGATGATGAGGATTCTTGAGGTCAACCGGTCGTAGTGTTCACAGGCTCGGCCATTGCTGTCGAGACAATGGACACCAAACTGCTTATGAGGCCGGCATGGGACGTGACCCCGGAACCATCGACAGTCGGTCTTGATGTTCTCGATCGCGGCCCAGGGTTTTGTCATGAGGCGGGTTCTTTACCTGAGAGTGTCACGGATGGCATATTCCTCATCGCGTTGCTGGGCTTTCGAAATCATTTCTCCCAGCAGCCCGATGGAGAAGAACTGGACGCCAACAATGATGAGCATTGTTCCCAAAAGGAACAGCGGCCTGTTGCCCAGCCAGGTCTTCCCGAGAAGCCACTCGACAATGAGATAGGTGTCGATTCCGAAGCCCCCGATCATCGTCATCAAACCGATCATGCCGAAGAAGTGCAGCGGCCGACGGAAGTACCTTGTGGTAAAGAGAACCGTCAGGAGATCCAAAAACCCTTTCCAGAACCGGCCCACCCCGAATTTGCTTTTCCCGAAACGCCGACGCCGGTGGTTCACCACCAACTCTCCGATCTTGAATCCCTCCCAATGGGCGAGCACAGGAACATATCTGTGCAACTCCCCATACACCTTAACAGTCTTCACCACTTCACGCCGATAGGCTTTCAGTCCGCAATTGAAATCATGGATTTTGATCCCTGTCAGGCGGCGCGTCACGAAATTGAAAAACCTGGACGGCAGAGTTTTGGTGATCGGATCGTGTCTGACTTTCTTCCAACCAGAAACCAGATCGTATCCCTCGTCCAACTTCCGCCGAAGGGCAGGGATCTCTGCAGGATCGTCCTGGAGGTCGGCGTCCATGGTGATGACAACAGAACCCTGGCTCCGTTCGAATCCGACGTTCAACGCGGCAGATTTGCCGTAATTCCGGCGAAACCGATACGCTTTGATGCGGCGATCGTTACGGCGCAAGTCCCTCAGGACTTGGAACGAACGGTCTGTACTGCCATCATCAATGAAAAGAATCTCATAGCGTATGTTCATCCTCCCCAACACTGCCCGGATCTGCTGATAAAGCTCCTTCAGGGAATCTTCCTCATTATAGAGGGGGATGAGAATGGTGAGATCCGTCCCATTCTGCTGCTGTTGTTGTTGGTGCGGCCTGTGGGGGCGATGCCCTTGGGGTCTGCCACCTGGACGTTGTGGTTGGGATGGAACAGGGGCTGGTGCTTCCTGCGGCTTTTCTTCCGGAGTCTCTGGAGTTTGCTCGGTCATGAGTGGCGTCAATATCGAGGAGTGAACGATGACGAAAATTGTGTGAATTTTCAAAACCTAACCAAAATCAGGCTGAAATGCAACGAATCCACGAGATGCCCTCGCATGATCAACAATCCCACTTCTCGTTGGAAATCGGTGCGTTCTTCTCTATATTAGATCCCTTGATCACTATTGTCGACTCCTCTGAGGGGGTTCATCATGTCAATGACGCGAAAAACGCGAATTTGGCTTATTGTTTTGGCCATACCTCTTGTGGTAATTGTTGCCGGAATCATCGTCCTGAAGTCGCTTTTCACAAGCGAAAAATTGAAGTCGATGGTCATCCCTAGAGTTGAAGCAGCGACTCATCGCCAGGTAACAATGAACGATATTTCGCTCGCCGTCTTTCCGTCGATCGGCGTACAGATCGACGGCTTCACTATGACAAACAGGAAAGGGTCCGGTTTTTCCAGCGCACCGTTTGTGACTCTCGAAGGGATGAAGATCAATGTGAAATTGATACCCTTGTTCAAGGGACAGGTGGAAGTTACCTCGGTAACCTTCGACAAACCCCGGATCCTGATCGAGACCAATCGCAAAGGGGAAACGAACTATGCCGATCTGAGCAATGCCCCGGCGACACCCGCCAGCGGACAGGGAGAAGCCGCCACGTCCACGGCCGGAAACACCATGGCGTTTCTTGTCTCGGATTTTCGCGTGAACGACGGGGCAATCGATCTCTTCTCGTATAAAGACAATTCAGCCACCCGCATTCGGGGACTGAACCTTGAGTCAGGAGCCGAGGGGAGCGGGTCCCGCATCACCATCGCCGGAAACGTGACTATTGACAGCCTGAGTTACGGCACTCTGGAGAGCAATCTCATTTCCGATCTTCGTGTCGGTTTCGAACATAAACTCACCTATGATATGGCAACAGATTCATTGACGTTGGAGCAGGGGAATCTTTCGCTTCAGGATATGCACATGACGATCTCCGGAGGCGTTGCCGGTGTGCAAAAGAAAATGGCCCTCAACCTGGCTGTAGGATCAGACAACCTTAACATCGCGGAGTTGCTCTCCCTCGTACCAAAGGAATACATGAAGAAGGCGGAGGGTCTAAAGGGGAATGGCCTGGCCCAGGTCCACCTCCGTATCACTGGATCTGTCAGCGATTCGACGACTGCGGATGTCAGCGGAAAGATTTCTGCCACAGGCGCGAGCATTCAATACCCAAAGCTCCCAAAGCCCATCTCGAATATCAATATTGCCAGCAGTTTTGTCCGGTCAAAGACTCGACAGGAATTCCGGATCGACAAGTTGACCGCCAACCTGGGTGACAACCCGATGAGCATGACGCTCGCGGTGACCAATTTTGAAGATCCGTCGCTGGCTCTGACCGCTGATGGGTCGCTCAACCTTTCGGAAGTCGGACAATTTTATCCTTTGGAACAGGGAACCGAGCTCGGCGGCAAAATGACTTTGAATGTTCAGCTGGCGGGCAAAGTGAAAGACCCTTCGGCAATGAAAGCCTCCGGGACAATGGCATTTCAAGATGTGTCCGTAAAGACTGCTGCCAGCAAGAATCCGGTACAGCACCTGCAGGGGAGTATCACATTTAACAATCAGACCGTCGAGGCTAAAGGCCTTTCCATGAATGTGGGCCGGTCCGACATGACGATGGGATTCTTGTTGAAGAACTACCTCTCACTCATGTCCACCGACAAGGCGGCGCCGCCGCCAACGGCAACCATGACGCTCCAATCCCGCCATATTTATACCGAAGACATTATGGGGGATGAGAACAGCGCCGGCGGAAAGCCACCTGAGGCAAATAAGCAGGGAACCGCCGGGCAGACGAAGAAGAAGACCTCCTTGCCTTTTCCCAACCTCACAATGGACGTCAGTGCTTCCATGGGAACTCTTACGATGACAAAGTTCGAGTTCACCAACGTGAAAGCGGCGATGCATATCGCCAACGGGATCATCACCATATCGAATATCTCCCTCAATACGTTTGGCGGGACCGCCGTTTCCAAAGGTGTCATCAATCTCCAGAATCCCGACAGACCGACATTCGATATGGGGCTCGACCTCAACGGCCTCGATGCAAATCCGATGCTCTCCCAATTCACCAGTTTTGGCCAGCGGATCAGCGGAAAGCTGACCATGAACACGACGATGAAAGGCGCTCTGGATGACACCATGGGGTTGGTCCCGAACGCGCTCGACGGCGGCGGAAAGGTGAACATTCAAAACGGCTCTCTGAAAGGATACAAAGTAAACCAATCGCTGGCCAGCGCGCTAAGTCTCCCCTCTCTCGATACAATCAATTTCAAAGATTGGACTAATGCCTTCACTGTTGCCAACGGCCGGCTCCAGGTCAAGGATCTGAAGATCACAGCCCTGAATGCGGACTATGTGGTGAACGGTTCACAGGGGTTGGATGGGTCGTTGGATTACTCCATGTCGTTGTATCTGCCCGAAAACACCTCATCGCGCATCAAGGTCGCAGGATTTGCCGGTGACGCGGTCAATCTTTTCAAGGACCCGAGCGGACGGTTGAAGCTCGATTTTAGTGTTGGCGGAACCACCAACGATCCGAAAGTTTCGCTTGACACCGGCCCGGCAAAACAGCGCGCAGAGGATATGGCGAAGCAAAAACTGCAACAGGAGGCGACAAAGGCCGGGGACAAGCTGAAAGACAAGGCAACCGATGCTCTTCAGAATCTCTTCAAGAGGAAGAAATGACGTCGGACATCCGTCCGCGGAAGTCGATCGGTCAGCATTTTCTTCGAGACGAGAGAGTTGCACAACGGATTGTTGAAGCAATACACCCGGCTGCAGGGGATTGCATTCTGGAGATTGGTCCCGGCGATGGCGCGCTCACGAAATATCTCGTACAATCTGAGGCACGGTTGGTTCTTGTCGATATCGACGAGCGTGCCATTGCTCATCTGCAGCGCCTCTACGGAAACCGCGCGGAGATCGTGCATTGTGACATACTTACTATAGATCTCGCGACAGCTGCGCGGAATTCAAACGCCGGGCTAGTCCGGGTAGTCGGCAATATTCCCTATTACATTACCAGTCCGATTCTCTTTCACGTCTTGGATCACCGGAAGAATGTGAAGGACTTGACGATCATGGTGCAGAAGGATGTGGCGCAACGATTGGCCGCCTGTCATGGGTCAAAGGAATATGGCGTCACTTCGGTGTTCACGCAGCTTCTGTCAGAGGTGGAACTCTTGTTTGACGTCCAGCCTGGTTCATTTCATCCGCGACCCCAGGTGACTTCATCAGTCATACGGTTGACGATGCGAGAGAAGCCGCAATTCGCGGTTGATGACGAGGCGTTTTTCCGCTCCGTCGTCCGGACGGCATTTGGCATGAGGCGCAAAACCATGCGGAATTCTCTCCGTCCATTCCTGCAGCATTGTCAGGAAGCCATTGATGCCATAACACTTGCCCGCCGACCTGAAGAGCTCTCTGTTGGAGAACTCGCGTCACTTGCGAACTCGTTGTACCGCAGCATTCCCGCGGCTGGAACAAGGAACATGTTGACGATTGGCCCACGTACATCCTTATCAAGGAAGGACCACTCCCACGCATGATCTTCCCGCAATCTCCCGCTCCACGCGCCGAGGAACCACTGCGAAACGGACCATTGGCCCATCCGGCTCTTGACAGGATCAGGGTGGTGACCCAGTATCTTCATTCCGCCGATATCCTCTTAATTGCGTTTGTTGCGATTCTCAGCGTCATCAATCTCGTCTTCTCGGCCCGCATTCCGTCGTGGTGGCTGTTCATTGCCATCAATTCCGCCCTTACCGGTTTCATCTTGTGGCTCGGCTTTGCGCGGCACAGCTGCGGCTCAAAGCTGCTGCGCTATGTTCACGACTGGTACGTCGCCCCGATGGTGTTTCTTTCGTTTAAGGAGCTCTACTTCATGATCAAGCCGATTCATTTTGGCCGCGATTATGATGGCCTGCTCATCTCCATCGATCGCTGGATGTTTGGGGTGGATCCGACACAGTGGCTCATGCAGTTCGCCCATCCCTGGCTGACAGAAGTCCTGCAGATTGCTTACACGGCTTTTTATCTGCTCTTCCTGCTTCTCGGCTACGAAATCTACCGGCGCAAGAATTATGATCTTTTTCATTTCTTTATGTTCACTTGCGTGTATGGCTTTTTCCTCTCGTATCTCGGCTACTTCTTCCTTCCGGCAGTCGGACCGAGATTCACGCTGCATGACTTTGCCATGACCAACGTGGATTTGCCCGGACTTTGGCTCACGCCATCCATGCGGTGGTTCGTCAACTGGGGGGAGTCGGTCCGTATGAATGTTCCAAACGCGGCGGCAATTGCTTCAGCCCAGCGGGATGTGTTTCCCAGCGGTCACACGATGATGACGCTGGTGTTGATGTACCTGAGCGCGAAGTCGCATGCGCGGGTCCGGTACATTATTTACATCACCGGAACGCTCTTGATCATTGCCACGGTCTATGAGCGGTATCATTACGTCATTGATTTGGTAGGAGGGGCGGCGTTCATGTTGGTGTGTGTTGCAACGACCGTTCCTTTTTATCGATTTACACGCGACAAGCTGCAGACCTTGGAGTGCCAGTTTCCGCCGGCGATATGAGGACTTGTTGGAACGACCCGATTGGGCGGAGTTCATTATGCGGCGTGCATCGACCTTTGAAAATCAGGCAACGGGCGGATTGTGGGACCAGCTTGACGAGGGGAGAACACAAGAGGGGTCTCTATTAACTGTGTATGAGGTTAAAAAAAAGGGACCGGCTCTTCACCGTTCCCTTGTTTAATGTCATTATCGACTGTCAGTCACGCATTCAGTCGTTCGACTTTTCCCCAGCTTCCTGCAGTCGGCTCTTCACCTTGGTGTAGCCTTCAGGGACTTCAAACTGACTTGATGGCACCGACTGTTGTTCCACCTTCTGGACTTCCTGCGAAATCCCGTTGGTAAAAGTCATTTGCATCGGGAAGCCGTCGACCTTTTGGAATGCCGTCGCAAGACTCTTCATGCTTTGATTCGTGCTCGCCACGAAACGCTTCGTATATTCCTCGAAATCTTTCTTCATGGAGTTGAAGGATTTGATATCCTTTGTGGCCCACAACGAAATTGTCTCTTTACCATCTTCCGTTACAGTGTACTTCGTGCTTGAGTAACCGGCGATCTCCTTCTTCTCATCAGATTTTACAACGTCGACTTTCGCGGACTTGTCCGTCCCGAGAGCCTGCCCAGCCATCATTTGCTCCATCATCTTGCGTTGTTCCGGCGGCATGTTTGCCATGTTCTTTTTGAGCTCTGCCATTTTCGCCTCCATCTTCGAGTTCATCTTCTTCATGGTGGCTTCGAACTGCTCAAATGTCATTTCCGAGTAGGTCTTATCCGAAGCATCGACTTCATATACCATCTGTTTGTCCAGTCGAAAGATCATTGCCTTGCTGTCACGGTCGTTTTCAGACCTGAACATTTTCGGCATGAAGTACGTCCTGGTGAGAATACCATTGTCGCCGAGTGGTCCGCCCTTGACTTTGCTCTCGGTGTACAATCCCTGGCTGAGCGCGACGATGCAGAGAAGACACATGGACAGGGCTAGCAGAACGACTCTTCGCTTTGTCATACAGTTTCCTCACGTGTATGGATGATCGATGGTTTGTACTACCTGTGTTCTGGGGTTACCGGCCGAGCCACAATGATTCCGGCAGACTTGCCAATGCCCTCCACATACTCATGGAGCAATCGTTCTGAAAGTTGCACTGCGCCTGCGGAAAGAGGTGCATGGAGAAACCTCACTTTGCTGCCGGAACGAGCAGCAATTCCCAAGTGTGAAACGTCCAACCCCTGTGTCGATGTGGCAATTGCAACAATATCGCCGGTGTGGAACTGTTCTTCCACTGCGGCGATGTCCTCTTTTGCGAGAACATGATACGCACGGGAAGAGAGACGCTGCTCGACCTTCCTGATTTCATTCAACTCGTCCTCATCTCCAAGCTGCCGATATGCTCCCCGATGCGAAGACATGAAGTCTATCGGCCTTTTCATTGCCATGCCGCCCATGCTCAGGGTGATGTCCTTCACCACGTTCTTCTTCTCGTTGTCGGCGATCCAATCCACGAAATAGTGGAGCCTGCTCGCATACCCCTTGATGATGCCCTCTCGATAGCGGATGCATTGCAGCTGACTTCGGAACGCCTCAAACGATGGACTTCCCAGACTGACGCAACGCGCAAGAGCAAGGACGCTTTCAACAAAGGTCGTGCAGTCAAACTCCCGCAAGTTGACGATCAAGCGTTCGGGGCCGTTTCCCTCGAGCGTGTGGGGGACGTAGGGAGTGCCTGTGAAGGTAGATCCTATCACGGTCACGATCTCCCCAACGGGCTCGTCCATCAGACCACGGCGCGCCACCATGGAGAAGACCCTCTGCGCAATCTCCTCATCGGTAGCTCCGCCGGGCTGGGTATTGGCCGCCAGGATGTGACTCCATCGGCCCCCGAAGAGTGCGACACTCCCCGACAGCATCAATGTTGACTGAAGAAACCGACGACGAGAGAATCCCATGCGTGATCCTCGTAAGATCGATTTAGAACGGTTCCTCTTCAGGCCCCGGCGGCACGATCTCGTGCGTTGGAAGTGCAAGGTTTTCGAAACGGGCGTATCGTTTCACGAAAGCCAGATCCACATCGGCGATGGGACCGTTGCGCTGCTTGCCGATGATGATCTCGGCACGTCCTTCGACTTCCTCATACTTATCGGATTTTTGATCGGTGTACATCTCCGGACGGTGGACGAACATCACCACATCGGCATCCTGCTCGATTGCCCCCGATTCCCGGAGATCAGAAAGAATGGGACGCTTGTCGGTGCGGCCTTCGACGGCACGGCTGAGCTGTGAGAGGGCAATGACCGGTATGTTGAGTTCCTTGGCAAGACCTTTCAACGATCGGGATATCGATGATATTTCCTTCTCGCGGTTTTCCGAGCCCCTTGGGCCCTGCATCAATTGCAGGTAGTCGATGATGACCATGCCGATGTCCTGCTCCGCTTTCAACCGCCGGGCCTTGGCACGCAACTCCAGGATTCCCAATCCTGCCGTGTCGTCGATAAAAATGGGCGCTTTGGCAACGCGGCCGGCTGCAATGCTGACTTTTCGCCAGTCGTTTTCGGGAAGGCGGCCGGTCCTCAACGCGTGAGCATCCACCCGTGCGTCGGCACAGAGAAGACGCATGACCAACTGCTGCGTCGACATTTCCAGCGAGAATATGCCGATGGGCGTCGCCTTCTGCCTGTGAAGCGCAGCGTTGGCCCCCAGCGAAAGCGCGAACGCAGTCTTCCCTGAACTCGGACGGCCCGCAACGATGATGAGGTCCGATTTCTGCCATCCGCCTGTCAGCCCATCGATGTCGCGAAATCCCGTCGGCACGCCCGTAACGCCGTCATGGTTCCCGTGAATGCTCTCGAGCATCTCCAGGGTGTCGTGCACGGCGCGATCCATGGAGACAAAATTGCGCTTGAGGCGCCATTCGGAGATCTTGAAGATCTCTTGTTCTGCAACGTCCAACAGATCAAACGCATCTTCCGAAGGGCTGAACGCGCGCCCGGCGATCGTCCCCGAGGCAGAAATCAGTCTGCGGAGAAGAGCCTTCTCGAGGACGATCCTGGCATGGTACTCCACATTTGCCGCGGAGCTCACCCGCATCGTCAGATCGACCAGATAGGATTCGCCTCCCAGCTTCTCAAGTTGTCCACGCCTGCGAAGCTCCTCGGCCACGGTAATGCAATCGGCCGGCTCGCTCCGTTCGAACAACGCCACGATGGCCTGGTACACCATCCGATTGCGGTCGGAGTGGAACGCTTCTTCTTCAAGGACTTCAATCACTTTCGGAATAGAGTCCTTTTCCAGGAGCATGGCCCCCAGTATCTGCTCCTCGATCTCGACGGCCTGCGGGGGGATTCTCCCTTCAGAAGCCGTCGCGTCGACTGCAAGATCAATTCCCCTGCGAAGAACAATATCAGACATAATCGATCTGATTCCTTTTCACGACTTATGATTGACTTGCAACCCCTGACCCCTCACGGTGCAGAAGATCGTCGTGGAGCTTGCGTGCGGCCAGGACATCTTCCCAGACAGGACGTTTCCACCCTGGATTACGGAGCAACGCAGCCGGATGATACGTCACCATCAACGGCGTCCCCTCATACTGAAACACCCTTCCTCCCCTCAATTGTGCCATGGGCTCACCGGTCTTCAGGAGGTTTTCCGCAGCCGTCAACCCAAGACAGAGAATGACTTTCGGTTTGATCAGGGAGATTTGTTTCTTCAGGTAAGGAAGACAGACTTCCACTTCTTCAGGCAACGGCTTCCGGTTGTTGGGAGGACGGCTTTTCAAGACGTTGGCAATGTAGACGTCTTCTCGCTTGAATCCAATTGCCTCAAGGATTTTCGTAAGAAGTTGTCCGGCGCGGCCGACAAACGGTTTGCCCTGGGCATCTTCATCAGCGCCGGGAGCTTCTCCCACCACCATAAATGTCGCCCGCGGATTTCCCGTACCAAACACCAGATTCGTGCGCGTCTCCCATAATCCACACTGATGGCAATTCTTGATCATCGATTCAAGTTCATCCAGGGACGATGCCTGCTCCCATGGGTCGGCCCCTGAACTCTTCGGGCTTTGTGCAACGGTTGCGGGCATTTTCACAGGTGATCCGGATTTTGTCGCGGCATGCTTTGTGGATCGCACTTCAATTTCCTTGTCGAACGTGTTTGGGAGGGAAGCATCGATAACGAGCGTATCGCCGAAGAGATCCCGCTCCTGAAGAATGAACTGCCGGACTCGCGAGAGAGAATTCATGGCTCTGACAGGGATACGTGAACGACAACTCCTGGAGTTGGTCTATGGCAGAATAATGGAATGGAATGAGTCGAAATCTGCGCGATGAATTTCCCCACTGCAAGAATCCTGCATACGCGCAGCATTGAAATGTACCATGAATCTTTCAGCTTATCAAGGAAACGACTGCATCCAGGATCCTGTGTGCCACGTCGGTTTTCGGCATTTTTGGCAGACGATCGGCGGCACCATTCGCAGAGAGGATTGTCACGACATTTGTCTCAGTCCCAAAGCCAGCGCCTTCTTCATGGGGATTATTCAGAACAATCAAGTCCAGATGTTTTGAGGCAAGCTTCTTCCGGGCATGTTCAATGCCGTTGTCGGTTTCCAGCGCGAATCCCACGAGAATCTGGCTTGCCCGGCGCTGTTCCCCTGCCGCTTTGAGGATGTCGGGATTTTTTTTCAGCACGACGGTCAACTGATCGTTCTTGAGATCTTCCCGTTTGATTTTATGATCGAGATATTGAACCGGAGAAAAATCGGCCACTGCCGCACTCATCACAAGGATGTCCGATTCTGGAAACACCTTCATCACCGCGTCATGCATTTCGTGCGCTGTAGTAACGTCGATGCGCCGGACCGCTGGCGGTGTCGCAAGATGGACCGGACCAGCGATCAGGGTAACCTGTGCTCCGCGCTGTGCAGCGGCGCGCGCCAATGAAAATCCCATGAGGCCCGACGAAGCGTTACCGAGATAGCGAACGGGATCCAGCGGTTCGTGCGTCGGGCCGGCGGTCACCACGACCCGTTTGTTCACGAGGTCCTGCGCGGAGTGGGAGAGAATCCCGTCGATCCATAGAGCGATTGACGCGGGTTCAGGAAGACGTCCGGCCCCGTGGAGGCCGCTGGCGAGCGGACCGGTGTCGGGCTCAAGAATGTGAACCCCTCGTGATCGAAGCGTTTCAATATTTTGTTGTGTCGCGGGATGGTGATACATATCCACGTCCATCGAGGGGGTCACCGCCAAGGGGCAGCGCAACGCGAGCGTCGTAGCAGTCAGAAAAGAATCGGCAAACCCGTGGGCAATTTTCGCGATGATGTCGGCTGTTGCGGGAGCGACGAGCATGATATCGGCCCAGAGCGCAACATCGATATGGGCCGTCCACTGCTGCTTGGGGGAATCCGGACGGTGGGGAAACATCTCGATAAGCACTTCACGCTGCGACAGCGTGCCAAGCGTTAGGGGGGTGATGAATTGGGTTGCCGCAGGCGTCATCAACACCTGGACGTCCGCACCGGCTTTCACGAATTCGCGAACCAGCAACGCACTCTTGTATGCAGCGATACCGCCCGACACGCCGAGCAGGATGTGCTTACCCGCAAGCATAAGACCTCAGTAGTTGTTCCGGTGTGTTCCGGAGGTCTACTCCTCGGTTTCGATGGCTTCTTCGTCCTTGGTTGCCACCCGTTCTTCGGGTTCCCGGTAACGCCAGCCGAGCTCGTTCTGCAGCAACTCATCGAGCGCAACGTCCGTCGCTTTCGGGCGCTTCTCAAATTCCATGCTCACCCGCAGTTGATCGGGGTTAACATCGGTTTCTTCCGAATTCTCAGGCGCATCCATCTTGATGTTCAATGTTTCGATGCGCTGATTGAACTCGATCTTGTTTTCCTCGTTGATTTGCCGCGCCCGTTTTGACGTGGCAACAATCGCCTCGTGGATGTTCTTTCCCTCCCGGTTGAAGAATTCGAGGTCAATCGGTTTTATTGGCATATGTTCTCCCTTAAACGTTTACACGTTGAGATACTCTGAGACGATTTCCGAAACTTCAGTCACTGCCCGCGAAAGTTCATCGTTGACACAGGTGCAATCATACGCTGCACCGAGCTCCAGCTCCATCACCGCCCGTGACAATCGCGATTCGATGGTGTTTTCATCTTCCGTGTTCCGGGCCCGCAATCTGGCGCCGAGGGTTTCAAGATTCGGTGGACGGATAAAGATGAGTCGCGCATGGGGATAGTGCTTCTTGATGGAAAGCCCACCCCGCACATCCACATCGAAGAGCAACGGACGCTGTTCACGAGCGGCGCGATTGATCTCCGACTTAAGGGTCCCATAACAATTACCGAAGATCCTCTCCCACTCGACAAAATCTCCATCCCCGACCCGCTTCATGAATTCTTCCGTCGTCAGGAACACGTAATCGCGACCGTCCTCTTCATTGGGTCTGCGCTTTCGGGTCGTTGCCGATACCGAAAAGGAGAGTTGGGGAAAACGCCGGAGGATCTCATGCGCAATGGTCGTTTTTCCCGCACCACTCGGCGCGGAGATGACTACGAGTTTTCCATTGGGAGTGTGAGAGTCGTCCATCCGTCACTCGATATTCTGGATCTGCTCACGCACCCTTTCCAATTCCTCTTTCACATGAACCACCATATGGGCAATTCCGGCATCCGAAGATTTCGAGCCGATGGTGTTCACTTCCCGGTTCATCTCTTGCAACAGAAAATTGAGTTTACGCCCGGCTGAATCCGTATCGCCGAATGACTCGAGGAAGAACTTCGTATGACTCCGAAAACGGACACACTCCTCGGTCACATCCAGTCGATCCGCCATGATAGCCAGTTCCATTTCGAGACGCCCATCGTCAACGGGGTTGTTTTCCATTAGTTGCTTCACCCGTTCACGAAGGCGATCGCGCTCGGCTGGAACCTGCGCCTTCGAAAGTTCTTCAATGCGGGCAATCTCCCCATCCAGCGTCCCGATACGTTCGCGAAAGTCTTTTTCGAGCTCCCGCCCTTCCTGTTTGCGCATGGTCTGGAGACTGTCGACAGCCTTCCCAATCGCCTCCTCCACAACACTCCACTCCAGTTCATCGGTACCATCAACTTCCTGCTGATCGATGACCTCTGAGAAGTGAAGAAGGTGCTCGATCTTTACTGATTCACGCAGGCCGGTGGTCTTCCGCAGTTGATTAAGGAGTTTGTGGACCTCCTTGGCTGCCGGCACATTGATTTTCAATGGCAAACCATCGTCATTCTTCCGATCAATGGTCACCGTGACGTAAATCTTGCCTCGTTGGATCTTCCGCCGGATCACTTCCTTCACCTCGTTTTCCTTTGCAGAAAGGGATCGGGGAAGGCGCGCGGATACTTCCAGAAACCGGTTATTGACGCTTCGGATCTCAAGGACGGCGGTAATTCCCTTTCGGGAAACCTCGGATCGCCCATAACCGGTCATGCTCAGAAGCATACGGAAGCCCTGTTGAGTAGATAATTCAGCACAGTATAATACCAAAAACGGTCTCCAAATGCAATTTTCCCGGTGCTTTCCAACAAGCAGCCATAGGCGCAATACGCCCGTCTTGTGAGCAAGTCCTTAACCATCAACAACTTATCCACAGAGAGAGTGTAAAACCGTTACAATTTTCATCATTTTAAGCTATATTGTGGATAACCATGTTAAGCCACTATTTTACCCTTCAAGCCCTGGTCCACGAAGCGGTTCCTATGCTGGTAGGATCGGTTATTCAGGAAGCGTATTCACAGGAAAAGGACGAGCTCGTCATAGGGCTCCGGCTTGACGCGCACGGGGTGGTGTTCTCGTGCCGGCCAGGGGCCACGGTGTTCTTTCTTTCGCAAAGGACTGCAAGGTCTAAGAAGAACACTGCTTCGGTCTTCCCGGACTTGGATGGCCGGATTATTCGCGACGTCCGCTTGTCGACATCGGACCGAATAGTGTCAATAATATTGGATAACGGGACGACCCTTGTCGCGCTGTTATTCGGCACCGCCGCAAATGTCCTGCTCTTGAACGCTGAAGGAACGATCATAGCGGCGTTTCGTAACGACCGTCAATTGCGTGGGTTAGCGTATGCTGCTCCTGAGCGGGAAATGCTGTTTGACCTGAGCGGACTGCCGAAGCTTCCTTCCCATCTTGCCGGAACTCCCATCGCTTCTGCCCTGCGGAAAACATTTCCATCCTTCGGCGCCACGTTGACGATTGAGGCGCTGTTTCGAGCCAGCATTACACCCACAACTCTTGCGGAGGATCTTTCCCGAGACCCGTTGAACCGCTTGGGAACATCGATCCAGTCAATTCTTCTTGAAACACAACGTCCTGTCCCGCGCATCTACGAAACACCGGACGGTGACGCAGGGACCTTCTCCATCATCCCTCTTACTTATCTTGGGGACATGAAAGAGATCGTGTATGGATCGGTCCATGAAGCTGTCCGCAATTTTGTTGGACGGCGCCGTTCATTTGCGGCCCTTGAAGAACGAATGCGTCCCGCCATGCTTCATGTTCGCCAGCAGATTGAGAAGGCCCATCGCACAATCACCGCTCTCCAGGAGGAAGCAACGGGTGTTGAGAGAAGCGCCGACTACGAACGCTTCGGAACTGTGCTGATGAGCCATCTCACCTATTTCCACAAAGGAGATCGGGAAGCACTCATTCCCGTCAATGACGGAGAAATCGCTATCGTGCTTGATCCCCGTCTTTCTCCTGTACAGAATGCGCAACGGTATTTCGAAAAAGCCAAACGGGCAAAGCACGCATCGGCTCATGCAGGCAAAAGACTCGCCGAACTGCGAGAGCAGGTTGAACGGGGCACTGCATTACTTTCGCAGTTCGAACTGGTTTCAAGTATGACAGACTGGAAGAACCTCATGAAGGAACGTACTGTTGAACTGGTGGAGTTTGGGTTGGGGGACAAGGGGATTGCTGCCCCCTTTCCGTTTCGTCGATTCACTGTTGACGGCGGGTTTGAAGTCTGGGTGGGGAAAAGCAGTCAGAACAACGACGAATTGACCCTTCATCATGCACGGCCGCGCGATTTGTGGTTTCACGCCCGGGGTGCGAGCGGCTCACACGTGATCCTGCGCCTTGGTACGGGGGCCGGGGAACCCGGAAAGAAGGCAAAAGAGCAGACTGCTGCCATCGCTGCCTATTACAGCAAAATGAAGGGGGCCGGACTCGTCCCCGTTGCCATGACGGAGAAGCGCTACGTGCGGAAACCCAAAGGAGCAAAACCCGGTGCAGTAACGCTTGAGCGGGAAGAAGTTATTTTCGCAAGACCTTCACTCCCCAAGAGTTCATCCGGGACCTGACACACAACTCACTCACTGTTGTCTTCCAATATTGATCATCGCCTATGAAAAAGAAACCCGTCGATCCCCGCGCTGTTGCTGTCTCCACCAGGGCAATTCACGGCAATCGGCTTCATCCCTACAAGGGACCGGTTGCGACCCCGATTGCGCAGACTTCCACGTATCGTTTTGAGAATTCCGGCGACGCCATCCGTTATGCGGCAGGAGATCCGGACGTTTTTGTGTACTCACGCTACCACAATCCCACGGTTCGAGAAGCCGAGGAACGACTGGCGCTCATGATGGGAATTGAACGGGCACTCCTCTTTTCCTCCGGCATGGCGGCCATCACTACTGCAATACTCTCCGTTACAAGGGTCGGAGATGAAGTGGCCAGCACACCATCTCTCTATGGTGGAACATACCGGTTCTTTCGCGACATTCTCCCTGATCTTGGGATTGCCGCCAGGTACAGCCCACCGGAGGACCCGGCAAATATCGGACAGGTGATAGGACCGCGCACCCGGGTTGTCTATCTGGAGACCCCAACGAACCCCACATTGAGCGTTGTCGACATTCGGGATCTCGTATCGGCAGTTCGCCGCCGCCAAAAGCAACTTGGGACAGAACTTACGATCATTGCCGACAACACATTTGCCACAACATACAATCAGAATCCTTTCGCGTTCGGCGTCGACGTCATTGTAGAAAGCGCGACAAAGTATCTCGGCGGCCACGCCGATCTTCTTGGAGGTGTCATTGCCGGCCCGGAACCGTTCATTCGCAAAGCTCATACGCTGCTTAAGTACTTCGGCGGTTGCGCGGATCCGTTCGCCGCATATCTCCTCATTCGCAGTTTGCAGACTTTTGAACTCCGGATTGAGCGCCAGAACCGGAACGCTCTGGCTCTTGCGCAGTTCCTTGAGAAACGGCCGGAGGTACGGCGCGTCCATTATCCCGGACTTTCATCGCATCCGCATCATAAAATCGCAAAACGACAGATGACCGGGGGATTTGGTGGAATGATCACCATTGAAGTCCAAGGAGGGGCAAAGGGAGCAGCCGCAGTGTGCGACGCTCTTTGCGTTGCCGTCAATGCCATGTCCCTCGGCAGTACAGAGACTCTTGTGAGTATTCCCGTGTACTCTTCGCATATCAACATGAGCCGCGGCGAGCTTGCCCGCCAAGGAGTGACTCCAGGAATGATCAGAATCTCGGTAGGCGTTGAAGATCTTAAGGATCTGAAAGAGGATTTTACCGGCGCCTTACGAAAGCGATCGTAGCGGACGTGCCTCATGGTGGTTCAGAAGAACCCTCACAACCTGGTTGCATCCATTTCCCGATTTGGCTATATATAACGATGCAGGATTGTCCCTCTATATTCCCTTAACTCAACAAGTGAGTACTCCCATGCACTTCCGAAATCACTGGAGATTCGCGTTTGCCTTTGTGTGCAGCGCCATCATTGTTCTTTCCGGATGTTCCCCAAAAGAGCATGCTCTTGTCGTTGCCACGGTTGGGACCAGCACAATCACTCTGCCAGACTATGAAAACGAGTATCTGAAGAACAGCCCCAGCCGCGATTCAGCAGCGGCTATGACCATGCCTGATCGACAGCGGTTCCTTGACCTGATGATCAACTATCGGCTGAAGCTTGCGGAGGCTGCTGCAGAGCATGTCGACATGCGGCCGGAGATCATCCAGGAGATCCGGCAGAACAAGGGGGACTTTGCCTCCTCCTATGTTCTCGAGCAGGAATTAGTGGCCCCTGCTCTTCGCAAGATGTACGCACGACGAACTGAGTCGGTCCGTATAAGCCAAATGATTTTCCTGCTCAATGCCAAATCTACTCCCGCAGACTCAGCCAACGCACGTTTGAAGGTGCAGGCAGTGCTAGATTCCCTGAAGATGGGTATTTCCTTTGCCGTCCTCGCCCGCAACAATTCGGGCGACCCCTCGGCTGCGGAAACTGGAGGTGATTTGCACTTCATCTCCGGAGGAATGGCCTTCCCTGAATTTGAGGATTGTGCCTATGCAATGAAGGTCGGCGAAGTCAAGACCCTGACCTCGAAGTTCGGGATTCATCTCATTAAGGTTACTGACCGGCGCCCGTTCAAGGAGTCGCGTTGCAGCCATATCATGATCATTAGCAAGTCCACTAGTCCTGAGGATACGCTTCAGGCATTCACACAGATTTCCGCTCTTAAAGACAGCCTTGCGGCAGGAATTCCCTTTGCGAATCTCGCCAAAGCGCATTCCCAGGACAAGTTCTCAGCCCCTGCCGGCGGAGATCTCGGATGGCCCCGAGGTCGCAAGTATCCGTTGCCGTTTGAACTTGCAATAGACACATTGAAACCTGGTCAGACCTCGGGGATCGTTCACACTCGCGTTGGATACCACATCATTCTTTGTACCGATGTTCGGGGATGTGGAACATTCGACGAGTTGAAATCGGACCTGCAGAACTTATACCAAAAGAACCTCTTTCCGGATGACAAGAACAGGTTCATGGAGAAACTCTACCACTCCGCCGGACTGGTCTACGATTCTGCCGCTGTCAAGAGTTTCCTCGCCCAGTGCGACAGTTCGAAAACGACAAGCGACAGTTCGTGGGCGCATGCTGTCACTCCCAGCACGGGACGGAAGATTATATTGTCGGCGAAGAATCAGTCGGTCACTCTTGACAGTGTCGTGGCAATCCTCAACCAACACCCAAGTCTCCCGCTCCGAAGCAAGCCGTTCTTTGAAGCAATCGACAAGATCCGGGAGCAATTCACATGGACGGCAGTCGCAGACAGTTTTGCACTATTGTACCCCTCGTTTGCCTCTACCCTCAATGACTATAGAGATGGCGTGTTACTGTACCAACTGGAGCAGGACAATGTGTGGAACCGTGTTGCTCCGAATGATTCAATTCTTCAGAGCGTCTATGCAAAGAACGCCGAACGTTTCACGCTGCCTGCTCGGATTCAATTCACGGATTTCCACATCGCCAGTGATCAGGCAAAGCAGTCAATTCAGCAATCCCTGAAAACCGGAAAGACGATTGATCAAATTTACTTGGAAGATTCCGTTCGGATGGCACTGCCGAGCCGGTTTGTTCTGAAGTTTGGCCACAATTCCTCGGCCATGACAAAATCAATGCGCAAGAGTCTTGACAGCATCGGAGTTCAAACGAAGAACGACGATGGGATCGCCGTGAGAATCACTGCTTATTCCGACACCGGGAAGGCAGCAGCAGCGGAAGCATCTCTGAGAACCAAAGTTATCAATGATTACCTGACAAAGAAGTTAGGAATTGCTGCGTCTCGCGTAAAGGGGTTTACGCACGGAATACCTTTGCCGAACCCCGCTACCATGGCAGTGACTCATGACTCCAAAAACGATATTGTTGAAGTCTCAATTGATCAGCGCCTCGTGCTCTTCTCCAAAAAGGCTGAATCGCTTGAAATGCCCCTGGGTGAAGGATCAGACGAGAGGACTCATCGCGCCGATTCACTCACGGTTGGCGGCATCTCGGCCCCGTTTGCATTGGGTGGACTACTGGAAATCGTCAGACTCGATAAACGGGAACCGGCAAGACAGAAAACATTTGCAGAGGCTCAGGTGGAAGTCTCAGGACTCTATCAGGAGTCTGAGTCGAAACGCCTTGAAGATGAGTGGCTGCAAAAACTGCGCATGAAGTATCCCGTTGCCACCAACTCTGATGCCCTGCGAGCGGCCTTTGGTCCTCGGGCAAAGTAAGGCTTCACGCATCGTATGGCCGCTTCTGGCGGCCATACTGTTAGCCACTCCCGGCTGCAAGCGGACATCCGGCAACACCTACGTGGCGCGTGTCGGGAATGCGACGTTGACACGAGAAACCATCAACGCCATGCAAGGAGATTCCACCCTCAATCCGCAAGTGTTTATAAATAATTGGATCATTTCCGAGCTGTTGTTTCAGGAATCCGAGCGGACTGGCATCGCCGGCAGTGAGGATGTTCTGCGTGGAACCGAAGAAGCAAGGCGAAGACTGGCGGTGGCGGCCTTGCTGCAGCAGATCATCTACAGCGATACCTCCGGGGTAACGGACCAAGCGGTGGAGGAGTTTTATCAAAAGAACGGTCCCGCATTTGTCCTTCGTGAAGACGTTGCCAGTTTGAGTTACGCACTGTTTGCCGAACGCGACGCCGCGAACGCATTTCGGTCGCGAGTCATCAGTGGATCAGGCTGGTCCGATGCGCTCGCAAAGCTTCAGGAGGATACAACCGGACATGGGGGTCTTTTGCGGACTGCCAGTCATCAGTATTTCACGCGCGGACGGCTTTACCCACCGGAACTTTGGAAACTGGCAACAACGCTGCCTCGCAATGAGATTTCGTTTGTTGTCAAGACCGATAACGGGTTTTGTGTTCTCACCGTTCATGGAATCCAACGGCAAGGACAGGTGCCTGAGCTTGCTTATGTACGCAATGAAGTCCGCGACCGACTGCTGATCGAACTGCGTCGCCAACGGTATGACCGCTTGATTGACGACCTACGGGCAAAAGCCACAGTCGATATTCACGGTATACCTTCTGCAACCGAGTGAAGGATGGCTTGTATTATGAAACATCCATTGATGCTGTCGTTCATGGGATTGGTTCTCGTCGCTTCCACCGCCATAGCGCAGCAGGAAGATGTCATCGATCGTATCGCGGCTGTTGTCGATACTTCCATCATCCTCGAATCCGATCTGCGCGCACAAGAGCAGTTTCTCGCTCTTAACAACCGGATTGACCCGAACACTCCAGGGTTGCGGGACCAGGTACTGCAAACCATGATCAACGAGCGGCTGTTCATCGCCAAAGCCGTCGAAGACAGCGTTGTTGTCACCGATGAAGAGGTTCAGCAGCAACTCGATGCCGCGATTCAACAACGGGTGATGCAGTTCGGATCGGAAGCGAAACTCGAGGAAATGTACAAGATGCCCATCAGTCGCATCCGGCGTGAATACCGGGATGAGATGCGGAAGAGTCTCCTTTCTCAACGACTGCAGCAACAGCGCTTTGGCAGCGCTTCGATTGGACGATTCGAGGTCGAACAATTCTTCAACACGTACCACGATAGCCTTCCCCCTGTGCCTGATGAAGTCCAGATCTCGCGCATCGTTGTCACCCCGCACGCCAATGAGAAGACAAAAGCCGAAGCCAGACTGCGGGCACAGTTGATTCTTGACAGTCTTCATGCAGGTGCGGATTTTGTCGCCCTAGCGAAGCGATACTCGGAAGATCCGGGTACCACCGCACAAGGAGGAGATCTAGGATTGGTGCGGCGGGGACAGTTCGTCAAAGAATTTGAATCGGCTGTTTTTTCCCTGAGCGACGGTGAGATCTCCCGCATTGTCGAGACCCAGTTTGGCTATCACATCATTCAGTTAATCGCACGGCTTGGCGATGCCGTCCACGCACGCCATATCCTCATCCGCATCCCCAAGACACATGAAGGGGATTCGACCGCAATCGCTCTGTTGGACTCCCTCAAGACTGTTGCCTTGGCGAACCATAACTTTGCCGACCTCGCTAAACAATTTTCCGAGGATAAGGAAACCAATTTGATAGGAGGATCTTTGGGAACTGTTGACCTCGACCAACTCGATAAGAGCTGGTCTGCCGACGTTTCCCCGCTGAAAGACGACGAAATCAGCAAACCGTTTCGCGTCGCAGTAGGCAACTCCTACGGATACCAGATTATTCTTATGAAGAAACGGATCACCGCGCACACAATGTCACTTGATACCGACTATCCAAAGATTGAAACCCTGGCTCTTAACTACAAAAGAAATGCCGACTATCTAAAGTGGATCGAAGAGCTTCGCAAATCGATTTATTGGAAGATCAGCAACTGAAGCCGGCGTGCTGTGGAACCGCTCTGAGAATCGGCTATTTGTGAACACACCTGCCCATACGCCATCCGATGTCGAAGCCGTAGAACGGCTAAGGTCCTCCTATGAGGCCCTCGTCGCGGAAATCGGCAAGACCATCGTTGGACAGCAGACGATCATTGAGCATCTGCTCATTTCCCTGCTCTCTCGCGGGCACTGCCTGCTCGTGGGGGTCCCCGGCCTCGCCAAGACTCTCCTTATTCGAACTCTTGCCCAGGTGCTCGACCTGAAGTTCAGCCGCATCCAGTTCACGCCAGACCTGATGCCGAGCGACATTACCGGCACAGAGATCATCGAGGAAAAAAGCGGAAGCGGGGCAAAGTCCTTCAATTTTATCCATGGACCGGTGTTTGCCAACATTGTCCTCGCCGATGAAATCAACAGAACCCCTCCCAAAACGCAGGCAGCGCTTCTGGAATCAATGCAGGAGCATCACGTAACCGCCGGCGGCAGGACGCACATTCTCCAGGAACCGTTTTTCGTTCTGGCTACACAGAATCCAATCGAACAGGAAGGCACTTATCCTCTGCCGGAAGCGCAACTCGACAGGTTTATGTTCAACCTCTGGCTCGATTATCCGTCACGATCGGAGGAAATCCAAATCGTTCGGACCACGACCAGCACCTTCACTCCACAACTCCATACGGTTCTCACTGGCCGCGAGATCATCCACTACCAGGATCTTGTCCGGCGTATTCCCGTGGCCGATAATGTGATCGAATTTGCCGTGCGTCTCTCGACAATGACGCGCCCCAAATCCGATGCAGCTCCAAAGTTTGTCAACGACTGGCTCACGTGGGGCGCCGGACCTCGGGCATCTCAATATCTCATCCTGGGCGCCAAAACACGGGCGGTCCTTCATGGCCGTCATACTCCTGATGTTGAAGATGTCCGGCAAATGGCTGTTCCTGTTCTTCGTCATCGCATTGTGCTGAACTTCAATGCCGAGGCGGACGGTGTCAGTGCTGTGGAGATCGTCGAGAAACTCGTGAGTGAACTGGACCAGCATCGTATCCTTTAATCGGATCATCGCCCAGTGCCTGGAATCAGCATCGACTTCGCTGTCGCTCTCTGGGCCGTCGTCCTTCTGGCTCTCGCTGGATTCATCGGCGCTCTCTGGTTCTACCGAACGACCGTCCCGCCGGTCTCCCGATCACGCCGCGCAATCCTTCTTGGCGTGAGAATGCTGTTCCTCGGGCTTCTGCTGCTCCTCCTCTGCGAGCCCGTTCTCCATGTCCGCTTTACCCACACATCTCCCCCTGTTCTTGCCATCCTCGTGGATAATTCGAAAAGCATGAGTATCAGCGACCATGAAGGGAGCCGCCCCGAGGAAATCTCCTCGCTCATGGCAAACCCTGCGTTTGGTGACATTTCCCGCCACGCTACACTGCAATTTTACACGTTCGGTGCCCGGTTCCGTTCCTGGGAAAATTCCCAGCGCGATACGCTGACCTTCTCTGAAGGCGTCACCGACATTGCGGGGGCGCTCCATGGACTGAAACTTGAGAACGAGCAACACCCCATCAATGCGGCTCTGCTCCTGAGCGATGGCGTGTTCACGAAAGGGCGCGACCCTGCCAATGAAGCAGAACAACTGGGAATCCCACTGATTGTTGTCGGGATTGGCGATTCCTCAGAACAGAAAGACCTGGTCCTGTCCAGCGTGGTCGCAAACGACCTGGTGTACGCCGAGACCGAAACGCCGGTGAGCGCAACGGTGAAAAGCTCCGGCTTCAATCACGAGCGGGTTGAAGTGACGCTTGCGGAAGGCACGACCGTTCTTGACAGAACTTCGTTGCTTCTCCAGCCTGGAACGCAGGAGTATTCCATCGGCCTCAACTATGTTCCCAAAGGAGAGGGAATCAAACGATTCACCGTTGGCGTTTCGTCTCTTGAAGGCGAGCTGACAACGCGAAACAATCGCCGGACCTTTACCACTCGAATTCTGCGGAACAAACTCAACATCCTTGTCCTGGCTGGTGAACCATCGCCAGATATTCCAGTCATCAGGCAGACTCTTATCGAGGATCGCAATTTCTCCGTCCGTTCGTTCACTGCCGACAACCATGGCGGATTTTACGAAGGCTCGCTCTCCCGCACGCTGATCGATTCGGCTGATTGCATCGTCATGGCTGGGTTTCCAACGGGAATCGTTTCACCTCAGCTCCTGGAACAGCTGTCTCATAGATTCACGGATGATCATTGCCCTCTCCTCTTTCTCTTGGGGAAGTCTGTGAACTATCAGCGGTCTCAGCCGTTTGCGAATATCCTCCCATTCACCGTTGCTGCACAATCTCAGACAGAACAGTTGATCTCGTTTGTTCCTGCTGCGGACCAGCTTGATCATCCCATTTTCAACTCCGGAGAACAACCGGTTGCATGGACCAGTCTTCCGCCGCTCTATAGAACTGTGGGAGTCTACACAGCAAAACCGGGCGGGATAGTACTCGCGACTGCAAAGGCGGGGAACCCATATCCGCATGATCCTCTGTTGGTGATTCGTTCCTCCGGCAACGAAAGAAGTGCAGCACTGCTTGGCTACGGCGTCGGGCGGTGGCGTCTCATGATGCAAGGATCATCGCAAACCGCATCCATCCTCTCTTCGTTTCTCGTGAACACAATACAATGGCTGACAACCCCTGACGAACGCCGCCCGCTGCGCGTCACCCCTGTGGATGAGTCCATCAGTCTGGGTGAGCCGATGGATTTCGCGGGACTCGTTGCCAACCAAAACGCGCAACCTGTTGACAATGCCGAAGTCACGATAACCACCAGGCAACACGACATGACGTATGAGGGTATCCTCCGTCCACTCGGTGGAGGACGGTACGAGGGTTCACTTGAAGGGCTTCCCGAAGGAGACTATGTCTACCAAGCTGTTGCCATGCTGAACGGCACTTCGCTTGGCGAGGACCGGGGAAGGTTTTCGGTCGGAGAGTTGGATTTGGAATTTCAGGATACCCGGATGAACAGCACGCTCTTACGGCAGCTTGCATTTCGCAGCGGAGGAGTTTATCTTCCCCGACAGGAAATCGGAAGGCTGGATTCTTTGTTATCTTTGCAGCGATCGTTTACACAGCGTACCATTGCCCACACATCGAACAATGAGCTTTGGCATTGGCAGTGGCTCTTGGGCGGAATGATCGCTTTGTTGGCCGTCGAATGGGCAATGCGGAAGTTTAGTGGAATGGTGTAGCAGACCAGATCTCTGGAATCTCTCAAGTTTGACAATCGAGGATGAAACAACAACCATGGATGCTCCTCAAAGCAGCGCTTCTCGTTCCGGCCCCCAACGGAGTAGTTCCACTCAGTCTTCCACCCCACACATTGGCGAGATTCGGATGTTTGCCGGCAACTTTGCACCTCAGGGTTGGGCCCTCTGCGATGGATCTCTGTTGGCCATCGCTGAAAACGATGTACTCTTCGCTCTGATCGGAACCACCTACGGTGGCGACGGTCAGAATACCTTTGCATTGCCTGATCTTCGGGGACGGTTGCCCTTAGGCACCGGACAGCTCTCCTCCACGGGCGAGTCATATATCCTCGGTGAGGCGGGGGGAGAAGTCCACCACACTCTTGCCAAGGGCGAACTTCCTTCCCATACACATCTCCTCCAGGTTTCCTCCGGCGTCGGGACGAGCGCAACTCCGGCCAACCACGTCCCCGCAGTTGACTCCGAGGGGGTGTGCCATTACGGATCCGGCCCGGGATCAACGATGAACACTCTGGCCATTGCGTCGACCGGCGGCTCCTCTCCTCACAACAACTTGCAGCCGTTCCTCAGCATCAATTTCATCATCAGCCTTTTTGGCGTGTTTCCTTCTCAATAATGATTTGGAGCCGACATGAGCGTCAGACTCGATAACACACCAGGAACGGCAGGAAAGCAGACCACATCCGACCAATCTGAGCAGTTGCCTTCTGTTCCACGAAGAGGATTTCTTCAGCGATTGGCAGCCGTCATTGCTGGAGGAACGGCATTGTCCTTCCTTCATCAACAAGCAGATGCGGGAAGCAAAAGCGTTGCACCCACGTCCGCTCCTGGCAAGACTGCGGGAACATTGGGAAGTTCTCCCTACATAGGGGAGATCCAGTTGTTTGCAGGCAACTTCGCTCCAACGGGATGGGCCTTTTGCAATGGCCAGCTTCTGAGTATCGCAGCAAACACCGCTCTCTTTTCCATTCTTGGAACCACCTATGGGGGGAACGGCACAACAAACTTTGCCCTCCCTAATCTTCAAGGTCTCGCGCCTCTGGGAGCAGATAGCCTCAACTACTATCTGGGAACTACAGGTGGCGAAGCAAAGCACGCACTGAATGCAGAAGAAATCCCATCGCACAATCATTCGATAAATGTCGTGACGGCAAACGGCACAACGTGTAAACCTTCGCTCGGCTACCATGCAGTAAACGCCGAGGGGTCGCAGCAATACTCCAACTCGGCAGGCGCGGCGATGTCTTCCTCGGCGGTTGCAGGAGCTGGGAGAAATCAATCCCACAACAACATGCAGCCCTATCTTGGTGTGAGTTTTATTGTCGCCCTTTGGGGAGTATTTCCGCCACGGCCCTAATCGTTGCACAGAACTTTCGGAGAGCTTTACCAATGAATACCAGAACACAACGAACCGACCAACCCTCGCATGAGCGCCGGGGCTTTCTCCGTCGATCTGTTGGCATCCTTGCAAGCATGGCATTTACTTCCTCATTCCTACGTGAACGCGTCTTCGCTCAAGCGGGAGAGACGGCAAAGCCCGTGAATAAGCCTCAGAGTATCGAGGAAAGCGAACCTTATCTCGGTCAAATCGCAATTATGGCTTTCGGGTTCGCGCCAAAAGGATGGCTGAAGTGCGATGGAAGCCTCCTCTCCATTCAGCAGAACAATGCGCTGTTTGCGCTTTTGGGAACCACGTATGGGGGAAACGGAACAACAACGTTTGCACTGCCTGATTTCCGCGGCCGGGTTCCCGTGGGCTATGGAACTGATATTCTCGGACGGACAGTCGACCTTGGGGAGTCAGGGGGCGAAACAACCCACACGCTTGCACTGGGTGAGATGCCGGTTCATGCGCACACGTTAGCCGTCAACGCGGGTCCTGGCAATAGCTCAAACCCCGCTGGCGCATATCCGGCGGCAAGTCCGGAAGGAACAAAACAGTTTTCCTCAACGCCGACGACTTTTGCTCCAGATCAATCCATTGGTGCCACAGGGAGTTCCACTCCCCACAATAACATGCAGCCGTATCTTGCGCTAACGGTTATTATCGCCACTCAAGGCATTTTCCCATCGCGACCATAGGACATCCTTATGAATGCACTTGACACCTTGTTATCGATGGGCAGCCAGCCGGTGAAACGTATGGCCATGGTGATTCTGACGCCCCTCATGATCTGGATGGCCTTTCCTGCAATTTCATCCAGTCAACAGATTGTTGTTGGTGATCCGGCAACCGGCATGATCACGCAAGTCCCGACTTCTCATCCGGATTCAGTGAAAAACCTCCTGACAGGTTTGCCTTCGGTATTCGCGGTGGCGGCGGATGACACCGGTCGGTTTGTCTACTGGACAGATTTTGTCAATCCTTCCGTCAACGTCTTTGACGCCAAGTTGAGCACCGTCACCGTTCTTGCTGACAGCGCTTCAGCAGGAGTAACGCTTCCGCGAGTAATCGC